>Ga0299915_10002071_pt1 | contig 14681 bp, 15 predicted proteins | sample RVTome_13_FD_200263 | JGI IMG/M metagenome (GOLD analysis project Ga0299915, IMG submission 200263) | Soil microbial communities from uranium-contaminated site in the Upper Colorado River Basin, Wyoming, United States - RVT92D227 (version 2) ... | reverse complement strand
TGGAGATCCTGGAGAAGCGCGCGGCGGACGAGGCGAACCTCATCTTCCGGCGCCACCGGGAGGAGGGCGGGAAGCGCGCGTTCACCGAGATCTCCAGGGAAATCAGCCTGGAGATCAACGGGCACAAGGCGCGCCTCTTCCGGTTCTTCCAGTCGAGGCCCGACCTCTGCGCGAAGCAGCTCTATCGGCGCGCGCTCCTCGACCACCTGCCGAGGCTCATCCGGGAGAGCCCGTCCTATCGGCTGCGGGTGAAGGACCTCCCGGCCAAGTACGTCTCCGCCATCCTCGCCGCGGAGATCGCCACCACCATGGTGTACCGGCAGCCCCTCGAGCCGAACTTCGAGGAGGCGCTCGAGCAGTACGTGGGGAAGATGTTCGTCTGAGAGCCCGTACGGCGTAGCCGGCAAGGACCGGCCGGTCACATTTCGCTTCGCGAAAAGTGCCTCGGCCGGATGTTCGAAGCCGGCTAGAGCACGCGCGCCGCGAGGAGGTCCTGCACGTCGAGGAGCCCGACCGGCCGCCCCGCGTCGTCCACGACGGGCACCTGGTCGATCCTCGCCTGCCGCAGGACGCGCGCCGCGTCGGCCACCAGCGCGTCGGGGCGGACCGTGCGGGGGTTCCTCGACATGACCTTCCCGACGGGGAGGGCGAACCGCACCTTGCCCTGCTCGACCATCCTGCGCAGATCGCCGTCTGTGAACATGCCCACCAGCTTGCCCTGCGCGTCGACGACGGCGCACGCACCCGGCCGTCCGGGCGTCTGCGTCATGACTGCGACCGCCTTCGAGAGGGGCTCCGTCTCCCGCACGAGCGGGTTGGCCTCGCCGGAGCGCATCACCTCGCGCACCTTCATGAGCCCGCGACCGAGCTTGCCGCCCGGGTGATAGAGCGCGTACTCCTCGCGGTCGAAGGGCCGGTTCTGCAGGACCGTCATGGCGAGCGCGTCGGAGAGCGCGAGCAGGGCCGCGGTGGAGGCCGTGGGCGCGAGTCCCATGGGGCACGCCTCCTCGATGTCCCCGATGCACAGGGCGAGATCGGCTCCGCGCGCGAGCGGGCTCGCGTGATCGCGGGTCAGGGCCACCACCCGCGCGCCGATCTTCTTCAAGGCCGGGAGGAGCCGCAGGATCTCCTCGGTCTCCCCGGAGTTGGAGAGGGCAACCACCACGTCCTCGCGCGCCACGCGGCCCAGGTCGCCGTGCGCGGCCTCGGCCGGATGCAGGTAGTGCGAGGGCGTGCCGGTCGAGGCCAGCGTGGCGGAGAGCTTCTGCGCCACGAAGCCCGGCTTCCCCATCCCCGTGACCACCACGCGGCCGCGACAGCCGAGGATCCACTCCACCGCGCTGGCGAAGGTCGCGTCGAGGACGAGACAACCCAGCGCCGACGCCTCCGCCGCGATGACGGCCTTCCCGTACTCGACCATCTCGCGCCTGGGGCGCCTCGCCCTTCCGCCGCGCGGCGGGAGCTTCACGACGCCGGCGGTCTTGCGGCTCGCCATGCGCGCCCGGTTTACCACACCGCGGCTCCACGCACAGCCCGCTCCTCGTCTCTCCTCGTCTGCCCCTCCTTGCGGCGTGTCAGTGCGGTCCGCTATACGACACCCGGCGAGCTCGCCCATGGTCGCGCCGCCGCAAGTACTCCAAAGGGAGGCGATATGCAGTTCTTCATCGATACGGCGGACGTGGGGGAGATCAAGAAGGCGCTCGCCATGGGCCTGTGTGACGGGGTCACGACCAACCCGTCCCTCGTCGCCAAGACCGGTCGGAAGTTCTCCGAGGTCCTGAGGGAGATCACGTCGATCGTCTCGGGTCCGGTGTCGGCCGAGGTCACGGCCGTCGAATACGAGGGGATGATGAAGGAGGCCCGCCACCTCGCCAAGGTGGCGGAGAACGTCGTCATCAAGGTGCCGCTCATCACGGAGGGGCTGCGGGCGGTCCGCGATCTCACGACCGAGGGCATCCGCACCAACGTCACCCTGTGCTTCTCGCCGGTCCAGGCGCTGCTCGCCGCGAAGGCGGGGGCCACCTACGTCTCCCCGTTCGTGGGCCGTCTCGACGACATCTCCGAGGACGGGATGGCGCTCATCGCGCAGATCCTGGAGATCTTCCACAACTACGACTTCGGCACCAAGGTGCTGGTGGCGAGCGTGCGGCACCCGATCCACGTGCTCGAGGCAGCGCGCCTGGGCGCCGATGTGGCGACGATTCCCTTCAACGTCATCGAGCAGCTGGCGAGGCACCCGCTCACGGAATCGGGCCTGAAGAAGTTCCTGTCCGACTGGGAGAAGGTCCCGAAGGAGAAGTAGGGCAGGGTCTTCAGGTGACGAGGAAGAGCTTCTTCTCGGCCTGCGCCACGGCGTCGACGAGGTCCGCACGTCCGAGGCGGAGGCCGGTCACCCACTCCTTGAGCGCGAGGCACTTCTCCGTCACGAGCCTCACGAGCAGATGCCCGGCGGCGGCCTCGGCGGGCGTCTGCCAGTGCCGCTGCGTCTCGTCACCCATGAGCCGATCGATGGCGTCGAAGTCGCGCAGCAGATCGAGCTTCGCCACGTGCAGGGCGAAGCGCACGACCTGCTCGCGGGGCCGCTCCGCAAGCCCCGCGGCATAACGGGCGCGCAGCTCCTCCGAGACCCACTCCACGAAGGGGGGCGGCCAGGCGGCGAGATCCTTCGCGAGATCCTCCGCGAAGCGAGCCAGGACGAACTCCTTCACCGGTACCTGGTCACGCTCGTAAAGGAAGTCCCAGCGCCGTTCGCGGGCCACGCGCCAAGTGTAGCTAGTGCCGGCCCGGGCCCCAAGCGCGGAGACGAGAACTCCTGCGCGGGATCATTCAGCGAGCTCGTCAACGGCCGCGCCGCCGCAAGCTCCTCGCTCGCTGACGGCCCTTCGGCCTGCTCGCTGCGGGCCTGCAATTGGCGGCGCGGCCTGCTCGCTCATATCGTGCCGGCGCCGATGCGCACCGGGCCGGGGACCACCGTCAGCTTCCCGAGCTTGACCGGCGTCGAAGCCTCGCCTGCGCGGAGCTCCTCGAGGAGCGCGTCGTACACGCGCTTCTTGTAGAGGAACTCGCGGTGGCCCTTCGCCTCCACCTCCACGTTCCGGATGTAGGGGAGCCCGAAGGTCTCGATGAGCGTCGACGGGAACGGAGCGAGCTGGTCGTCCTTGGAGTAGAGGGAGGTGAAGCGCACGCCCGGCGGCCAGGCACCGCGCTGCAGCCGCCGGATGAAGGGGCTCATGGGCAGCATCTGCCACACCGAGCGTGCGAGGAAGGCGAGCGGCAGCGCGGCGTAGGCGGCGGGCGTACCGTGGTGGGGCGTGCCCAGCGTCAAGAGCGCGCGCGTGCGTCGCCAGCCGCCCAGCTTCTTCACGTAGTAGGCGCCAATGAGCCCGCCCTTGGAGTGGCCGACGATGGTGAGCGGACCCATGCCCGGGTTCCGGCCGTAGATGCGCTCCACCTTGGCCCGCACGTAGTCGGCGAGGTCGTCGATGCCGCGCGTGTTGAAGCCCCGACGGGCGCCGCCCAGGTTGAGCGAGAACACGCAGTATCCGTCGCGGCGGAGCCGCCGCTCGAGCACGTCGAAGGTGCGGCGCGTCGCGAAGAAGCCGTAGAGGAGCAGGACGGGTCGCTTGCAGCTCGCGAAGTCGGTCACCCGCTCCGTGCCGCCGTCCGTCGAGAAGTCGAAGTAGCCGGCGAGATCCTGGAGCCGCCGTCCCAGCCTGTGCACGCTTCCGACGAAGTTCGCCATGTGGGCCTCTGGTGGCAGCGGGTCAGGCGCCGACGAACCGCTCCAGCCAGTTCTTGAGACAACGCTCCGCGCTCGTTGTGACCTGGATGGACGCGAGGACGGCCACGCTCCCGCCGGGGGCCTCGGCGTCGAGCAGCTCGCGCCGGGTCTCGCTCACGAGCCGGGAACGCTCCCCGTCCATCTCCGGGTGAAACTGGACGCACCGGATCTCCTCGCCCACGCCGAAGGCCTGCACCGGCGAGAAGTCGTTCCGCGCGAGGAGCGTGGCCCGGGGCGGAAGCTCCGGGACGTGGTCCGCGTGCGTCTGCTGCACCGGGAACGTGGCTTGGACGCCGGCGAAGAGCGGGTCGCGCGCGCCAGCCTCCGTGAGGTGCACCTCCACGGTGCCGGCTTCACGACCCCGCGGGTTGCGCTCGACCCGCCCTCCCAGGGCTCTCGCCAGCAGCTGGTGCCCGAAACAGACGCCGAGCACCGGCCGTGTGCGAGCGGCGGCGAGCATGTAGGCGGCGGCCTCGTCCATCCATGGCTCCGGCTCCGTGACGCTCCGGGGCGAGCCCGTCATGAGGACGCCGTGGAACGGCGCCAGCGGCGGAATGGGTTCCTGGTACGGGCGAACAACTCGGAGCTCGACGCGGGGCGCGAGGAGCCGGGCGAACCACGCGGGGTAGTCGCCCCACCGCCCGCGCACTGCCGGGCTCGCCGAGCCTGCCTGGAGGATGAGCACTCGCCTCATCTGGGGTGCGCCCTCGCCGACACGTGCGGACCGCTCTTATGAAGAAGGCCCATCTGCATGGTCGGGCCGCTCTCATGGTCGGCCTCTCCTTCACGCTATGCAATTGAGGTGCTCATGGTACGTGCCGAGTCCCTCGACCTCGAGAGCCTGCGCGTCGTCTTCGAAGAGCGGAAGATCTCGAAGGTCAAGATCGGGGGCTTCGACGTGGATGGTGTCCTGCGGGGCAAGTACGTCTCGCTCGAGAAGTTCTTCAGCGCGGCCCAAGGTGGCCTCGGCTTCTGCGACGTCATCTTCGGCTGGGACGTGGGCGACCAGCTCTACGACAACGCGCAGGTGACCGGCTGGCACACCGGCTACCCCGACGCGCTCGCCACCATCGACCTCTCCACTTTCCGGGTGATCCCCTGGGAGCCGGGAACCGCGGCCTTCCTGCTCGACTTCTGCGACCAGGACGGCAAGCCGCTCGGCATCTCGCCGCGGCAGGTGCTGCAGCGCGTGCTCGCGCGCGCGGCCCGCGCGGGGTTCGAGGCCAAGCTCGCCGCCGAGTACGAGTTCTTCCTGTTCCGGGAGACGCCCGAGTCGGCGCGGGCCAAGGGCTTCCATGGGCTCACGCCGCTCTCGCCCGGCATGTTCGGGTACTCCTGGCTGCGCGCCAGCGAGTCGAAGGAGCTGGTCCATCGGATCCAGGATCAGCTGGCCGCGTTCGACGTCCAGATCGAGGGGTTCCACACCGAGACCGGCCCCGGTGTCTTCGAGGGCGCCATCGCGGTCGACACGGGGCTGCGCGCCGCCGACAAGGCGGCCCTGTTCAAGACGGCGGTGAAGGAGATCGCGCACGAGCACGGGCTCATGCCCTGCTTCATGGCGAAGTGGAACGAGAAGCTGCCGGGATGCTCCGGGCACGTCCACTTCTCGCTCTGGGAGGGTCAGCGGAACGTCTTCTCCAACGGCGCGGGTGGCATGTCCAGGCAGATGGAGCAGGCCATCGCCGGCCAGCTGGCGCTGATGCCCGAGCTCACCGCGGTCGTTGCGCCTACGGTGAACTCGTACAAGCGCATGGTGGAGGGCGCCTGGGCGCCCACCACGGCCACCTGGGGCGTCGAGAACCGGACCACCGCGTTGCGCGCCATCCTGGGGAGCGCAAAGTCGACTCGCATCGAGCACCGCCAGGCGGCGGCCGACATGAACCCTTACCTGGCCATGGCGGTCGCGGTCGGATCGGCGCTGTGGGGGATCGAGCGGGGGATGGGGCCGCCGCCGCCCGTCAGCGGCGACGCGTACCAGGCGAAGGACGCCGCGCGGCTCCCGCGCTCTCTCGCCGAGGCGACGAGGAGGCTGCGCGAGAGCGCGCCCGCGCGCGAGATCCTGGGCCCGGAGTTCGTGGAGCACTTCGCGCGTACGCGCGAGTGGGAGGTGCGCCAGTTCGAGCGCGCGGTGACCACCTGGGAGCTGGAGCGGTACTTCGAGATAATATAGGGCGCGCCATGATCACCGAGATGTCCTTCCCCACCCGCATCGTGTTCGGCGAGGGCGCAGTCCGCGAGGTGCCGAACCACCTCGCTCGCCTCGGAGTGAAGCGTCCGCTGGTGGTCGCGGACCGGGGCGTGGTGGCAGCCGGGCTCCTCCCGCGCCTCACCGCTCCGCTGGAGGGCGCGCGCGTCTCCTTCTCGGTCTTCGACGGCGTGGAGCCGAACCCCACCGGGGCGACCGTCGAGCGCGGGCTGGCGGTCTACCGGGAAGGTGGGTGCGACGGCGTGATCGCCCTGGGAGGCGGCTCTCCCATCGACGCCGCGAAGGGCGTCCGGCTCCTCGCCACGCACCCGCTCCCGCTCGCGCAGTACGACGACGCGAAGGACGGCTGGCGGCTCGTCACGAACCCGGTGCCCCCCATGATCGCCATCCCCACCACGGCCGGGACCGGCTCGGAGGTGGGGCGGAGCTTCGTCGTCACGCTCGAGGAGACGGGGCGCAAGACGGTCGTCTTCGCGCCGCCGCTCATGCCGTCGGTGGCGGTGTGCGATCCCGAGCTCACCTACGGTCTGCCGCCCGGGCTCACCGCCGCGACCGGGATGGACGCCTTCACGCACAACCTGGAGGCGCTCTGCGCCAAGGGCTTCCATCCGCTCGCCGACGCGCTGGCTCGCAAGGGCATCGAGCTGTGCGGCCGGTATCTCGTCCGCGCGGTGAGGGACGGGGGAGACGCGGAGGCGCGCGCCTCCATGATGATCGCGGCCATCACCGGGGCGGCCGCATTCCAGAAGGGCCTCGGCGCCGCGCACGCCCTCGCTCACGCGCTCACGCCCGTGGCCGGCGTGCACCATGGCCTCGCCAACGCCATCGTCCTGCCCTTCGTGATGGAGTTCAACCTGAGCGCCGCGCCCGCACCGCTGGCGGAGGCGGCCGTGGCCCTGGGGGAGGCGTCCACCGGGGACCAGGACTGGCTGGCGCGGCGCGCGGTGGAGCGCGTGCGTGCGCTGCAGCGTGACGCCGGCATACCGGCGTCGTTGCGCGAGGTCGGAGTGAAGGAGAGCCAGCTCCCGCTGCTCACGCAGAAGGCGTTCGAGGACGCGAGCCACCTCGCCAATCCGCGCCCCTGCCAGCCGGCGGATCTGGCGGCGCTGTTGCACGCGGCGTTCTGACCCGGCGTCCGCCGTCCTTCGTGCCGCAAGCGCAAGCGGGGGACGAGCCCCCGCGCCACGGAACGGCTCACGGCAATCGAGCCGCATCAGCCGGCGGCCCTCGGCGAGAATCACCTCGAGCTGGCCGGATCCCGCTCGTGGCCTGTCTCCGGTGATCGCCGCGAGGCGATCCGCAGCGCCAACGCCTCGAGGCCTGCGGCGCTCTGGCGCGCCTGCCGCCGGATCGCGTTCAACACCCATCCCTTGGGGAGGAAGGACGGCCGCTTCTTCAAGGGCTGTATCGTGCAGTCCATCTGAACGCGCGTCCGCCCCTGCTCCGCGGAGACCTCGACCGCAGTGGTCCCAGACCTGAGGTCGCCTCCACCGGGGATCACGCTGGCGCGGATCGTGCCCGGCGCGACGAGGCGGACCGCCTGCAGCTGCTTCACGTCCTTGCAGAACGGACCGATGCAGATCTCGCTCACGATCCGCACGAGCGTCCCGCCGTCGGGCGTCGTCCCGAGGACGTCGATCTCCCGGATGGGAGGTGAGATCGCCCGCTGCCCTTCGAAATCGAGCAGCGCTCCGAGGACCGCCTCCGGCGGGGCCTTGACGAACAGCGAAGCCTGGATCCGGTAGGTGCCGGAGTCCTCCGACACGTCCAGGCGCTCGAACTCGGCCGCAGCGCGAGCGTGACCAGCCCCCAGGAACGCGAAGAGCGCCAGGGTGAAGGTCGCGCCGGTGCCGCGCCAACCCCGGCCGAGGCCCCGTTGGCAGAGCGCCGCCATGCGAGCAGCGTAAGCGAGCAGCGGGCCGCCGCCAACGCGAACGGCACGTCAGACGGCCCGGCGCGCGCCGGCGGGGACGGGCGGGAGCATTTCTCGCAGGGCGGTGCCGAGGCGGCGCACGCCCTCCGCGATGCGCTCCTCGGGCATGCTGGAGAAGTTGAGCCGGAGCGTGTTCTCGTGCCCGCCGTTGGGGAAGAACGAGCCGCCGGGGACGAAGGCGACGCCGCGCTCGAGGCAGCGCTGCAGGAGCTCGCGCGCGTTCACCTCGGCGGGCAGCTCCACCCAGAGGAAGAGGCCGCCCTGCGGGCGCGTGAACCGCGCCTGGGCCGGCAGCTCGAGCTCCAGCTCCCGGGCCATCGCGTCCCGCCGGGCGCGGTAGACCTCGCGGATGCGGCGCAGGTCGGCGTCGATGTCGAACATCGACAGGTAGGTCGCGATCTCCATCTGCGAGATGGTCGACGTGTGGAGATCGGCGCCCTGCTTCGCCAGCACGTACTTCTCGAGCAGCGGGCGCGCCGCCGCCACCCAGCCCACCCGGAAGCCGGGGCAGAAGATCTTGGAGAAGGTGCCCAGGAACACCACCTGACCCGCCGCGTCCATCGACTTGAGGGGAGGCACGGGCGCGCCCTCGAAGCGCACCTCGCCGTACGGACAGTCCTCGACCACGGTGACCCCGTGGCGGCGCACGACCTCCATGAAGCGCCGCCGCCGCTCGAGCGACCACACCCGGCCGCTCGGGTTCTGGAAGTCGGGCACCACGTAGACGAGCTTCACGCGGTCCACCTCGGCCAGCCGCCGCTCCAGCTCGGTGATGATCATCCCCTCGTCGTCGGTCGGCACCTCGACGAAGCGCGGCTGGTAGGCGCGCAGGGCGTTGATCGCGCCGAGATAGGTCGGGCTCTCGCAGAGCACCGCGTCACCCTCGTCGAGGAAGAGCTTCCCGCTGAGGTCGATCGCTTGCTGGGAGCCGGTCGTGACGAGGATCTCCTCCGGCTGGGTGGCTGCCCCCAGCCGCTCGGTCATGCGCCGCGCGATCCAGGTCCGCAGCGGCGGGTACCCTTCGGTGGTCGAGTACTGCATCGCGGCCGGGCCGTGCTCCTCCAGGACGCGGAGCGCCACGACTTTGAGCTCCTCCACCGGGAACAGCTCCGCCGCGGGGAGCCCGCCGGCGAGCGAGATCACCTCGGGCCGCTGGGTGACCTTGAGGAGCTCCCGGATCTCCGAGGCCTTGAGGCCGTTCATCCGCCGCGCGAACCGGTCGTCCATGTCGAGCCTCTCCTCCTTCTTGCAGCCGCCGAGGCTGCGCGACGCTGCGTCACACGATGGGCGCCGTGCCGATCACGTCCGCCTCGCCGCCCCGCGCCCCGCGGGAGGAGGCGGCCGCGAACGCCCGCGCGAACCGCGCGATGCCCTCGCGGATCCGGCGGGGGGTGGCGCCGGAGAACGACAGGCGCACGTGATTCTGGCCCGTCTCCTCGCAGAAGAACGGGGTGCCTGGCAGGAACGAGACGCGCTCCTCGGCTGCGCGTGACAGGAGCCGCGCGGGGGCCACCGTTTCGGGCAGGCGGCACCAGAAGTAGAACCCGCCGTCCGGTCGGACGTAGGTGACGCCGGGCAGGGCCTGCGCCTTGAGCGCCTCCAGCATGGCGTCGCGCCGCTTGGCGTAGGCGGCGCGCACGGTGCGCAGGTGGCGCTCGAGACCGCCCTGACGCACGAAGCGGTCGATGAGCCACTGGCCGAGCGTGCTCGAGTGGAGGTCGACCGACTGCTTGGCCAGGGCGAGCCGGCGGATCACCGGGCGAGGCGCCGCGATCCAGCCGATCCGTAGCCCCGGGAAGAGCGCCTTGGAGAAGGAGCTGACGTAGATGACGTGGCCGTGGCCGTCGAGCGCCTTCACCGAGGGCAACGCCGCGCCGTCGTAGCGCAGGTCGGAGTAGGGGTCGTCCTCCAGCACCGGCACCTGGAACCGGTAGGCGAGGTCGAGGAGGTGTCGCCGGCGCTCCAGGCTCATCACGTGGCCGGCCGGGTTCTGGAAGGTGGGCAAGGTGTAGATGAGCTTGGGCCGCTGCCGCTGCAGGAGCGACTCGAGGAGGTCGGTCCGCATGCCCTGCTCGTCGGCGGGCACGCCCAGGAGGCGCGCGCCGGCGGCGCGGAACACCTGGAGGGCGCCGAAGAAGGAGGGTGCCTCCACGGCCACGGCGTCGCCCGGCTCGAGGAACGCGCGCGCCACCAGGTCGATGGCCTGTTGCGAGCCGGAGGTGACCATGACCTCGGGCGCGGAGCACGCCGCCCCGCGCGTCGCCATGTGCTGGCCGAGCGTCTCGCGGAAGGGCGTGATCCCCTCGGTGGGGCTGTGCTGCAGGACGGCCGCCCCGACCTCCGCGAACAACTCGCGCTCGATCTCGTGCAGCTCACGGAGCGGCAGGTGCTCCGGCGCGGGGAGTCCGATGGAGAGCGAGATCGCGTCGCGCCGCTCGGTCAGCTCGAGGAGGTCGCGGAGCAGCGGGTCTTCCGCCTTGGCGGCGGTGGGACGCGCGAGCTGGTGCCACGGAAGCTGCGGCGCGCTGGTGGCCGTGACCGCGCGGGGCGCCGTTCCCCGGCGGGGGGCGACCGCGGTTCCACGCCCCACGCGCGCGTCCAGCAAGCCCTCGGACTTGAGCTCGCGGTAGGCAGCGAGGACGGTGCTGCGGTTCACGCCCAGATCCTGGGCGAGGCGGCGCTCGGGCGGGAGATGCAGGCCTTCGAGCAGGCCACCGGAGAGGATCAGCTCACGCAGGGCGCGGCTGATCTGGAGATAGAGCGGCGTCTCGCTGCTGCGGTCGATGGCGATGTTCAGCGCCACGGGCCATCCGCCTGCCTTTCGAGGGCACGAGCCGAGTGGCTCGGTCCAATTAGCCTACGGGGTCGGAGAGGTCCGGTCAACGGCTGCAGTTGCTGGAATGACCAGGCCGTTTGGCTGGTCACGACCCCGGGCGAGGCGCCTCCAGGGAGCCTCGCCTTGACGCATTGTGGTCGTATGTTCATAATGGCCGCCCTGGAGGTGATGTACGTGCCGAGGCCGTTCTGCTGTCGGCGGATCGCCGGTCGACCCGCGGCCTCGATCTACAAGCCGGTAGGGATTCCCATGCTTGAGCTGGAGGAGGTCGTGATGACCCTCGACGAGTACGAGGCGATCCGGCTCGCCGATCTCGACGGATTGTACCAGGAGCGGGCGGCCGACGAGATGCGGGTCTCCCGGCCGACCTTCAGCCGCATCATCGAGTCGGCGCACCGCAAGGTGGCGGACGCCCTGGCGCACGGGAAGGCCCTCAGGATCGAGGGCGGGCCGGTACGCCTGGAAGGCCGCCGCCGTTGCTGCAAGCTTCACGACGAGGGCGGGCGATGACGGGGACGCCGCGTGGCGCGAGTCCCGATCCTGCCCCGAACGACACACCCGAAGGAGAGTCAGCATGCGCGTCTGCATCCCCGTCAACACCGACGCTGGAGTCCAGAGCACCGTCTGCGAGCACTTCGGCTCCACGCCGATGTTCATGGTCGTGGACACCGAGAGCGGCGATTGTCGTGCCCTTCCCAACGACAACGCGCACCACGCCCACGGCATGTGTCAACCGCTGGAGGCGCTCCGAGGCGAACGGCTCGACGGCATCGTCGTGGCAGGCATCGGCACCGGCGCGCTCATGAAGCTCATGGCCTCCGGCATGCGCGTCTACCTGACCGAGCACTCGACGGTCGCGCAGACACTGAGCGCGCTCCAGAACGGGGCGCTGCGGCCGGCCACGCTCGATCGCGCCTGCGCCGGCCATGGACATGGACATGGAGCAGCGTAGCGTCCAGCAAGGAAAGAGAGAGGGGACCAAATGGCACGCATAGCCGTCATCTACTGCAAGAAGGTGAAGGACCACTCCTGCATCGCCTGCGCGAAGTGCTACAAGGGCATGGCCGAGAAGAATGGTGAATACGCCAGGCACGACACCATCGAGCTCGTCGCCATGACGGATTGTGGAGACTGCCCGGGACTCACCGTGCCTCGGGTGAAGCTGCTCAACGAGGTGGCCAAGAACCTCGGCCGATCGATCGACGTCATCCACCTCGGCACCTGCGTGAAGCTCGCCATGGAAACGGCTGGGTGCCCCATCGAGTTCGACGACCTCAAGGTCACGCTCGAGAAGAAGTTCGGCGCGCAGGTGGTCCTGGGCACCCACAGCTACTGACGCTCCTCCCTGCCGGGGGAGGCGTCGCCTCGCTCCTCCTCGCGGGCGTCCGCCTTTTCTCCCCGCGGGCCGGGGGAGTAGACTCCGCCCGCGAAAGGGGAGCCCGATGCTCGTCGTGATGAAGCCGCACGCCTCGCAGGCCGAGATAGACGCCGTGATCGAGAAGATCCGCGCGCTCGGCCTCTCGCCGCACGCGATCCCGGGGGCGCAGCGCGTCGCCATCGGCATCACGGGCAACAAGGGGGCGCTCGAGGCCGAGCTCTTCGTCTCCATGCCCGGGGTCGCCGACGCGATCCGCGTCTCCCAGCCCTTCAAGCTCGTCTCGCGCGAGGTGAAGGAAGAGGACACGGTCCTCGACGTGGGCGGCGCCAAGCTGGGAGGCAAGGCCGTGGCGGTGATGGCCGGGCCGTGCTCCGTGGAGTCGAAGGAGCAGCTGCTCGAAGCCGCGTACGGGGTGAAGCTCCACGGCGCCACCTTCCTGCGCGGCGGCGCCTTCAAGCCGCGCACGAGCCCCTACGAGTTCCAGGGGCTCGGCGAGGAGGGGTTGAAGCTCCTCGCCCTGGCGCGCGAGGCGACCGGTCTCAAGGTGGTCACCGAGATCATGGATCCGGACGACCTCGCCATGTGCGTGGAGTACGCGGACGTGCTCCAGGTCGGCGCCCGCAGCATGCAGAACTTCTCGCTCCTCCGGAAGCTGGGGGCCGTGAAGAAGCCCATCCTGCTCAAGCGCGGGCCGTCGGCCACCATCAAGGAGTTCCTGATGGCGGCCGAGTACATCCTCGCCAGCGGCAACTACCAGGTGGCGCTGTGCGAGCGTGGCATCCGCACCTTCGAGACCATGACGCGCAACACCCTCGACCTGAACGCGGTGCCCGTGCTGAAGGCGCTCACGCACCTCCCGGTGGTGGTCGACCCCTCGCACGGAATCGGCCTTCGCAAGCACGTGCCCGCCATGGCGCGCGCCGGCGTCGCCGCGGGCGCCGACGGGCTCATCATCGAGGTGCATCCCTGCCCGGAGAAGGCGCTCTCGGACGGCCACCAGTCGCTCGCCATCCCGGAGTTCGCCGAGCTCATGCAGCAGGTGAGGGTCATCGCTGGCGCGATCGGGCGGCCGATGTAAGGGCAAGAGGCGGTTTCAAGTCGAGCACCGCTATCGGGTCGAGGTCTCCGGTGCCTCGCTCCCGTTGAAATCCGCTTCCTTGAGCCTCCGGCGGCGCACGCCCTCGGCGAGCGTCTCGAGCACCCGGACGCTGTCCTCCCAGCCCAGGCAGCCATCGGTGATGCTCTGGCCGTACGTGAGCGCCTTCCCGGGGAGGAGATCCTGCCGGCCCGCGACCAGGTGGCTCTCCACCATGGCGCCGATGATGCGCTCGTCCCCGCCGCCCACCTGGGCGGCGATGGCCTCGCACACGGGGAGCTGGTTCTCCGCCTTCTTCTGGCTGTTCGCGTGGCTCGCGTCGATCATGAGGCGCTGCGCGAGGCCCGCTTTCGCGATCTCCCGGCACGCCGCCTCTACGCTGGGGGCGTCGTAGTTGGGCGCCTTCCCCCCGCGCAGGATGATGTGGCAGTCCTCGTTGCCGTTGGTGGCGACGATGGCGGAGTGGCCGCCCTTCGTCACGGACAGGAAATAGTGCGGCTGCTGTGCCGCCTTGATCGCGTCGACGGCGATCCGGACGTTGCCGTCGGTCCCGTTCTTGAACCCGACCGGACAGGACAGGCCGGAGGCGAGCTCGCGATGGACCTGGCTCTCCGTGGTGCGGGCGCCGATCGCTCCCCACGACACGAGGTCGGCGATGTACTGCGGGGTGATCATGTCCAGGTACTCGCAGCCCGCCGGCACGCCCATCTCGTTGATCTCGAGGAGGAGCTCGCGGGCCAGGCGCAGCCCGCGGTTGATGTCGCAGCTGCCGTCGAGGGCCGGGTCGTTGATGAGCCCCTTCCAGCCCACCGTGGTGCGCGGCTTCTCGAAGTAGACCCGCATCACGATCTCGAGGTCGCCCGCGAAGCGTCCGCGCTGCTCGAGCAGCCGCCCCGCGTACTCCTTGGCCGCACGGACGTCGTGGATCGAGCAGGGTCCCATGACGACCGCGAGCCGGTCGTCCATGCCGTGGAGCACCCTGTGCAACGCGTCCCGCGCGCCGTGCACCGTGGCGGAGCCCTTCTCGGTGCATGGAAACTCGCGGATGAGATGGGCAGGGGGCGCGAGCTCGTGGATGCCGCGGATACGAAGATCGTCCGTCCTGTAGGGCATGGGCCGGATAGTAGCTTGGCGGAGCCGGAAGTGGCCAGGCTCCGGGCTCGGCGGTCCGGACAAGGGCGCGGCTTCCTCCCGGACGATTGTGGGGGCGGGACGGGCCGCCGGGGTCTACCGAACCGGCCCGCCGGTCAAGGTCCCCGCGCGGGGTCGCCCTTCGAGACCGTCACCCGGATCACGCGCCGGAATGCCCGCTCGAATCCCAGCACGCTGCACAGGGTCGTCCCGGGCGAGATGCCCTTCAGCACGGCGCCGTCCGGCCCGTTCTCGACGATGGCGACCTTGGGGTCGTCGCAGAGGAAGCTGCTCACCGGACAGTGAACGAGCCCGGCCTG
>Ga0299915_10002070_pt1 | contig 14689 bp, 13 predicted proteins | sample RVTome_13_FD_200263 | JGI IMG/M metagenome (GOLD analysis project Ga0299915, IMG submission 200263) | Soil microbial communities from uranium-contaminated site in the Upper Colorado River Basin, Wyoming, United States - RVT92D227 (version 2) ... | reverse complement strand
GCCCAAATGGTTCATAAACGCTATTCTGACTTACAGCGTTAAAAACCTAACGGAAACACAACCTAACGGGAATACCCAAAAACTGTTTTTCTGAATAGCCAGAGAGACTTAAGCGTTACTCCAGGACGATTACCTTGATCAATGTCACCGGTTCTTGTGGCCTATCGTTGCTGTCAACCTGCACCGTGCCGATCGCTGCAACCGCTTCCATCCCACCAACTACTTTCCCAAAAACCGGGTATCCAGAATCCAATTCGGCGCTGTTGTCGACCAGATCTATAAAGAATTGGCTGCTTCCCGTGTTGGGATTCCCCGTGTTTGCCATGGCCACTGCTCCAATCACGTTGCTGTGCTTATTCGGAAGCTCATCCCGTATAGCAGGTATGCTCGGATCTCCTTGTCCAGTGCCCGTAGGGTCTCCCCCTTGAATCACAAAGCCTGATACCACTCTGTGAAATATCGTGTTGTCGTAAACCCCGTGTTCAGTGAGGTTCACGAAATTCCCAGTGGTAATAGGCATATCATTGTACAACTCGATCGTAATGTTACCCATGCTTGTCTCCAACAACACTCTTGTCGCAAGCGTTTCGGGCGTGCTCGGCCTATTAATGACGCTGTACGTAACCATCGCTCCTATGAAAATCAGAAAGATGATGAGCAAAATGGTGATCTTGCTTCTAAGGAACTTCGGCGCCATGAAAACCAGCCTAGGCTTGGAGATATATAAGCATATTGAGTGCTGTTGGTATCCTCAAAGAAACACGACGTTGGTGGGCCCGCCCGGACTCGAACCGGGGATCAACAGGTCTCTCAACGTGCTCAACATTTATGAGCCTGGCGCTCTACCTAGCTGAGCTACGGGCCCGAAGTAGTGACTTGCTCTCTTTTATTATGCTGTTTTGAAGTTGATTTAAGCGTTTTCTGCCGCCACTCGCCAAGGAAGTTCTCTTGGCGCGCTTTTGGATTCAAGGTTACGAAAATCACTGTTCAGACCCCGTGCGTTCACAGTGATAGAGATACTCTTGAGCATAGCCGGCGTATTTCCCAAAATACTCTCTCCCAAACACGTTCAGTTGTCTATATTGCGAATCGCTGAGTGATTCTTTCTGCACGATTTTTGTGACAAGGTCTCGTGGAAAATGCGACGAATAGTGTCTCAACAAAGCTCGTGTGACCCACACATCGACTGGGAACGCATCAAGCTTTCCAAGGCCAAAAAGCATGATGCAATCAGCCACTTTCTGACCGACACCTGGAAATTCAAGCAATAATTTCTTCGCTTCGTCGTACGTTGTCTTTCTTAAGCTGTCCAAGTCAAAATCTTCTTCTGTAATCTTCTTAGAAGTCTGCGATACGTACTTGGCTCGGTACCCGAGCTCGCATTCTTTTAATTCTCTGAGAGAAGCACCGGCCAGTTTGGTTGGAGAAGGAAACGCGAAAAACTTTTCATTATGAACATTGACTTCCTCTCCGAATCTTCTGGAAAGATGAAGCAACATACGTTTTATCGATGAGATATTCTTGAAAGTCGCGCAAATGTACGAGATGAGACATTCCCATGGGTCTTGCCGAAGAATGCGCAGACCCCTAAATTGGTTGATCGCCGCCTCAATGTGCCGGTCCTTGTTGATATCTCGACAGATCCTTAGCAAGTCATCGTTGAGACCGAGATAATCCATCAAAAAATCTTCGTCTGCGCCCTCGAACCGCAGTATATTCTCATCTTGACGGATCTTTATCAGACTCTCTTGAACTACCCCACACCACCAGCCATCGCTCTCATCCCACCTGAACGCTTGACCACAACAAAGGGTCAAATCCAAGTTGAAAGGGCACTGAGAGCTCAAATTAATCGACATAAGTCTCGAATCTTTCATTCTTCATCCTGAATTTAATCTTTATCGATTCTACAAATGCCAGTCCACAGCGGGAGCCCCAACATGACACCCTTCCTAATCTTACAGCGGTTCATCGACGAAAAGCACTAGTAGAGTATCTCGTCAACGAAGGTTTCTGGCCTCGGAACTTCAGAAGATAACCCCTTTTTCCCACGAAGCTGCTGCACAGTTTCGACGGAGCGCCTCTCAGGCACCCTTTCCCAATGGTGAAAGCCAAGCTGCCAAAAAGCATGTCCCGACGTTGTTGACCGCAAGTCTTTTGATAATCCAAAGGTTTGCGCGACAGGAATGTAGCCCACAACGATCGCAGTGGCACCTTTCTGCTCCGTGGACTCTATCTTACCATGCCTGTGAGTTATCACGTTTATACATGCGCCAAGCCACTGAAGTGAAACGGAAACCTCGATTCTGAAAATCGGTTCAAGAAGGACTGGGCTCGCCGTCAAAAACGATCCGAAGATCGAGCGACTCATCACCCTCGAGATCTGCGAGTTTCCATTGTCATCTACACGCGCATCCACATTTGCGTCAATCAAATTGACCTTTGTGCCCCTGAGGGGTTGCTCGCACAAGGGTCCGTTTCTGCAAGCCCATTTGAAACCTGAAACAAGAGCCTCCGACACGGTATGCGTTCGTTTGCCGACTTCGGAGACATCCACGAGGATGTTAACGTGCTCCTCAACGGCTAGAATGTTTTCTTCCGCAAAACCAGAAAACTGTTCGCTCAGACCGTGGTTCACAAGGGACGAACTCTTTCCAAGAAACTCTATAGCTTCTACGTCGAGCGGTTCTACCCTGATCGAAACCTTGAGTCCATCCGAACCACCCGCCATGGTAAGAGCGCCTCTCTTCAGCACTGTTTCTCTATAACTGGCGATTGGATCGGATACCCTGAGTTCTAGGCCTCCTCCAATTTGCTTCAGAAGATTGCAGGCGACTTCGAGGTGGAGTTCGCCCAGCCCGTTAAGGAGATACTGACCTGTTTCTTTGTCCGCATATGCTTCCAGATCTGGATCCTCGGTTGTGAGCTTGTTCAGCGTGTCAACGAGACGTCCCAAGTCTTTGGGGTTCTTTGGTTCAATCGCCAAAGACATGACAGGTTCCGAAACACGTCTCGCGCTTTCAAAAGAACCATCCAAGCCTGCGTATCTGTCATCAACGATCGTCTCCCCGACCCTCACTGAAAGGAGCCCTGTCAAAGCGGCGATGTTGCCTGCAGGGATCTTGCCAACAGGTTCTCTGAAAGAGCTCATGTAGATTTGGACTTTTTGAATCTGCCCTCTTTGCCGGGCATTCACGAGATAGACAGGTTCTCCTTCTTTTAGTTTACCCGAAAATACTCTCCCGGCGACAACTAATCCCTCATCGGGAACCGATTTCACTTGGGTGATACACATCACCATCGGTCCATTTTCATCGCAGTTTAACATCGCTCTTCCGATTTCTGACACCAAGTTGCCTTTCCAGATCTTTGGAACGCGATAGTTCTGACTCACAGCTGGGTTTGGAGAATGCTTAACGACCATGTCCAGTATTGCAGTATGAAGGGGAACGTTCTCCGAGAGTTTCTCAAAATTGCCTTTCCTGTAGGCTTCGAGCGTGTCAGGACCGTTGAATCTTATTCCCTTTTTCTCAGCTGTCTTAAGAGTGAAACCCCACTTGTAGAGAGCTGAACCGAAGACAACGCTTTCTGTTGATGGGTCGATTTTCCATTTCTTCTTGAAGTCGGGTTCACCATAGATTTCGATGATGTCATTGAAGTCGTTGATAATGCGAATGAATTTGCGATATATTTCATTTGAAGAAAGCCGAAGTTCTCTTATCAACCTGTCAACTTTGTTTATGAAAAGCAAGGGTCTGACCCGTTCTTCAAGAGCCTGGCGCATAACGGTCTCAGTCTGAGCCATGATTTCCTCGACAGCATCGACGACGACTATCACTCCGTCAACGGCGCGCAGAGCTCTGGATACTCTGTCAACAAAATCCACGTGGCCCGGGGTGTCGACCAGATTGACCAAATAAGTGTTCTCTCCCATTCTGTGCAAGAAGGATATGTTTGCGGTTTTGATCGTGATGCCACGTCTTTGCTCTTCTTCCAAATAGTCTAGCACTCTTGCCGAACCCGCCACTTGGGGCGCCAAAAGCCCTGCGTCAACGAGTAGCGAGTCGCTCAAAGTGGTCTTCCCATGGTCTATGTGAGCGATTATACCAACGTTTCGAATGAACTCTTTTTTGTGCATAAGCCCTAGAATTTCAGGTGTTTGTCGAAACTTCATGACAAAACCCGCGTTGTTTCAGTCTCGTTCATTATAGACTGTCTGAGAGTTCAAAAGTATTTGCTTCATGGTTTGGCAAACAAGGCTTAAATCGCATCTCAACACGAAGAGACTGAACAAGGGAAAAAGTCGAGTGCAGAAAAGCAATGGCTGTCCAGACTCTCAAAAAGTTGTCAGAAGAACCTTTCGCATCAATTATCTGCTATCCTAAAGTCATCAAGACCGAACTCAAGAAGCGCCTAGACGAGCTGAGAAAGCTCAAAATAACTGGTATAGAATTTTCTGGGCAAAAACAGATTCTGAATTTGCGGGTTTTGGGCAAAGGTTGTGTGGGCATCGTTGTGATCGCGCTTAGAGGAAAGAGGAGAGTTGCTCTCAAGATCCGAAGAACCGATGCCGACCGAAAGAACATGACGAGGGAAGCCAAGCTGCTCAAGAAAGCAAATGAGGTTGGGGTTGCCCCCAAACTGGTAGGTGCCTGCAAAGACTTTCTTGTTATGCAACTCATCTCTGGTGATTTGTTGCCAGAATGGGTTGAAAAGAAGGTGAGTAGAGAAGAGACCTGCAGGGTTTTGAAAGACATTCTAGAACAGTGCTGGAGGCTTGACATGATCGGATTGGATCATGGTGAACTGAGTCATGCGCCTAAACACATAATCGTAAACAAGAAACAGAAACCTATCATAGTCGATTTTGAGACTGCCAGCGTCGAGCGAAGGCCCTCGAACGTCACGTCGGCATGTCAATTCTTGTTCATGAACAAAAGCACAGCGAATATCTCTATGAAGCTAAGTCCTGAAGACAGGAAATCCACAATTGATGCGCTGCGACGCTACAAGAAGAACAGAAGCCGAACAAATTTCATGAACGTGTTAGAGTCTTGCGGCCTTCATGCTACATAACCTTTGGTTGATTCAGCTCTGCTATTTTGCGAGTTGAAGTCTTCTATCTTCAGATCCTTCACGAGCTGAGACAGTTGAAGCCAAGTTTCCACCTGAAGCTGCCTTGCTACCCTTTTCTTATCATAGATCAACGGTATGTTATCAACAAAGACCCAGCCGCAAGACTCGGCCATCTCTCCCTTCTCCGCAAAACGAACAACGAACCCAACATTAATAACCACGTATGGAAGAGAAAAATAGAATTAAAATCTAGACAAACACACAACTAACCCAACTGACCAAAGCTTTCAACATTGACTGGGAAAAGACTTAAAAAACCATCAACCAGTAACTAGCCTAACCTAAAAACGGTGAAAAAATGGCGATAAAAAGGGAAGAAATGCAGGAAATAGTCAAAAAATACAAAGAGCCCATCGGACTCAACCTCGGCTCACACTCAGCCCTAGACGCGTGGCAAGGACAGCGCAACTACGGAATAAGAAGCATAATCTACACAACACCAGGAAGAGCAAGAATATACCTACAAAACCCCATGGTAGGAAAACCCGACGAAACGGTCGAAGACCTGCCAAGCCTCGTTAAACGTGACTTACGCGTTGTCAACGACCCAAAAGACATCAAGAAAAACGGCGACTGGAAAAGCGTCATACTCATACTCGACAACTACTCCGACATAGTCAAATACGCAGACGAACTTGTCGACTTGGAATGCATGCAAATTACGAACCGAGCCTTCGCGGTCTACGTAGGCGGAGACGAGTACTGCAGTGTCATAGAAAACAAATACGGCGTACCTATACTCGGCTCAAGAAATCTGTTGAAAATTGAGAACAGAGGCGAACTTCAAAAAGACTACTACTGGTTCGCAGAAAAGGCAGGCATCCCCACACCAAAATCATACAAGTACAAGGCCACCAAAAACGGAATAGAATTCAAAGAACCAATCGACGAACCAATGATTCTCAAGGCCGAACACGCACACAGAGCCTTCGAAAGAGAATTTATCTTCGCAGCCGACTCCAGCGACCTGGAAGAAAAAGTCGCCAAAGAATTTAAAGCCGGAAACCTCAGCCAAGAAGCCTTAGAAAACGGACGAGTCGAACAGATCGTTCTCGGACCGCACGCGAACTTCAACTTCTTCTTTTCACCTCTTGACGCAAAAAGCGACTGGGGAGATGTTGACAAATGGTTCTCAAAGCTCTACAACGTGAACAAAGAAGAGGCACGAATATGCCTAGCCAACCAATTCCTCTCCATAGACGAGCGAAGAGAAACCATCCTCGACGGATTAAAAAGACTTCCAACTGACGTGCAGGACAAAATCAAAAGAGTCCCTTCATTCGAAGTCACCGCCCACGCGATACTCAGCCTAAGAGAATCCTTACTGAAGGACCTGCACCGTTATGCAGACAGGTTCCTGCTCGCATGCAAAGAATATGCAGCTCCAGGAATCGTAGGCGCATGGTGTCTGCAGACTCTGATCACTTGGGATCGCGTCTCAAAATACGAACTGAAACCCACGGTCAAACTGGACTTCACAGGCGGTGCTGAAGCGAAGAAGGCGATAGACTATGGGCTTTATGACATACACGGCGAAAAGGACCCTTACATGCATATTCCTGTGACACAGGACGTAGCACTGCGGCATGGAGGAGGGACAAACGTTCACATGGGTCTGGGCGCACAGTACGCAAATGCAAAGTATAAGAAACGAATGAGCACAGGTGACCGTATAGCCTTGGAAATCAAGAGAGCACTGAAAACAAAACAGCTGCACGAACTTGTTACCTAAACAGTCTCCATATAACCCCTATATTTTTTGACTGTTTCCGCAAGACTCGGCACATCGAATATTCTTCGTTCCGTTACTTCATTTGACGCTGCCATATACATCTCACTGATTATCGTCTTCAACAGCTGGTCTAATTTTGACGGTTGTGAGCGAACCAGTGTTTGCCAGTCTTTGATTCCGATTTCTTCAGCTTTCTTTGTAGCCTCTTCAACTTCCTTGAACCAGCCTGTTTTCCTGTAAAATTGTCTGACAATCTCCTTACTCACGTGTAATCCCTGATAGGTAAACCTGCACTCGTCAAGTGTGCCCACTACGTCGACAACCATCAGTTTTCTTTCTGGATTAAAAGCCAACTCGATTTTTCCATCTTCGTTTTCCAAGTCGGCCTTCAGAGCAAGCTGAGTTATCGTTCGATTGATCATGAACAACGTTTCTCTGACGTCTTCAACTTCTTCAGTCGCAAGACCGGCTATTCCTTGAGCCTCTTTCCATGTGAGGTACCGATCTTTCTCTTCAAGTTTTGTGCTGACGTCGAAAATGGGTTTTGAAAATCTTTCACCTTGTCGCGGATAGTGAGTCAATCCGAGTTCTTCTATGCCTATTTGACCTTGTTCCAATCTTTTGAAAACTGATGAGCCTTCTGGCAACCCATTTCGGTATATAATTTCGAGCGGGATCAGACAATTTTTCAGACTACGTGTGTATGTGCTGTAATCGTACGTTAGTCTGCCGTCCTTGACTGAGGAATTGGGTCTGTAGACATTCACCAAGTCTATTTCCATAGTGTTTGCGGGTTTAGAAAGATTGCCAAACTTTACGATCTGTCCATATTCATTTAGTAGACCTCTGTAGTGAGTTTTTATCCCTTTTTCTTCGAGTCTTTCGAAGCAGTAGGCACCCATAAGGCATAGAGCTGCTCCTTTTCCTTCTATCAGATCGGGCATTCCGCCCCAATCGAAGATCGAGTATCTGTCTGAAAAATGGAAGCGACCAACACCCATCGTGTCTGCTGTTGGCTTCTCCAGTATCTCTAGATCTTTAACGCTGCCCATGTCTTTGCCCTACTTCAATTCTTTGACCTTTCTATCGGCTTTTTCGATTTCTGTTCTCCTTTCCGCCTGATATTTTTCCACGTGTTTTTCCAAGACCTTGTCTTCGATTGCGAAGATCTTCGCGGCTGCGAGTGCAGCCCCTTCAGGCTCGATCGTGGTTAAGGAACCAATCCCACTTGGAACTCTAAGTGATGAGTAAATGTCCACTCCGCCGAATCTGTCTGAGTATGGTGGACAAGCGATGACAGGTTTTGTGGTGGATGCGTCCACAAACGCGCTCAACGCGTTAGACCTTCCCGCCACTGTTATGTAGACAACTTTGTCATTCTTGTTTTCGTTTAGGATTTTCAAGGTTTTTTCAGGGGTCTTGTGGGCCGAAGCGACGCGGAATGAAAACTTCACGTCTAAAACCTTGAGAGTCTTTGCGATTTCTTGGGAAAATTCTAAATCACGTTCTGAACCCATGAGTATTATGACCTTGCCTTCCATGTTCGCATTCAACCGATACTTCGGTAAAACGTTCTAGATGCTAATTAGTTTTTACAGTTAGATCCGGAGTCTGACAGGTGTTCTTCGTAGATACTTTGAAGAATCGCGGCCCAGGCGCTATTCTTCCGGACTTGGAATTATTCGGAAGAGGATTGGTTTCTTCGTTTTAGCATTATGATTGCAGACCCAACCGCGATTATGCCAATTGTGAACCCTAATGCGAAGATTATGACGCTGAGGGTTGTAATGTCAGAAGAAACACGGATGACTCCGAAGGCCAGCATACCTGTCAGAAAGCCAGCAATGAATATGGCGAAGTCTAGGACCATGGAGGAGTTCAGATCCCGGTTTTTCCGTCCCATTGGAGATGCTCCTGTATTGATGGGAATTCTCTGGGTGCTATTGGCACAAAAATCTTTCGTGCAAGTTGCGAGAGACCTGACGAGAACTGTGCCTATGCAGGTTTGTGTCTGTGGCCTTCGCCATAACGATATTCTCTGTTCTTGTTCTTTTGGAGTTTCTTGTTGAACATTTCGTCCATGTTTATGTTTGGGCAGGCGAGTCGGGTTGTATCAAGAATGTAAAATATCACGTCGATGAGTTCTTCGGCTATTTCTTCTTGACTTTCGCCTTTCTTCCAGGCGTCGCTTGCTTCTCCGAGCTCTATGAAGGCGAAGAGAAGTTTTTTGGGGACGTCTTCTTGGTTGTTGTAGAATCCTTTCTCTCTTACGAGCATTTCTATTTCTTTCTTCATTTCTTCGAGGTTCAAGAGTTCTTTCTCCTATTCGCTTGTTTCGGATTCGTTATCTGATCGGTTGAAGTTTCCCAATAGCTGTGGTCGTTTCCTTTGGTGATTTGGGCTGCGAAGATTATGAAGCCAGAGTATTGGAGTCTAATCGTGTTTTTTGACAAGTGGTGGTCACGTTTTGGTTGTCGGCGGGAGGTTTTGGTTTTGTTGGCGCCGGGAGTGGGACTCGAACCCGCGTGGCCCCGAAGGGCCACTGGCTCTCAAGGCCAGCGCATTAATCCACTCTGCCATCCCGGCTTTCCAGTGGGGTTGATGTTATTCTTGTGGGTCTTAAAATACTTGTGTGGGTGTGGTGTTGTTGGGTTTGTGTTGGTTTTTGTGAGTCAAGCATTAATATTGGCTGTTTGTGGTTGTTTGTTAGGTTTGGGTGGGTTGGTTGGATAGCTACCTGTTGTATGCTTCCATTGCGTTGGTTGTTATGGGTATGGTAGCTGTTGTTTTGGCTTTGGTTTTTCGTTTGTGGTTTAAGAGGTTGGTGGCTGTTTCTGCGGATTCGGTTGTGAGTGTGTATAACAGGACGTTTGCGGTATTTGACCCGTATGGGCAGACGGGGACGATTTTTCATAGGTTTTTGAGTTTGTTGCCGTTTGTGCCGATGATTTTGGGGTTCGGTATGGCCGTGTTGTTTTTGGTGATTATTGATTCGGGTTTGTTGTTGACGTCGTTGGTTGTGATTATGGGTTTGAGTTTGATTGTGGTTGAGGAGTCTGTTGAGGCGTATGCTGATAGCAAGTTGCTTGTAGAGGCGGTTGAGGGTGGTTCGCAGTTGGCTGTAGGTGATGTTCGTTTGTTGTCGTTGATGAAACGTTTGTTGCCAAGGTTGACGCGTTATTATTTGGGCGTGGCGGTGTTGTTTTTGGTAGGTGCGGTGGTTTTGCCTTTTGTGTGGATGCAGTTTTTGTGGTATTTTGCGATGTTGTTGGGCGGTTTGATTCAGGCGGCCAGTACGGGCCTTGCGAGTTGGTTGTTGGCTATTGGGTTGTATGCTGGGGCTGTGGCGGTTTTTGTGTTTTTGATCACTCTGGCTAAGAACCGGTTGTTTGGGCACCGTCATGGGGAAACGATGCCTGTTTGATGTGAGTAAACAGTTGCTGTTTCAAGCTGGAAAGCGGGTGACCCCCCTCCCCCCTAGGTTTTTTCGTGGAAAGCATCGTGGGCAGGTCGTTGGATAGTCCTCCGCTAAGGGTTTGGTGTGTCTTCTATCAGAGTTCGTATGTTGGTTTGTCGTGCAAACAGTGCGGGGAGTTTGGGTATCAGGCGTCTTAGCGCGCGCATGTTAGACCGCGCTAGATGAGCGCTCACGAATCTTGTTGGCGTTGCTATTTCTTGAAGTGAGAATAGACGCGTATGGCAGGGCCGAATAGGACGTGTACGAATAGCAAGAGGACGAACGGGACGAGTAGGAAGTCGTGGATTTTGAAAGCCAGGTTTCGGGTCAATACGCCAAAAGTGAGGGGTTCGATGATTTGGTACTGTGTTATTCCTAGACCGCTTATGAGGTAGATGATTGTTAGGATGAGTAGCATGTAGCGTATTGCTGCTCTTGCAGCTCCTTGGTAATTGTCATTCTCCGTTGTTCATTCCTTCATTGTATCTGTACGCGATACGAAAGTTATCGTCTTGGTTGCGTTTCATGGCCAGTCTGCTTCGTTGTCGTATCCGCGGCTTTCCCAGTAGCCCTCATAGCTCGTGTCGTTTGAGACTTCCATCTTGGTTATCCATTTTGCCCATTTGTACCCGAGTTTTCCTTCGGCGACAAGTTGGAATGGGTAGCCCTCGCTTTTTGGAAGCGTAAGTCCGTTTACTTTGTAGGCCATCGTTATGTTGTTGTTTACTATGTAGGAGAGGGGGAGGCTCGTGGTGAAGCCGTCTTGAGAGTAAAATATCAAGACTTGTGCGTTCTGACTGTAGTTTGCTTCTTGGAGCAGGTCTTTCACCAGCACGCCTTCCCAGAGAACCGTGACTTCCCAGCCTTCTACGCAGTGGAGCGTCGCGACTTTCAAGTAATGTGCGTGTGTGTTAACTATCTGGTCATACGTGAGGACCGCTTCGTTCTGCACAAGTCCTGTTACTGTGAGCGTGTAGGTGCTGATGTTTATGTCTTGGTTGCCGTTTATCGCTTCGTTCCTGAAATCGTTGACTGAGCTTAGTTGCTGACCGTTGTACATTCTGATTTCCGCTGGGTTGCTCGTTTGAGCCGGCAGGTTGACCCAGATCCAGGCTCCGATAACGGCGCCGCCGATCACAACTATCAATGCAATCGTCAAGAGTGTGGACCTGTTCAAAAGAATCGACCTTTTTCTCTACGTTACGACTCTGCAAGGCGGTTTCTTAAGGTTTCTGTGGGTCATTCAGAAAGAGTAATGATCGTCGGGCGCACTCGTAGGTTCAGAATCGCGGATATGAAGTCTGGCTTCACAATTCTTTTGGCTGTGCGTGACAGTCTGACTGTGTACCAATGGACAGTATGGCAGTAGATTGAGAATGATGAGACGCCTCAGGCAAGACAAGCGAGGAATCAACAACGTTATCACTGCAATGTTGGGTTTGATAATCGTCGTTATCATAGTGGCAAACGTGTTCATCTGGAACTATGAGATGAACGCGATTGACTTGGAAAAGAGCCAAGAACAAGTCAGCATAGAAAGCGTCGTCCGCGGCGATTCTGCATCGTACAATCCCACGGGCTACAGTCTTCTCCAACGCACCAGACTCGTGTCAGGATCAACGAGCAACCTTGGTTCTGATGATTCGATTTATATGACGACACGTTCGTTTGCGTCGGCAACGTCAACGATGAACAAGACGGATGCTTTTATCGCGTACAGAAGCAACAGCGGAACGGACCAGTTGAATTCTCCTAAGAGTCGCGTTTGGAGCGGAGACACCGGTGCTTGGAGCGCGGAGAACGAGATGCCTAACGTTGGCAGTTCGGTTCTCTTCACAAGGGTTGCGTACTGTCCTGTTCAGCAACGGTCTTTTGAGAAAATCGTGGTCACGTTGAGCGATGACGGATATCTCAATGCGTACGTATATGACGGGACATCGTGGGTCACGACTAGCGATGTTGGTCAGGTGTGGATGATTCCACCGGCGCTTGCAACCAGGCCTTATGACGTCGCATATGAATCAACATCTGGAGAAGCCTTACTCCTTTATGAAACTGTTGTCGGAGGCGGGACGAAGGATCTGGCTTACAGGACTTGGTCGCTGAGAACTGGATGGAGCCAAGAAAGATACTTTGATGATAGCGGTCATCCCTCAAAGATAGCAGTCACGTATGTCGAATTGACTTCTGTTCAGAACTCGGACAAGATCGGCGTCGCATACATCGATAGTACAGACAGTCACGCAAACGCGATGGTCTGGGATGGTAATGCATTCAGCGACTTCGTTGAACTCACGGAAACAGTCTCAATATCGTCGGAAGAATGTGTCTCGATCGCTTCCGAAACAAGCGGGGCAATAGTGGCCGTTGCTGGAGAAGGCGAGTTTATCAACTGGAGCAGGTTCACGACGTCGTGGTCTCCTGTCGCTGTTTTCGACATAAATTCAGGCGCGACGAACGCAATGAACTGGTTGAAACTGGCCCAGTCTCAGGACGACAGGTTGATGCTTACGAGTGTTGATAGTGCAACCGACCTGGCCACGAGCGTCCTTGACGAGAACTCGGCTGGAAATAGACAGTGGGAGACAGCGACCGAGTCAATGGGTTCAATGACGACCACTGGGTCTGTTTCTGCAATTCGTTTCACGGCGCAAGCAAACGAGTCTGTCACCAATGTATTAATGTTTATTCAGACAGCTCTGGCCTCACCTGCGTACAGGTTCGGCATAGAGACCAGCACGGCTGGGTATCTGCCAAACGGAACTTACGTTGGAGGGGCATCTAACTATGCCGTTGCCACGCCAGTTGCCTCTGGATGGCTCAACCTCACACTTCCCTCCCCCGCGGCTTTGACTGCAGGAACGGTGTACCACATAACTGTTAGGTATGATGGCGGAACCATAGGAGCATCAAACTATATCGCTCTGAGACGACTAGGCACGAATCAGAACAATTATCGCCCAAGAGAAAACGCGATCGACAGCTGGTTGAACCCTATATTTGGCAATGGTGTTCAGAATCGAGACCCGATATTCGTGTTGAAGTACAATGAGACTGACAGCTACGAGGCGATGCCCTATGATAATGTTGCAGCCAACAATGTCTACGGAGCAAATTGGTACTCTGAGAGATGGACACAAAACGGGAGCAACACAATTGTAGGCGTCAACATTCCCCTGGTAAAGACTGGAACCCCTCCAGACTCTCTATACATTGTCCTCCGCAGCGAAACAGATTCCCAGGACGTCGCCACGATTACAGTTCCCCAAAACGACATAACAACCACGCTGCAATGGTACGAGCGATACTTCAACTCACCTGTCTCTCTGTTGAGTGGAAAATCGTACAGCCTGATCTTGAAGTCTCCAAGTTCAACTTCATCAAACTATTTCACGATCAGAAGTCTCACAACTAGTCAATCAGGAGACCTGACCTACGATGGGACAAACAGTTACTACAGCATGTCATCAAACAGCGGGGCAAGTTGGACAGACACGCTCACACAAGATCTCACGTACATCCTGCTTTTGCAGAACGCAGGTACGATGGGGTGGGTCGTTCATCCTCCATGGGATGCGGCCGTAGACACGCACGCTTCAAGATGCGCCGATTTCGCATGGGAGTACCGCGCATCGCCCACCTTCGAGAACGAAGGTCTGCTTGTGTACGGAACCACGGCAGGTCAGATAACTTGGCGAAAGTTTCGAGCACCAAACTTTATGACCGCGGCAACGAACGTCGCGATGGGCACCAACATTCATACGTGGGTCCAACTGAAGTCAAACCCTAGAACAATAGGCAATGATACACTCGTTCTGGGTGCCGTTTTGGAGTCGTCGGCTTCCGTCCTTGGAGCCATCAAATGGGACGGAACGACTTTCACAGTGATCGGCACTTCGACTCTTGCAGTTGACACGACAGTCGCCACGTACGAATGCTTTGATATAGAATTCGCCTATTTCGGAGACCCCGTGGAATTCACGACTCAAGTGGAATTCACTGGCACGTCAGACCTTGGAAACTGGACGTCACTGACTTGGTCGATTGATTCTGCATGGAGCGCTGGCAATGTAACGGTTGCTCTTCAATTGTTTGCCTATAACCTTGGCGCGTATCCAGCGAGCGGCGACGGATATATCTCCTACAACTCCAGCTCGATTCCATACACGGATGAAATCAGGAACCAAACAATAATGACAAACCCGACGCGTTTCCGTGACGGTTTAGGACAATGGAAAATCAAGATAACTGGAGTCAAGAGTTCAAGTACGCAGTTGGACATGGAAGCTGATATGATTGAACTGCGACTTCCTGCGAGCGGACCCAGCTTCCTGTTCAGAAACAGCGGCACTGTTACCTCTCAC
>Ga0299915_10002069_pt1 | contig 14689 bp, 11 predicted proteins | sample RVTome_13_FD_200263 | JGI IMG/M metagenome (GOLD analysis project Ga0299915, IMG submission 200263) | Soil microbial communities from uranium-contaminated site in the Upper Colorado River Basin, Wyoming, United States - RVT92D227 (version 2) ... | reverse complement strand
CCGAAGCACTAAATCCGAAATCCGAGACAAATTCAAATGACCAAAACTCAAAATTCAAAACAAACCGCAACATCTTACTGTCGCAGCAGTTATGAAGGTGGTCGTCCACAAACTTGTTAAAAAAACAAGATAATGCGCCTTTGCAGTACAGAGGTAAGATGAAGTAGATTTTGCCACGAAGACAGGAAGGCACGAAGGGAACCACGGATCCATTCGACCCTTCGACTATGTTCAGGACAGGCAAGCTCAGGACAGGTTACGCGGATTCGCAGATTATAGGGATTTGGGCATAAGACTATATAAGTGTATGCGTATATACTTATGGGGTGCAATATGAAATGAGGTTTTGGGGGTAAGCGGTTATTTGGTTGCGGACAAGCTGAAATTTATGCCCAGAGGGCGGAAATGGCGGCGGAGATTTTCTTCTCAAAGATTTCGATGAGTGTTTTGTTTTCGTGAAGGATTTTCTGCTCGGCTCCGATTTGGGCGCCGCTTTGCTCTTAATCAAGGATTAAGCTGGCGCGGCCTGTGGCCGCAACCAAATCCGAAGCACTAAATCCGAAGTCCTAAACAACAGCAAAATTCATACGTTCAAATGATCATATCAATTGGTATCTCGATCCCTTCAGGAAAAGCTCCCGATAGAATCTCCATGGTCTTACGCTCTATTTCAGCGTCGCTGTATTTCCCAACGTGTGACGGGGCCATCCATCGATTCCTCAATAGAACCTATTTATGTAGTCGGTCAGCTCCCTGAGCTCTTTCTCGGTGAGTTGCTTGTTCGCCACAGTCCTGACCAAGACCGGGACACCGGGCTGGTGCTTGACAACGTCTGCGACGTCCGCCGGGATACGGCCCTTTGCCTGGGCAGCCAAGTCGAACAGCCTTTCTCGTTTGGTGTCGTTCGTGGCAAGTCCTAAAGCGTCACACATCAGTTCTATCGTGTCTCGATTGGCCGGTGCCGGTATACGGTCACGTTCAATGTTGCTCAGATTCGACGGCTTCATATCTATCAAGTCGGCGAAAGCACGCAAACCAATATCTGCTTCTTCTATCCTTATCCGTTTCAGCAGGGTCCCAAAGGTTTCCTTCGGCTTCGTAGGACACATAATAGTACCTCCTTTCCAATCAGCCACTTTCCAGTTTACGACTGTTATATGTATTATATAACATATCGGCCGGGAGTCAACAGGCAATTGACATTTTTTTGCATTTTTTGCTCCTCGTTTTGGTATATGTTGGTACAACGTCGGTTTCAATAGCGTCTGGCGGTGGTTCTTGGGGGGTGAGAGTGGTTGATGAAGAAGTATCGCAGGGCGTCGATGGGGTGGTCGTAAACGCCGTCTTTCAGGGGCAGCTCGCCGGCAAGTCCCCCTTGGCTGAGGTCGGGGTAGTGGTAGCACCGCATAGCTTCGATGAGACGCGGGCAGCGGGGCGAGATTACGAGGGTGCTTTTGCCGTCGCCGGAGCGAATAGCCCGGCGGATAAGCTCGATGCCGTCGAGGATAGCGCTTCTTTTGAATCGGGTTACGATTCCGAGCGTTCGCAGCTCGCGGACGACGCTTGTGCCGGTAACGTCGTTGACTCCCGCTCCGGCGGGGTCGCAAAAGGTAGCCGTTACCTGCTCTTCATTACACGGGGTGCGGGCCTTTATCTCGGCGGCGTGCACGTCGATGGTGGCCCTGCTGCGGACGTATTCATCGATGACGCGGATGACGCCGTCGCTATCGACCTGGAGATAGAGGCAGACAAAGGGATTGACAAATCCAAAGTCGAGCGCGCGATAGAGCGGCAGGTTCGGGTCGTAATCGCAAGGCCGGACGTGAACAGCGGGGTCAAACTCAGCAAAGACGACGTTCTCCAGCGAGGGTCTCCTACAGAGCATCTCTGCCTCGAAGCACGCCCTGCTGGCGCGGCGCATCTGCGTGATGCAGTCGTCGATTTTCAGATAACCGTTGGCGTTTTTCGCCTTGCCCCCGCAGTCGGGCCACAAGGGACACTGCGAGCAGGTTCTGTCGATGCACTTCTCGATTACCTCCCACGTACACCACTTGAAGATCGGCGTGCCGAACTGGGACGCGGTGGCGACGACTCGTTGCATCAGGCCGTAGGGGCGGTGCATCGTGCTGATTAGCTCCATAGCGGCGATGAGATTGGCCGTGCTCTGGGTGGTGAACTTGGCGGCGGCGAAGACGTCCTCATCGAAAAGCTCGACCTCGTCGCAGCGGAGCTTGTGGATGTGTTGGCCGCGGACGCTGGTGGGCGATTGCGTGAGGACCTCAACCTTCGAATTATTGGCGAATCGGCACTTGCCTTTTAGCGCGTGGCCGCTTAGGAATTCCTCGAATCCGAGGTGAAGGAAGCCGGTGAGGTATTCGTACATTCGGCCTGACTGCTCGCCCGAACCGCCGAGGATTCGGACCTGGCAGGCGGGCTTGAAGATGCAATCGAGCAGCGTGGCGACCGCCGCCAGTTCGGTCTTGCCGCCGGCGCGATTGGCCCAGACGATGCAGTCGGCGTTGAGTCGTCTCGGGCGAATGAGCCGATCTGGTGACTCTTTGTCATCCTGAGCCGAAGGCGAAGGATCTGGCCTTCGAATGAGACGTCTGCTTCGCTCTTCGGCCGGCTCTTCACTTGCAGACCAGATTCTTCGCTCCACTTCGTTCCGCTCAGAATGACAATATGGGATGTCCGCGAAGTCGGCGGAGAAGGTGTGCCAGAGGTAATCCAGGGGGCTATTGTGCTCCGGGCAGATTCGCCTGTCCGGGACGTTGATGCCGAGAAAGACCTTGACGTAGTTTTTCAGGTCCCGCCTGGTTCCGGGCCGAGCACGCCTAAGAACCGAGCATACGCTCGTTGCTCTTTCGATGTTGCTGTCAATTTGCGATTCAAGCAGATATCCCTTTATCATTGCTATTACCCTCCTTTGTTGATGTTGGCCATGGGTTGATTTTACGGGCCGACGAACTGTTGGTTTTGCGGGTCGCGGGTCTCCCAAAGTTGCGCTACTATGCGTCAACAGGGAGGTATTATATCAGATTTGGGGCCGATTGTCCAGCGTTTTTTTGCGCTTTTTGGGGTTATTCTACGAGGATATGCTTTTCGGCGTTGGCGTCGAGGCCGATGGTGATGCCTTCGGCGAGTTCTTTGCCCGTGAGGGTCTTTTGAGTGTTTAAGGTCAGGTCGAGGACTTCGTAGCGTTTTTCGGGCTTTGCGGTGAACCATTCGGGGAACTGGTTTATCCTGGGCCAGTCAAGAGGCAGCTTCATAATGGTCTGGTGGCGCGGGGTGTCGAAGACGATTTTGCCCTGCCAGCCTTTTTCAGCACGGATGACTATCTTCAAGGTGTCGCCGTCCTGGACGGCGCCGAAGGCGACATCTTCTCGCCACGGCTGGATTGTCAGGCCCTTTGTCTTCCAGAGGCAGTACATAATTGTTGTTCTTGCGAAGTTGCCGTCGCCGTGCCAGCCCTCGATGACGCCATCGGGCTTTTGCATCGCCCACATCACTTTTGTTTCGCTGTCTATCCAGCTTGCGGCTGAATCAACCGGCTCGCGGTTGTAAAGGTTGAGGGCGGATTCGATGGAGTCGGCGTAGCCGTCGGAGCTGCTGCCTTCCCATTTGTAGTTTTTGTAATGGTCGTTGAGGTTTTCGAGGGCCTTTAGGGCGGCCTGGCGGTAGGCATCGGTCCTGTCGATGAGATAGACGGTGTAGAAGCCGTTCAGGTTGTAGCCCCAGGTGTCGGCCAGGGCGGTATCGTGGTCGCCGGTTTTGGGATTTATCCAGTTGTAGAACAGGCCGTGCTCATTGCGTCCGACTTCGAGGACGCGGTCGAGCATTTCGTGAATCGGCCTTTGATAGACCTTCTTTTTCTCCGGCTGAGCGAAGCTGACCGCAGCGTACAGCTCGCAAAGGCCGGAGAGGATCTCGCAGCCGTGGTCCCGCAGGCGGAGCCTGTCTTCGTCGCGTGTCGGGTGGTGGTTATCGAGCAGGTAGTAGTCGCCGAGGCGAATTGCCCAGTCGAGATATTTGTCCTCGCCGGTCATATAGTAGATGCGAGAGAGGGTCTGGAGTATCTCGCCGTTGACTTCCTGGCTGGTGGATGGGATGTTGCCGAAGGGCGTTTCGACGGGGGCGTGCTTCCAGATATCGTCGAGGATGCTGAGCATACGCTGCGACCAGGGGCTTTGGCCGAGCCATTCGGTCAGCGGCACCAGACCGTCCTTGACGTACTCTGCTGACCCGAAGATGATTCGGGAGATTTCAGGCTGGTCGTCCTGGAAGGTCTGCCTGGTGAACGAGTATGTATCCGGCATTGCTCCGATGCGGGAGGTAAGCTTTGTCTCGGTGCGGAGCATATCGAGCATTCGGCCTTCGAAGGGCGGCCGGTCGGTGATAGCGGCCGTGAGGACCATAAAGGGATAATTGTCGGCGGCGGAGTCCTGTGCGTTCCATATATCTTTGTTCTGGCTGAGGTTGCGTGGAATCAGGCCGGTGTTTGAGTCGGCGTGGGCGAGCCAGCCGGCGACAAAATCGCGACAACGGCGGAAGCCCTCGTTGGCAAGGACGCCGTTCTTCATGGGCTGCGCGAAGTCATTGTCAAGATCTGCTGCCCTGGTTAGATTGCATGCAAAACAAAGAAGGGAGGACACCAAGAACACGCCGATTCTTGAGTCTGTGAATGACGGCTCGGACCGGGCATCATTCTGCGTGTGATTCGGACTGTACATCTGGTTCATGAACGTAGCGGACGCAAATGAAACCGGACAACGATTGCTCTTCTATCGTCCGCTGTTTCCTCCGGCGCTCGGAGAGAAAGGAAGCCTGTCGCTTGTTGGCTGAACGATTTTGAGTCCAACTACCGCATCATATTTGGAAAGCCTATCGGTATCGTACGTCTGGAACTCGTGAACCGCTCTCCTCTTGGCAGTCGCCAGATGAATCGCATCGGGCGGCTTGAGGCTCCAGCCTTTCTCAACTGCTTGGCGCATCATGATTCTGGCATCGTTTGCAATGTGGTGGCTTAGCTCTTCCAGCCTTATTGGTGAGGGAGGCAACCACAGCTTGTTAATCTTTGCCTCAATCTGTGGAGCAAGCAACCGATCGCGCTTCTCGAATTCCGCAAACGCAACTTCGGTGACACTTAGCACAGAAGTGTATATCTCAACTTCACCGTGGTCACAATCGTCCAAGATTGCATTGATAACAGGCAGTCTTTCCGGATTGGCATTGATCGCTGATAGAAAGACGTTTGAGTCCCAATATAGACGCTTTATGTTCTTGTGGTTGTCAGACATCCCGCGCCCTTCGCACAACGTGCTCGGGTAACTCCCCGCCCAAAAATCCAGGTGCAGCCCCAATAGCCTCGCGGTAGTCAAGTAGCTTACCCTCAGCGAGGATTACGATATCCTTCACCTCCCGCACGGTGGTAGCCCGTCCCGTCTCCGAGTCCCTGCGCACCAGCCCCTCCACAGCCACGAGCTTTCCCCATGCCTCGCGCATTATATCCTCACTGCCGGGAGCGAGATAGCACGAGATGGCGCTGTCGTCAATGAGGTCATAGAGGGTAAATCGCAGACGCCCTCTGTTCGTCATACTTTGGATGCGGCCTCTAACCGAACCATAGGCTGCTTCAACTACATGCTCCCCCTCGGGTTTGCACAATTCGTCTGGCCGTTGAGAGAACTCGACGTCGACGTCGGACGTCTCAAATCGGACCGAGGTAATGCGGCCATTCACAAGGCTCACGATTTTTCTTGCAGCAGCTTTCACAGATGGCGAGCAACTGAACTGGCGCCCTGCGCGGATACATTGCCCAAGGTCTTCATATGCCGCAACCACACGCTCTACACTGTCGAAGTCGCGCTCGTTATCGACAGACCCTCTGACGGTCGCAGTAGCGCTGCCAGCTTCGAGACTATCTATGAACCATTCTATCGGGGTTTGAGGAGCCACATCTTTGTGTAGCCCATTTACGAGAACAAACAATTCCTTGATGGCTTCAGAGTAATCGCGCAGAGAAACCTCGCCGTTCAGGACAAGAGTCAATGTATCCTTATGCATGGCTTCGCCCACCCTTTCATGCGCTATGTAATCACGTTCCCAGTTTACCTTTGCCTGTATGCCTTCACGCTCTTTTCGCCGAGATCCATCTGTAAGCTTATTCTATTATATCGGAAAGACCGGTGGAAATCTACACAATTAGCGAAAAGAAATCGCTGAGACTCCGGCGTCAGCGTTGGAATCCGGATGGCCCCCGCCAATTCACTGATTTGGTTTTCCGGCGCCGCGCTTGGCGAGTTCTTTCAGGTCGTCCAAGTGGTTCTCATAGACGCCGCGCGGTGTAGTGTCGTGCTGTTTGCACAGCGAAGCGGCCATTCCGACAAGCTCGCCCATCATACCGCAGGTCCGCATTACGCGGACGGTGCCGAGGGCGACGTGGGTGACGCTGATGTCACGGCCCGCCATAAAGAGGTTCTCGATATTGCGGGAGTAGAAGCAGCGATAGGGAATGGGGTAGGGCTTGATGGGCGTGAAGTTTGCGATTGAGCGGAACTCCTCGCCGGGGAAGTGTTTGGTATTTTCCGGGTCGGGGTAGTGCAGGTCGATTGTCCAGGTGGTGGTGACAAAGGCGTCGGGGAATATCGTTCTGCCGAGGATGTCCTGCTCTTTGAGTATGACGTCGCCGAGCAGCCTGCGGGATTCGCGTTTGCCGGCGACGTATGCGACCCAGTCGAGCTTGCGGTCGGCGTAATCGGCGGTCTTATTGCTCTTGTTCTTGAGGTACGCCCAGTTGCCGAATACCGCTCGCAGGCCGTAATCGCGGATGTATTCAAATTCTGTTATCTGGTTGCGGTTCAGACCCGTCTCCCAGTTCCAGTCGCCGCGGGTAAGGTAGTGACAGCTCTCTTCGTTGAACTGCAGCGCCCAGGGGCAATCAAGAAAGACGGCTGATTCGCCGGTCTGGCCGGAGTACCACTGGACTGATGCGCCCATTGTCATTTTGTCGGGCTGTTCGGGGGCGAGTGACTCGCCCGTCTCGTCGCGGCTTTCGCGTCCCATCCGAAAATCGGCCCTTGATAGAAAGCCCAACGTCCCGTCGCCGGTGCAATCTGCGAAGACCGGCGCGCGGAATCGCAGCTCTTTGGAGCTGCGGATGTCCCTGGCGACGACGGCGACGATGCGGTTGCCGGCCTTCTCGACTTTGAAGGCGTGCACGTTGGCGAACAGATGGACATTTTTCTCGGCTGCGACGATGCGGAGCTTCTTGGCATCGTCGTAGTAGGAAGCCGGTCGCGCGTTGCCTTGGTAGCCGGGGTCGAGCTCTTTGACCACGTCGCCGAGGGCAGGGTAAGGCGGCAGATTGATCTGGCCGTTTAGGTGCACCCGGACCTCGGATGAGTTGTTGCCGCCGAGCACGGGCCTATCCTGAATGAGAGCCACCTTGCAGCCGAGCCTCGCCGCCGATATGGCCGAGCATGTCCCCGCCATTCCGCCTCCGACGACAACAAAGTCGAATTGCCCCGCGTCTTCAGATCCGTCGGCTAAGCCCAGCATCTTCTTGCGAAATGCCGCAAGCTCTTCACCGTTCGGCGGAGCAAAATCCAAATCTGAGCTTAGCACAATTGCATCGCATCGGCCATCGAATCCGGTCAGGTCGCCCAGGGCGATTGTGATTTGTGTATTTGTGATTTCGATGATGCCGCCATCCTGCCAGTGCCATTCTGCACCTTCGATGCCAAAAATGGTCGGCAGGGCCTTGCCGTCGATGAGCAATTGGAATTTGCCCGGAGCGCCAGGCGCCTTCCACGGGGCGACCCAGTCTCGCGTGCGGACCCATACGCGGTGCTTGCCCGCCGCCGGCAGCTCGACTTTGCTAATTGCGTCTTTCACCGGCCCGCCCAAGCCGTGCGCGAGCAGAAAGGGCGAACCCATCTGGTCCATAAACTGCTGGTCAACAACCCACCCGCCGAGGTTCTCAAACGCCTCGGCCTCGACAAGAACGGTCTGTGCCTGAGCGGCAGAGACGTACAGACCCAACAAAACAACAAAGAACAGCGAACCCGTGATATTAGCCAGCTTTCTCATTCTATGTGCTTGCGAGCTTTTCTTTTATCAGTTCGGCGGCCCTGGTGAGGGCGTCTCCGATTTTGGCGGGGTTCTTGCCGCCGGCCTGCGCCATTTGAGGCCGTCCGCCGCCGCCGCCGTCGATTACCGGTGCAATCTGCTTGATGATGTCACCAGCGTTGAGGCCTTTCTTGACCAAATCGTCGGTGACGCCGGCCAGGAGCGTCGCCTTGCCCGCCCCAGCGCCGGCGGGCTGGCCGTCGTCCTCGAAGCCCAGGACTATAACGGCTGATTTGGCTTTCTTTTTGAGCATATCTATTGCTTCACGGGCCTGCTCGACCGAGGTTGCCGAGAGTCTGCCGGTGATTACATGCGCCTCGGCGATCTTTTCGCAGTTCTCGAGGAGCTGTTTGGCCTCGGCCATAACGTCGGAGCCGGAGAGGCGGGCGGCGGACTTCAACTGCTTGGCGAGCTTCTTGTTGTCGTCCAACAGCCGTGCGACCCTTTCGGGAAGCGCCTCAGAGGGGACCTTCAGCATAACCGAAAGCTCATCGACTATGTCACTTGCCTTTTCGAGATAGTCGTTGAGGGCCGGGCCGGTCAGCGCGGTGATTCTTCGGACGCCGGCGGAGATGCTCTCTTCCTTGATGATCTTGAAGCCGCCGATAGAGCCGAGCCGTTCGACGTGAGTGCCGCCGCAGAACTCCCGGCTGAAGGCCCCAGACTCATTGATTATTGATAATTGATTATTGATTCTTTCTCGCGCGCCTTTTGCCCTCCTGTCTTCTGTCGTCCCTCTTCTGCCGTCCGTCTTCTGTCGTCCTGCGTCCCTCGTATCGGCTGCGCCGAGGCAGACCACGCGAACCTCGTTTCCGTATTTCTCGCCGAACAAAGCCATTGCGCCGAGTTTCTCGGCCTGATCTTTGGGCATAACGGTCCAGGTCACGGGCAAATCAGCGGCGATTTTTTGCCTGATTAAGCGCTCAACGGTCTCTAATTCGGCGGCGGTGGGCGCCTTGGGATAGGTGAAGTCGAATCTCAGATACTCCGGGCAGACGTAGCTGCCCTGCTGGGCCGCCGAGCCCCCGAGGGTCTGCTGCAGTGCCCACTGGAGCAGGTGCGTGGCGGTATGGTTCTTCTTTGTCGAGCTTCTGTCCTTGCTGACGACGGCCCTCACTTCCTGGCCGACAGCGAAGGAGCCGCGGGTGACTTTGCCGCGGTGGACAATGCAGTTGGCAATTCTTATGGCGCCTTCGATGGCAAACCGCGAGTTGTCCGTCTCTATGGCGCCGGAATCGCCGACCTGTCCGCCGGCCTCGGCATAGAAGCAGGTCTTATCGAGAACAATGCCGACCTCTGCGCCGGTTGGAATTTGACCGGCATTGCTGAAGCCGGCGTTGTCGATCCAGCCGAGGATTTTACTATTGCAGGCGTCGGCATTGTACTTATGCACGTCTTCGGTTGCGGGCAGCTCGGTATCGAGTCCTGTAGGGTGGGCTTCAGCCCACCAGTTCGGTGGGGCAAGCCCCACCCTACCTGCGCGGGCGCGTGCTCGCTGGGCATCCATAAGCTCTTCGAATCCTTCGGTATCGACTTTCAGACCGCGTTCCTCGGCCATAAGCTGCGTCAGGTCGAGCGGGAATCCGTAAGTATCGTAAAGCTGGAAGGCGTCCTCGCCGGTGATGGTTGCACTTTTGCTTTTGGCAGCGCGCTCGGCGGCGTCCGCGAAGATCTCGATACCCCGGTCAAGAGTTCTGCCGAAGCTCGCCTCCTCAGATTCGATTACGGTTGAGACGTGCTCGGCCCTTGCCTTGATTTCGGGGAAGCCCTCGCCGAGGCACTCGACGACTACCGGCACGAGCCTGTAAATGAACGGCTCGTGCATTCCGAGCTCTCTGCCGAATCTCGACGCCCGGCGAAGTATCCTGCGGATTACGTATCCGCGGCCCTCGTTGGAAGGCGCGGCGCCGTCGGTTATCGCAAAGGTCAGCGCGCGAATATGGTCGGCGATTACGCGAAAGGCGTTGTCGGTCTTATTGGCGAGCTTGGAGGTGTATTTATGACCGCTTAGCCGGCTGGTCCGGTCAATTATGGGCGTGAACAGGTCGGTATCGTAGTTGCTTGACTTATTCTGCAGCACGGCGGCGATCCTTTCGAGCCCGGCGCCGGTATCGACGTATTTTGCCGAGAGCGGGATAAGCCTGCCGTCCGCCTGGCGATTGTACTGGATGAAGACGAGGTTCCACAGCTCGATATATCTTGCGCAGCCGGCGTTGACGTTGCACCTGTGGCCCGGGACGTCCTTCATATCGCACCTGTCGGGCCCGAGGTCGATGTGTATTTCGCTACACGGCCCGCACGGGCCGGTCTCGCCCATCTCCCAGAAATTGTCTTTCTTGCCGAAGGCCAGGACGCGATCGGCTGGTATCGGAGTGACTTTGGTCCAGAGCCGCGCGGCCTCGTCGTCTTTTGGAAGGCCGTCTTTCCCGTCTCCGCCGAAGACCGTCGCCCACAGGCGGTCCGGCTCAATGCCCCAGACTTCTGTCAGCAGCTCCCAGGCCCACTCGATTGTCTCGGCCTTGAAGTAGTCGCCGAAGGACCAGTTGCCCAACATCTCAAAAAACGTATGGTGATAGGTATCTCTGCCGACCTCCTCGAGGTCGTTGTGTTTCCCGCTCACCCGCAGACATTTCTGGCTGTTGACCGCCCGCGGATACTCCGGCGGCGCCAGCCCGAGGAATATATCTTTGAACTGGTTCATTCCCGCGTTGGCGAACAGCAGCGTTTCGTCGCCGCGGGGGACTATGGGCGAGCTCGGGACAAATTCGTGGCCCTTGCCCCTAAAAAAGTCTATGAAGCCGGCTCTGATTTGATTTGCAGTCAACATCTCGTGTCTCGAATCCTGTCAATACCGTCTTGCGGCCCGGGGGGCTGCCGGCGGGATGCGCCAGGTCAATCACGCAAAGCCTTTGGAGACAAGAATCTTGTTCTTTATCTCTTCGCACAACTCCTTGTTTTCGAGGAGAAAGGTCTTGGCGTTTTCTCTGCCCTGGCCCAGCCGAAGCGTGCCGTAGTTAAGCCAGGCGCCGCTCTTTTCAACAATGTTGCCGGCCAGAGCCATGTCGAGCAGGTCGCCCTCGTAGCTGATGCCGCTGTCGAACATAATGTCGAACTCGGTGTCACGGAAGGGCGGGGCAATTTTGTTCTTTACGACCCTTGCTCGAACTCTGGAGCCGATAGCCCCTTTGGTATCCTTTATCGTTGTTATGCGCCGCAAATCGATCCGCACGGAGGTATAGAACTTCAGCGCCTTTCCGCCGGGGGTGGTCTCGGGGTTGCCGAACATCACGCCGATTTTCATGCGAATCTGGTTTATGAAGACGAGGGCGGTCTTGCTCCTGCCGATGATGGCCGTAAGCTTTCTCATCGCATGGCTCATCAATCTCGCCTGCAGGCCGACGTGGGCGGCGCCCATTTCGCCTTCAAGCTCAGCCTTTGGCGTGAGAGCCGCCACCGAGTCAATGACTATCACATCGACCGAGTTGGAGGCTATCAGCATCTCGGTAATGTCGAGGGCCTGTTCGCCGCTGTCGGGCTGGCTGACCAAAAGCGAGTTGACATCGACGCCCAGTCTTTTGGCCCAGGTGGTATCGAGCGCGTGCTCGGCGTCGATAAAGGCTGCGACGCCGCCGGTGCGCTGGGCATTGGCGATGATGTGAAGGGCCAGGGTGGTTTTGCCGGACGATTCCGGCCCAAACAGCTCAGTGACCCTGCCGCGAGGTATGCCGACGCCGCCTAAGGCGATATCCAGCGACAGCGAGCCGGTGCTGATGCCCTCAATCTTAGCGTATCTGTGCTCATCCATCTGCATAATGGCGCCCTGGCCATATTGTTTTTCGATCTGTGCGATCACTCGCTGCAGGGCGGCTTCCTTGCCTGTTGCACTGGTGATTTCGAGCTTTTTCGTTTTCGCCATTTCTATCTTCTCCCATTCAATATTTTGTGCGCCCTGAAGCGTCCTTCGCCTCACGTGTCGTATTTTAGGCTTTATTTCAATTCGTATCTGCCCAATACAGTATAGACCGGACCGCTCGGCGTCAACTGGCTTTGATAGACCGAGACGGCCTCGGCCGGCATGGTCCCGAGCTTGAAATCCTTGTATTCTTCGGCCAATTGCGCCAGCTTGAAGCCCGCCTTTGAATTCCGCACGCGGCAAAGCGTCAGATGAGCCGAGAACTCCCTGCCTTCCTCGGGCCAGCCGGCCAGGGCCATCTGCTCCTCGAGGTCCTGCTGCAATTGCAGCAGCTCTTCGCAGCCGTGCCCGGAGCCGACCCAAAGGACCCTTGCGCTCGTGCCGCCGAAATGACCGACCGCCTGAACGTCGATGTCAAACCTTGCGTGTCGTCCTGCAACGTCCTTGGTTATGTTGCAGACCTCCACGGCCTGGGCGTCCTTGATCTCACCTAAGAATTTCAGCGTCAGGTGGATGTCGTCCGGGTTGACCCACTTTGCATCGCCTTTCTTGATGTCCGCCTTGCCTTGCAGCTCGCGCTGCAAATCGGCCAGGTCCTTTTTGATTACCTCGTCAATATCTATCGCTATGAATACCCGCATTTCGTCCACCCACTAAAAGCTTGTTACCTTCCGCAGGGTTTCCAGCCTGCTGTCAATATCTGGCCTGCCTATCGAGTTTAGACCCTGCAGTGAAAAGCCGGCAATCGTGAATGAAGCGGTCACCGTGCCGTAGGCGATTGCCGTTTTCAACGTTTCAAAGTCGGTCCTGCCGGTTTGCGCAAGATAGCCCATAAATCCGCCGGCGAAGCTGTCGCCCGCGCCGGTGGGGTCGTTCACTTGGTCGGCAGGGTAGGCCGGTAGCACAAATATCTCCCCGTCGCTGCCGCACATAAGCGAGCCGGACTCGCCCTTCTTGACGACCACAACATTCAGGCCCATATCCAGGACAATCTGAGCGGCCTTTATCAGATTATGTTCATTCGCGAGCAATCTGACCTCGTCCTCGTTGATTATCAGGCAGTCAATCTTCTTGAGGAGCGATTTCAAGTCGTCCAGGTAGTCGCAAATCCAGCAGTTCATCGTGTCGGCGGCGACGAAGACGGGCCGGCGGATTTGCTCGAGCAGCTCGTGCTGGAGCTTCGGCGCGGTATTGGCGAGGAACACGAACTCGCTGTCGGCAAAGGCATCGGGCACGGCGGGCGGCGCCTCGGCAAGGACGTTAAGCTCCATATAATCGGTCGTCCTGTCGTCCATATCCTGCTTGTATGTGCCCGCCCAGCGAAAGGTCTTGCTCCGCGCCCTTACTTCCAGGCCGGCCAGATCGACGCTCCTGCCCGTAAAGACCTCGCTCAGGTCAAACGGACAGTCGGCTCCGACAACGCCTACAAACCGCACCGGCCCAAAGAAGCTCGCCGCCATAGCAAAATACACCGCCGATCCCCCAAGACAATCCTCGCTGACGCCGTAAGGAGTCCTGACTGTGTCGATACCTATAGAGCCTGTGACGAGGAGTGACATATTTATCTGCCTATCAATAAAACTTCAGCGGACTGATTTGTGCTAAGGACATACTTGTAGTCGGTCCGGTCAACTTCTTCGACATACTTCTTGTAACGTTTGAGAATCGCCACAAGCTCCGGGACAGAAGGAATTCCGTCTGCCCGATAGGACACGACCAGGATGCTGTCTCTGAACCTCTCAAATAGCCGGTCAAACGCTTGGGATATCTTACTCCTATCCATCCAAACTGAAGCGGTTTTTCTGAATCGTCTGTGTTTTGTTCTGTAGTCGATCAGCCCAGGCCACTGCGAGTAGTTGGCCAACCCCTCCAGAAAATGGTAGAAGTCGAGATAATCGACGCCGACGCCTCTGCGCGAAATGTATGGTGTATCTATGTATATGAGGTCGAAGGGCCCGTCTATGTGGAACACATCCATATTCAGGGCTCTATTATCTCGTCCATTTGAGAACACCGCTTGGTTTGCCTCGGCGACAAACTGGCGAAAGTGTGCTTCAAACGGTGTGTCCCAGGTGGTTTTGTTGCCGAAGTTCCTTTCCACCTCGGCTAATCGGATATACAGATTCTTTCTATGGAACAGATTGTAAGGTCTCTTAATGATGCAAGCCTGGAAAAGGGCAAAGTAGCCAAGTGCCTTCTTATAAGGATCACTCAACAATTCCATGTTCCTCGCGACTCTGTCAATCCAACGATTCTCCTCGTCTGTGAAGTAGATGTCATGAAACGTATCGAAGACAAAGGTCGGATATGAGATGCCGCTGCGCTCTTGGAGTACGAACTGGACGTCCTCATCTGCAAGCTTGACACCCTCATTCTCGATGAGTGCTACACCCACATACCAGTTGAACTTCAGAATATCGTTGTATGTGACAGTTTTTCCCTTCGTTTTCAGCATATGGCCGACGCTTCCTGTGCCCCCAAAGGCATCAAGAACCGTATCAAAATTCAGTTCCGCAATCTGGTCCCAGATCCAATCGACGATCTTGAGCTTGCTTCCCTGAAAGCGTGTTGAGGGGAACATCGGTTGTTCGTCAAGGAACACAGTCTGATATTTGTCCGAAGCAGTTACTTTCGAGCGCATAACTTTTT
>Ga0299915_10002068_pt1 | contig 14689 bp, 8 predicted proteins | sample RVTome_13_FD_200263 | JGI IMG/M metagenome (GOLD analysis project Ga0299915, IMG submission 200263) | Soil microbial communities from uranium-contaminated site in the Upper Colorado River Basin, Wyoming, United States - RVT92D227 (version 2) ... | reverse complement strand
CCGAATTCGCCGTCGAGTCGGCCCCCCCGGCTCGCAGCTCGCGCCGCGCCCTGGAGACGCCAGAGCCCAGGGTTGACAGAGGCAGGGGGCGCCGGATACAATGACCCTCGCGACGACAACCCCAAAACTCCGTCTCCGGGCGAGATGAGGTCAAGATACATCCGGCGTCGCGGATATGGCAAGGTAGCTCAGTCGGTAGAGCGAGGGACTGAAAATCCCTGCGTCGGGGGTTCGATTCCCTCCCTTGCCATTTTTTCTTTTAGGCCCTCTGCGGACCCCCACCGAGCCCCTCAATCCATGAAGCTCGTTTTCAACTGTCCTACTTATCTCGAAGGCTTCTTTCATCTGACATCGCTGTCTAGTGTCCCTTTCCGATAGAATCTCCTCATCCAATTCCAGAGAGGATTAGGGGTTGATGTCTGCCCAAAAAAAGCCCCTCTCCCGTACGGAGAGAGGGGCTCGTGCGGCGAATACGACGGCCGGGCGTTTAGAACCGGTAACTGATGGACAGGTTCGGGACGAGGAGCTTCATGCCGTAGACCCCCGGCATCGCCTCGGACCACTCGGGGTCGACCTCGGTCTTGAGGAAATCGATCGACCGCTCCGCGCCGATGAGGTATTCGACCCCGAAATCGAGCTGGAGATTGCCGGTCGTGTAGCCGACGCCGAACGTCAGGACGTTGAAATTGTAGCTGGGGAGGAGGACGTTCATGGTCTTGTCGGGCGCCGGCGAGGGATCCCAGTAATAGCCGCCGCGGATGGCGAGCGCGGGACTGAGCATATACTCGGCGCCGAACCGGACCTGGGTCTCGCTCGCCCACTCCATCACCATCCGGTCATTGCCGGCCGCGGCCATGAACGCGGCCCAATACGCATCCTTGTACGTCGCGTCGATGGCGTCGATCGTCGACCACCCCGTATACTGGATGTCGCCCGTCAGGGTCAGCTTCGGGATGGGCTTGAAGGCGACGCCGCCGGCGAACCACAGCGGCCAGGTCACCTCGCGGTCGAGGTCGGATTGCCCGTTGAGCTTCAGCAGGGACAGGTTGGAGATTTTCGCCTCGCCCTTGAGCTTGACGCTGAAGGGAGTCTTCAGGGCCAGGCCGAGGCTGAACATCTCACTGGGCTTCACCAGGACGCCGAACGTGGCCCCGAGGCTCCAGCCGGACAGGCTCTCTTCGTATTGGCCGAGGTCGAGCGTGCCGAGCGGCGTTTCGGTCGAGCCCGCGTGGGTCTGGATGTCGAACATCCCATAATTGATATTCAGGGTGGCGCCGACGGAGATCATGTCGTTGACCCGGTAGGCGATGAGCGGGGAGATCGTCACGACGCCGATCATGCTCGTCCAGTCATATGATTTGCCCAGGGAAAGACTGGCGAAGTCGGTTCCGTCCCAATCGGCACCGAGGCCCGAGGGGGTATAAACGCCCAGGCCGACGACCAGATTCTCGCTCACGGGATGGTAGTAAGCCCCGAGGGCCCCGAGATAGTGTTTGGTGTTGGTCTTGGCGTCCACCATCGTCAGCGTGGAGCCGTTGGGGAGAGGGATCGCCAATTTGTAGGTCCCCGACGGGATCATGTCGGTCCCGTAGAAGCCGAAGGTCTTCGTCTTGAAGAAGCCCGCCCCGGCCGGATTCCAAAAGACGGCGCTGAAGTCGTTGGCCAACCCGACGTAGGCGCCGCCCATGGTGAGCGCCCGGGTCCCGAGACTATTAAGGTTCAGGCCGTTCGCCCAGGTCAGGGAAGCGACGACGGCGAGTCCGACGACCAGCGCGACTGCCTTTTTCCCTTTTCGCATGGATATCCTCCTTGGATTCCTGAATCGTGACCTCTGGTTACCATGATTCACGGAGGCTGTCAAATCCTCGACCTCGCGGCCTGAAGGCGGCACTCACGAAGGCCGTGAGTACTGCCGAAGCGCCGGCGGCTCGTCCAGGATTAACCCTGAGCCGCGCTGCTTTCCCCGCCTTGAAAAGCGGGGCTTAACGTCGGCGAACGGGTCAATCAGCCGCTCCCTCCCGCCGGCCAAAGACGAACTCTCCCCGGCCGTCGACCCCGACCGTCACCGTCTCCCCTTCCTTCACCTCGCCGGCCAGCATCTTCATCGCCAGGGGGTTCTGAACCTCGCGCTGGAGGGTGCGTTTGAGGGGCCGGGCGCCATAAACGGGGTCGAAGCCGCGGTCGGCCAGAAGGCGACGCGCCTCGGGCGTGACCTCGAGGCCGACCTTCCGCTCCGCCAGCCTCCGCCGGAGGAGGTCGACCTGGATGTCCACGATACGGAGGATCGTCTCGGGCGCCAGGGGACGGAAGATGATGACCTCGTCCAGCCGGTTGAGGAATTCGGGCCGGAAGTGCGATTCGAGGATCCGCCGGACCTCCTTCTCCATGGCGCCGTAATCACGGCTGAGTTCCTTGATGATCTGGCTGCCCAGGTTCGACGTCATGATGATGACCGTCGTCCGGAAATCGACGGTCCGCCCCTGCCCGTCGGTGAGGCGGCCGTCGTCCAGGATCTGGAGGAGGATGTTGAAGACGTCGGCGTGGGCCTTCTCAACCTCGTCGAGGAGGACGAGCGCATAGGGACGCCGCTTGATGGCCTCCGTCAGCTGCCCGCCCTCTTCGTAGCCGACGTAGCCGGGGGGAGCGCCGATGAGCCGGGCGACGGCATGCTTCTCCATGTACTCGGACATATCGAGGCGGACCATGGCCCGCTCGTCGTCGAAGAGGAACTCGGCCAGGGCGCGCGCGAGCTCGGTCTTGCCGACACCCGTCGGGCCGAGGAAGATGAACGAGCCGAGGGGCCGGGCCGCGTCCTGGATTCCCGCCCGGGCGCGGCGGACCGTGTCCGCGACGGCCCGGATAGCCTGGTCCTGGCCCACGACGCGCCGGCTGAGGATCTCCTCCATGTGGAGGAGCCGCTGGACGTCGCCCTCCAGCATCTTGGTCACGGGGATGCCCGTCCAGCGGGAGACGACCTGGGCGACGTCCTCCTCGTCCACCTCCTCCTTGATCATCTTGCTCTCGGCCTGCAGGGCGGCCAGCTCCTGGGACCGCGTGTCCATCTCCTTGGTCAGGGCGGGAGCCTGACCGTAGAGGATCTCGGCCGCCCGCTCCAGGTTGCCCCGCCGTTTGGCGTTCTCGGCTTCCACACCCAGGCTCTCCTTTTTCTCCTTCAAGCGGTTGACGGCCTCGAGGAGGTCCTTTTCTTTCTGCCAGCGGCCCTTGAGGGCGCTCGTGCGCTCGCGCAGGTCGGCCAGTTCGGCCTCGATGCGCCCCAGCCGCTCCCGGGAGCCCTTGTCCTTTTCCTTCTTCAGAGCCTGCCGCTCGATCTCGAGCTGGACGCGGCGCCGCTCGAGCTCGTCGATCTCCTCGGGCAGGCTGTCGATCTGAATCCGGATCCGCGAGGCCGCTTCGTCGACGAGGTCGATGGCCTTGTCGGGCAGATAGCGATTCGTGATGTAGCGGTCGGAGAGGGTCGCCGCCGCGACCAGGGCCGCATCCTTGATCTTGACGCCGTGGTGGACCTCGTATTTCTCCTTGAGTCCGCGAAGGATGGAGATCGTCTCCTCGACGCTCGGGGCGCCGACATAGATCGGCTGGAAGCGCCGTTCCAGGGCCGCGTCCTTCTCGATATGCTTCTTGTACTCGTTGAGCGTCGTGGCGCCGACACAGCGCAGTTCGCCCCGGGCCAGGGCCGGCTTCAGCATGTTCGAGGCGTCCACGGCCCCCTCCGCGGCGCCGGCGCCGATGATCGTATGGAGCTCGTCGATGAACAGGACGACCGCCCCCTCCGCCTCCCGGACTTCCTTGAGGACGGCCTTGAGCCGGTCCTCGAATTCCCCGCGGTACTTCGTCCCGGCGACGAGGGCGCCGATGTCGAGGGTCAGCAGACGCTTGTCCCGCAGGGACTGCGGAATGTCCCCGTTGGCGATGCGCTGGGCCAGGCCCTCGACGATGGCCGTCTTCCCCACGCCCGCCTCGCCGATCAGGACGGGGTTGTTCTTGGTCCGGCGCGATAGGACCTGGATGACCCGCCGGATCTCCTCCTCGCGGCCGATGACGGGGTCGAGCTTCCCCTGCCGGGCCAGCGCGGTCAGGTCGCGGGCGTACTTTTCGAGAACCTGGTATTTCCCCTCGGGCTCCGGGTCGGTGATACGCTGGCTGCCGCGGATCGCCTGGAGGGCCTTGAGGACCGCGTCCTCTCCGACGCCCCGTTCCGCCAGCAGCCGCGCCGCCTCGCCGCCCTTCTCTTTGAGAATGGCCAGGAAAAGATGCTCGGTCGAGACATATTCGTCCTTGAACGCCGCCGCCTCGGCCTCGGCCGCCGTGAGAACGTCCCGCAGCCGGGCGCCGATGCGGACCTCACCGCCCGCCGTCCGCGGCCGCCGGGCCAGGGCGGACTCCAGGTCGCCGCGGAGGGCGGCGGCGTTCGCCCCGACCTTTCCGAGAACGGCGTTAACGACCGTTTCATCCTGGGTCACAAAACTCCACAGGAGGTGCTCGGGCGTGACCTCCGGATGGCCCATCTCCTCCGCTTTGCCCTGGGCCCGTTCGAGGGCCTCCTGAGACTTGACCGTCAATTTTTCCCAGCGCATGATCATCCCTTCACCGCGGACGCCGTCACGACCCCGCGTCAATCTATTAAAGACGCCCGCCCGCCCGCTGTCAAGACGCACGTCCCCCTTGACAATTCGGCAAAAATCACTATGTTTTTTTATGGGAGCAGAACATGGAAGAAATCGAGGTCATGAGCTGGCTGACGCTCGATGCCCTGAAGAAGAACAAGGCCGCCCAGATCGTCGAGACGGTCGGCAACCTCCAAACGGACCACTCGATGTCCGTGTTCTGTACGATCGAGGACGATTTTCTCGAATTGTGCTATGGAGATGAGGTCAACGCCCTCCGCCGCTACGAGGACCGCGACGAGTTCGACGCCGCGATCGAGGAACGGAAGGAGGACGTGGGAGAGGCCCACTTCGAAGACGACAACGACCACGACAACGACGAGGACGAAGAAGAGGACGAAGAGAGCGAAGACGAAGGGGCGGACGGCGAGGGGGACGAGGAGGAGGCCCGCGAGGACGAGGACGAAAGGTCCGACGCCTACTGACCCCGCCCCCGGCCGGCGAGCCCGTCGCGGAGCCGGCCGAGCGCCGCGAGGGCTTCGGGGGGAGTGAGGCCCTCGAGGTCGAGTTCCAGGATCCGCGTTTTCATCTCCCGCAGCGCGGCGATTTCCCGGTCTTCCGGAAAGAGGAAGAGCTGCGCGCGGTCCCGGTCCCCGGGGTCGCGGTAGGCCAGCCGCGGCCGGCCCGCGTCATCGAGCTCCTGTTTCTCGAGGTTGAAGAGGATCTCCCGGGCCCGGTCGATGACGGCCCGGGGGATACCGGCCAGCTTGGCGACATGGATGCCGTAGCTCTGGTCGGAGGGGCCGGGGACGATCTTGCGCAGAAAAATGACCTCGTCCTGCCATTCCCGGACCGCGACGTGATAGTTCCGGATCCGCTTCAAGGTCAAGGCGAGCTCCGTTAGCTCGTGATAGTGCGTCGCGAAGAGCGTCTTGGCCCGCACGTCTTCGTGCTCGTGGAGAAACTCGGCCACGGCCCAGGCGATGCTCAGCCCGTCGAAGGTGCTCGTGCCGCGTCCGACCTCGTCGAGGAGGATGAGGCTGCGCGGCGTCGCGCTGTGGAGGATCGTCGCCGTCTCCAGCATCTCGACCATGAACGTCGATTGCCCGGCGCTCAAGAAATCGGTGGCCCCGATCCGGGTGAAGACCCGGTCCACGACGCCGAGCGAGGCCGCGCGGGCGGGCACGAAGGACCCCATCTGGGCCATGATGCAAATGAGGGCGGTTTGACGCAGATAAGTCGACTTGCCGCCCATGTTGGGCCCGGTGATGATGAGGATCTGCTCCTCGCTGTCGACCTGGGTGTCGTTGGGGATGAAGGGCTCGGCCTGGGAGATCTCGACGACCGGGTGCCGGCCGTCCTGGATGCGGAGGCCCGCGCCGTCGTGGACCTCGGGTCGCCGGTAGTCGCGCTGGGCGGCGAGTTCGGCCAGGCCGAGGAGCGTATCGACGGCCGCCACGGCCGCGGCCGCCCGCTGCAGGCGGGGCGTTTCCCGGGCGACGGCCTCGCGCATCTCGAGGAACAGCTGGTGCTCCAGGCGGCCGATCCGGTCCTCCGCGCGCAGGACCTTTTCTTCATAGTCTTTGAGTTCGGGCGTCAGGAAGCGCTCCGAGCCGACCAGCGTCTGCTTGCGGATGTAGTCCGCGGGCACCTGGGGGAGGTTGGGCTTGGTCACTTCGATGAAATAGCCGAAGACCTTGTTGAAACGGACCTTGAGCGAGCCGATGCCGGTCCGTTCCCGCTCGCGCCGCTCGAGCTCGGCGATGAAAGTTTTTCCGGACCGGCTGACGCCGCGCAGCTCGTCGAGCTCGGCGCTCCACGCGTCGCGGATGATCCCGCCCTCGGTGAGAAGGAAAGCCGGCTCGTCGAGGACAGCCCGCTCGATGAGGTCCGCCACGTCCTCGAGCGAGTCCCAACCCTCGCGCAGCGTGCGGAAGAGCCCCGCGGCAAACGGGGCCAAGGCGTCCTTGAGCCCCGGGAGGGGCCGCAGCGACTTTTTGAGGGCGACGAGGTCGCGCGGCAGCGCCGCCCCCAGGCTGACCCGGCTCGTCAGCCGTTCGAGGTCCTGGATCCCGCGGAGGAGTTCGCGCACCGCGGCCCGTTCGATCGTGCGCTCCACGGCTTCCGCGACGACCTCCTGGCGCTCGCGGATCTTGGCGGGGTCGACGAGCGGCCGCAGGAGCCAGGACCGCAGGAGCCGGCCGCCCATCGCCGTGGCCGTGAAGTCCATAACCTCGAGGAGCGTATCCTTGGCCCGGCCGTCGCGCAGATTGCGGACGAGCTCCAGATTGCGGACGCTGGGCGCGTCGAGGATGAGGTGGTCGCCGGAGTGGACGTAGAGGACGCGGTGGATGAGCCCCGCCGAGTCCTGGCGGACCTTTTTGACATACTGGAGGAGGGCGCCGGCCGCGCCGACCGCGCGCGGCCGGTCGGCCAGGTCGAACCCAGCCAGCGTCCTCACCCCGAAGTGGCTGAGCAGCGTGTGCTGGGCCTGCGCGAAGTCGAAGGCCCAGGCCTCAAACGGGCTCCGGGCGACCTCGGCCAGCCCGCTCCGCCGGAGGACATCCGCGACGGCTTCCGCCTCCCCTTCCGGGTGGATGACCTCCCGCGGTGCGACCCGGAACAACTCGTCGGTGAGGGCGCGCGTCTCCTCGGCTCCGCCTTCGAGGGTCCGCAGCTCGCCGGTCCCCAGGTCGACATAGGCCAGCCCCCATCCCTCCGCCCCGAACCGCAGGGACGCGAGATAGATGTTCTCCTTCGCCTCCTCGCTCTCGACCTCGACGGCCGTCCCCGGCGTCAGGACCTTGATGACTTCCCGCTTGACGACGCCGCGGGCGGCCTTGGGGTCCTCGACCTGCTCACAGACGGCGACCTTGAAGCCGTGCCGCAACAGCCGGGCGAGGTAGGAATTGACGGCGTGATACGGGACACCGCACATCGGGATCTTCTGCCGCGAGGTCAGGGCGATCTCCAGGACGGGCGCGGCCGTCCGAGCGTCTTCGTAGAACATCTCGTAGAAATCGCCCAGGCGGAAAAAGAGCAGGGCGTCGCGGTGGAGCTCCTTGATGCGGAAGTACTGCTCCATCATCGGGGTCAGGGAATTCTCGCTGGGCATCGTGGAATGCCCTCACTCTACCAGCCCGAAACCGAATTTGCAAGGCACTGCCAGAGCTGCCGCGGCCCCATTTGACAGGGCCCGGAGCCTCATGTATCCTCCGGGCGTGATCGTCAACGGTCCGAACATCCTGACCATGCTCAGGATCGTCGCCATCCCCGCCCTCGTCGCCGTGATGCTGACCGATTTCGCCGGCCGGGACCTTGTCGCATTCGCCGTCTTCGTGCCGGCGGCGCTGACGGATTGGGTGGACGGCTGGTGGGCGCGGCGGAAAAACCAGACGACGGTCTTCGGCGAACTCCTCGACCCCACGGCGGACAAGCTCCTCGTCGCCGCCGCCCTGGTCTGTCTTCAAGCCCAGGGCCGTGTGCCGGCCTGGATGGTCGTCGTGATCATCGGCCGGGAGCTGGCCGTCTCGGGTTTCCGGGCGCTGGCCTCCTCGCGCGGGGTCCATATCCCCGCGCTCCTGCTGGGCAAAGCAAAGATGGCCCTCGAGACCTGGACAATCGCCGGGCTGATCCTCGGGGCCGCGATCCTCGGGCGGATCTACATCATTCCTCGGGTCGGCCTGTGGCTCGTGCTCGTCGCCGCCCTCGTTTCGGCCGCCGAATACTATATCCGCTACTGGCCCCGCATCGCTTCAGCCCGCCGCTGAGAGCGAGGCTTTCGTTTTCTCCAGGCTGTTTCCGTCCTCGACGTTATAAACCACCGGCGCCGCGGGCCAGCCGCGCCCGATCCTCTTCAGGAGCCCCGCCAAGACCTTGCCGCTGCCACATTCGACGAACGTCCCGACGCCCAGGTCCCGCAAGACGTCCATCGAGGCGGCCCACTGGACGGAGCGGCTGACCTGACGCCGGAGCGAACGACGGGCCTCTTCGCCCGTGCGCAGGGGCTTCGCATCCACATTCCCGACGACCGGGAAGCGCGGGTCGCGGAAGGTCGTCCGGTCGAGTTCGACGGCCAGTCTCTCCTCCGCGGGGAGCATCAGGCGGCAGTGAAAGGGCGCGCTCACGGGAAGCATGACCGAGCGCGGCGGTTTGAGGAGCGACAGGGCCTCGTCGACGGCCGAACGTTCTCCGGCGATGACGACCTGTTCGGGACTGTTCCAGTTGGCCACCTCGACGACGCCGTTTCGGACGCGGCCGAGAGCGTCCCGGATCGCCTCCGGCGCGGCCCCCAGGACCGCGGCCATCGCCCCGACCCCGACCGGGACCGCTTCTTGCATGAACATCCCCCGCTTGTGGACGAGGACGACCGCCGCCTCGAATTCGAGCGTTCCCGCGGCGACGAGAGCCGAATATTCGCCCAGGCTGTGGCCGGCCGCGGCCGCCGGTTCGAGTCCGAGGAGCCGGAAGGCAATGATACTCGTGACGAGCAAGGCCGGCTGGGTATTCTTGGTCAGCCGGAGCTCGTCTTCCGGGCCCTCGAAGCAGAGCTTCGACAGGGAAAACCCGAGGGCGCCGTCCGCGCGGGCGAAGAGCTCCCGGGCCTCGGCGTGGCGGTCGTGGAAATCCCGGCCCATGCCGACGGCTTGGGAGCCTTGGCCGGGGAACAGGCAGGCGATCGAGGGCATGACGTCTTCTCCTGGCGGTTCATTTCAAACAGTCGGTCCGGAGCTCGACGGCCGTCTGACCCCGCACGTCGCGAACCCAGGCTGCGACCTGGGACGCCCGTTTCTCCTCCCGGATCCGGGCTTCGAGGCGGTCGAGGACATCGATCATCGGCTCGGGTGTGGCCCCCTGCTTCCGCCGCTCGGGGACGAAGGTCTCCTGGTAGAAGGCTTCGATCTCGCGCAGGGAAACGGCCGGCGGCTGGCTGAAACGCAAAGCCAGGACCTGGCGATACTGGACCCGTTCCGCCACGACGGCCTGCAGGTCCCCTTCGGTCAAGCCGAGCCCGGCCAGTCGTTCGGCGACCGCGTCCGGACCGAGCCGGCCGACGAGGACGGCCACGGCCGCCGCAACCTCATCCGGTCCCGGGCCGACCTGTTCCCGGGCCAGGTCGAGAACGGCCATCTGGTTGATGATCTCGTCCAGGATCAGAAGACGCGCCGGGCCGGATTTTCCCGCGGTCTCTTCGGCGTAGAGCCCGAAGGACTCGGCGACGCGGATGTCGAAGAGCGTCACCGGCCGGCCGGCGACCACGGCCGCGACGCAATCGACGACCTGGGCGGGGACACTCATCGTCGCCGTCGGGCTTCTCGCCGTCACGGTCGACGTCCCCGCTAAGGCGGCGAAAAGCCCGACGACGGCCGGCCGCACGAAAGACCTCAGTGACCTTAAGGCTTTCATCTTAGAACACGTTCCCGATGGTGATGAACACGATGGGCCGGCCGCGACGGACGGGGTCGTCGAGGTTCCAGCCGACCTCGAGGCGCACGGGCCCGAGGGGAGTCCGGTAGCGAAGCCCGCCGCCCAGCGCACCGCGGAGAGAGAAAAAGCTGAAGTCGTCGCGCTGGGCGAAGACATTGCCCAGGTCATAGAAGAAGACGCCCGAGAGGTCGCGCAGGGAAGCGATGACCGGGAACGTCAGCTCCATATTCAAGAGGAAAATGGCTTTTCCGCCGACGGGCATTTCGGACTCGGGGTCTTCGGGGCCGAGCCGGTCGAATTCCTCGCCGCGGAACGAATTGCTCCCGCCGGCGAAGAACCGCTCGGGGATCGGCATCCGGCCGCGCCCCAGCCCGCCGCGAGCCGTGATGTTGAAGCCCAGGCGCGGGAGAAGCGGCCGGAAGAGCTGCAGCTTCCAGAACGTCTTCTGGAAATCGGACTCCGCGGCAAAGAGCGGGTAAGCCCACTCCAGGACGCCGCTCAGGAAGACGCCGCGCTCCGGATTGATCGAGTCATCCCGGTGATCCCAGATGATACTCGTCGAGACAAGGCTCGTCGAATACGGGAAGAGCCGGCGGTCGACCTCGCTCTCGATAATCTTCAGGTAGGTGAGCTTCGTCCGCGACCAGCTCAGCGTCAGGAGGACCTGCGGGCCGCGGCTGAACGATTTGATGAAGTTGAGGCTGGCCCCCCGGCGGTCGAAGCCGAAACTCGTCCGGTCCTCGGTCTCCAGCCAGCCGCTGGCCTGGCTGCGCATCGGCACGGTGAAGAAGTAGGGCTGGTCCCAGACCGCGACCAGCCGTTTCTCGATGAGGCTGAACTGGGTGACGAGGCTGACCTGGGCGGCGACGCCGAAAATGTTCGAACGGATGAACTCCGCCGTGCCGCGCGGCCGGAGCGCGTTCGACCAGAGGGCCTGCGCGCGGACGTCGTTGCGCGTCTCCAGGCCGACGCCGATCGCGGCGTAGTTGCGTTCGCTCTCCCGGAGGCTGACGATGAGGTTCTCCCTTCCCGGCCCGGCCGGGATCTCGTCGATCGTGACCGAGGAAAAGATGCCCAGCCGCTCCAAGCGTTGTTTGGACTCCTGGATCTTCTCGGCGGACGCCACGTCGCCCTCCCGGAGCTGGACCTCGCGGAGGACCGTCCAGATCCGGGTTACCCGGTTCCCGGTGACGACGACCTGGCCGACTCGGAAGAGCTCGCCTTCCCGGATCCTATAGACGAGCGTGAAGACGTTATCCGCCGCGGGCCGGACCTCCGACGTGATGGTCATCCCCCGGACCCCGCGGTCGAGGTATAGGGTCGTGATCCGCTCGATGTCGCGCTGGACGTTGGGGGCGAAGAACGGGCCGCCGGCGCGGCTCTCCAGGACGCCGAGGACCTCGGCCTCCGGGACGAGCCGGGCGCCCTCGAGAACGACCTGCCCGACGGTCCGCCGTGGGCCTTCCTCGATGACGAGGACGGCCGTGACTCCCCCGTCCTCTTTGTCCAGCCGCAGATCGACCCGTGGATCGGGAAAGCCCTGTGCGTTGAGGAAAGCCTCGACCTCACGCGGCAGCTCGAACAGCTGCTCTCCGTTCAAGAGGGGAAAAAAGAGCACCCGTTCCCCCAATCCGAGCTCCGCTTTCAGCCGCTCCGGCGTGAACGCCGTCAGGCCTTCGAAGCGGAGGTCGCGGATCCTCTGCTTCGCGCCGGGCTCGACGTCATAAATGACCCGGATCTCGTTCTCGGCCTTCTCCAAGCGGGGGGAGACGCGGGCGAAAAGGTAATTGTCCGCCCAGAGCCGGCCGAGGATGCGCAATTGTCCCTCGCTCAGGGCCCATTCCTCGAAGACGCGCTCCTCCCAGATCGGGGTGATGAGGCTCGTCGGGATCGGCGCGCCCGAGATATGGATGGTGATCTTCTCCCGGGCGTTCGCCCGGACGACGAGTGACGCGCGTCCCGTCGCCGCGTCCAGCTCCTCGCTCGTCAGGAGGACCTCGGCCCGCCGGAAGCCGAGAGAAACATAATGGGCCTTCAATCCGTCAAGGGCCTGCTTGAAGCGCGCCGGGATATAGAGCTCACCCTCCCGGATCCTGAGCCGCCGCCGAAGCTCCTCCTCAGCCAGGGCCGGCGCGCCCTCGAAGCGGACGGACCCGACCGTGTTCCGCCTCCAGCCCGCGACCTCGAAGGTGATGTCGACGAACGGCTCGGACGCAGCCCGGTCGGCCCGCCCATCCACCGCGGCCTCGAAGTAACCCTCGTCCCGCAGCCGGAGCTTCAGCTCTGCGACGGCCAGGGGGAGCCGCTCGGGAATAAAGACCCCCCCGACGGCGGCATCGGCGAGTCCTTCGCGGAGGCGTTTCTGCGGCAGCTCTGCGCCGGCGACGACCCTGACCGAGCGGACGGTCAGCCGCCGCGTGAGGACAAAAGTCAGTTCGACCCGCTCCTCGCCCGAGCGCAGGACTTGAACGTCGGAATATTCGGCGCTCTGGAAAATCTGGCGCAGCGCCTGGTCGACGGCCTTCAGGGAGAACGGGTCCCCCTCACGGAGCGCGACGAGAGCGGCCAGCTCCGGCCCGGCCGGCCGGCCGTCGACTTCGACGTGGATCCGGGCGATGACGGGCCGGTCGGTCGTTTGGGCGGACGCCGGGGCCGAGGCGGCCGCGGCGAGCGCGAATCCGGCGACGAGAGCGCGGCCGAAGGCAGCCGGCCCGCGCGCGGTCGCGCTAAAAACGTTTGCGAACCTTGACATCGAAACTGATCCGTCCCCACTCATTGCGGATCCCGACGACCGAGAAGTCCTCGCTGAGTTCCCACTCCAGACGAATGATCTCTTCCCGCTGGGCCGTTAAGTTCGTCGAATACATGATGACGAAGTTCCGGGACAGCTTCTTGCCGACCGTGAGACGGGCGGTCATTTCCGCCGAGGTCCCGAGCATGAACGGGTCGATCCGGAAGCTGTCCAGACGGAACAGCCCTTCGGCGCGGAGTTTGGCCTGCTCGGCGAGCTGGAACGAAAGGAGCGAGCCCGTGCTGAGCCGCGTGCTGGCCTCGGTGGAATAGGTGCGTTTGAAGGATTCGCCGAGGGCCAGGAGGGCCAGGATGTCCTCCGGCGGGAGAGGCGGCGAGGAGGTGAACTCGGGCCGCAGGCTGGTCGGCAGGCCGCTCAGTCCGATCGTGACCCGGTAGTTCTTGACATAGGCCTCGCCGCGGAAGTCCAGGTACGGCTCGACGGTCCGCGGATTGAAGAAACTCAGGCGGCCTCTGAGGACGCGGAACGTCCGGTCCTGGAACTCCACCGCGCCGCTCAGGACGTCGATCTGGCCCAGGACGACCGGGTCGAGGACGTTGCCGGCCACGGTCAGGTCGAAGCGGCCGGTCGCCCGGCCCAGCGAGTTTTCCATGACGGCGTTGCCGTCGGCCCGGATGCGGAGGTTGAGCGACAGGTCGTCGAAGAACTGGGGCTCCCGCCGGGTCGCGTACATGGATTCCGCGGAGAACCAGAACGGTTCGAAGACCTCGCGGCGGTAGAGGAGTTGCTTGATCAGGAAGTTGCCGTCCAGGACGAACCGCTGGTTGTTTTTGATGAGCCGGGCCGTCCCGTCCGCCAGGGCCCGGGTCCGCTCGAGGGGCGAAACGAGCATATCCCGGCCTTCGGCAACGACATCGATCATTTCGACCCCGGCCCGGCCGACCCGGAGCTCGCCCGAAGCCCTCACCTCCCCCCCGCCGAGCTTTCCCTGGAAGGAGCGGATGGAGAGGCGGCCGTTCTGGACGAAGACGAGGCCCGAGTAATCGTCGAGGGAATGGGCGAAGCGGGGAAAAGGCAGGAGGGGTCCCTGGAAATCGATGACCCCGCTGAGCGCCGGGGCGGATGTCGGTCCCTTCAGTTCGGCCAGGTAGTTCAGCGTCCCCTTGGCCCCTTTCCACGGCAGGAGAAGGTCGAGGTTGGTGAAGGAGCCGCGGAGTTCGCCCCCGAATCCGTTCTCGCCCAAGGGAATCTGGACCTTCGCGCTGAAGGTGTTCTGGCCGGGCAGGAACTCGCCGGCCGCCTCGGCCGCGATGACGTTCCCCACATAGGACACCTTAAGTGTCCCCCGGGACGCCATCGGCTGGAGCGGCGGGACGAGAAGGTCCTGCACGTCGAAGGTGCCGGCGACGACGTCCTGCCCGAACACTCCCCGGCCCGCCAGGGCGGCGCGGAGCGTCCCGCGGAGCTGCGGGCTGAAGGCCGCCAGGTTGACCGGGACCGTCCTGACATCCACGTCGAAGGCGCGGCTCAGGAGCCCGACGCTGGCATGCCCGGAGACGCGGCCGCCGTAGAGCGTGAACTCGATTTCCGGAAAGGCGATCGTTTCGTCGTCGACCTCGAGGCGCCCGCGAACATCCAGGGCCTCCTGACCCAGGACCTTGAGGGCCGGACTCGTGAACGTTCCGGTCGTTCGGACCTTGACCCCTTCCTGGCGGACATGGAAGACCCCGGCGGCCCGGCCGGCGAGCGGGGTTTCGATGCGGAGGGCGGTCAAGACCTTGGCCACGTCGCCCTCGGCCTGCCGGACATCGGTCTCGATCGTCCCGCCGCGGACCGTGACCTCGACGTCACCCCGCATCGCCGGGTCGTCGACATGGAAGCGCCC
>Ga0299915_10002067_pt1 | contig 14695 bp, 11 predicted proteins | sample RVTome_13_FD_200263 | JGI IMG/M metagenome (GOLD analysis project Ga0299915, IMG submission 200263) | Soil microbial communities from uranium-contaminated site in the Upper Colorado River Basin, Wyoming, United States - RVT92D227 (version 2) ... | reverse complement strand
GTGGTGGCGCGCTACTTGAGGTTCAGGGGGTACCGCGTTTTCTACGTGCAGAACGTGACTGACATTGAGGACCGCCTGATCGCGAGGATGCTGGAGTCGGGGCGGGACTGGAGGGAGTTAGTCGCAGAGTTCATTCAGGAATACATGGCGGTGATGGACGCGCTCAACGTCTCCAGCGTGAGCCACTTCGCCTGGGCCACCGACTACATCCCCGAGATCATCGAGCAGATACAGGGACTCATGAAGAAGGGCTACGCTTACGCTGCGAACGGCGACGTCTATTACGACACGACGAAGTTCGACGGCTGGGGAAAGCTGTCAGGCATGGTAGTGGAGGAACTCAGGCCAGGCGCGCGAGTCGAAGTCGACAAGAAGAAGCGCAACCCCGCGGACTTCGCCCTGTGGAAGAGCCAGAAGCCCGGCGAACCTGCATGGGATTCCCCCTGGGGGAAAGGCAGGCCGGGCTGGCACATCGAGGACACAGCGATCACGATCAGTCACTTCGGGCCTCAGTACGACATCCATGGCGGTGCGACCGAGCTCATGTTCCCGCATCACGAGGCTGAGATCGCCCAAGCGGAGGCTTTCACAGGCGTGAAACCTTTCGTCCGATATTGGATGCACGGTGGCATGCTCATGGTCGGCGGCGAGGAGATGCACAAGTCGCTCGGCAACTTCTGGGCGGTCATCGACGCGCTGAAGCGGTTCGACGGAGAGTCACTCCGCTTCTTCCTGATCAACGCTCACTACCGCAGCCCGATCGACTTCACCGTGGAAGCGATGGAGGAGGCGAAGAGAAGCTACCAGAGGCTCCTCGACTCATACCAGTTGACCAGCCAGGAGGCACAGAAAGGGTCGGACGAGGCTAAGCCTGCAGATGCCGCCCTCGACAAGGCCGCAGCGACAGCGAAGGCGAGGTTCGAGGAGGCGATGGACGACGACTTCAACACGCGCGAGGCAATCGCCGCCATCCATGTCCTAGCATCAGAGATCAACAGGAATGGCGAGACGGGGATCAGCAAGGCGGCTGCTCGACGAACCCTCGATGCTCTCGACACCTTCGGCGACGTGCTCGGTATGTTTCAGAAGATCAAGTTCCAGGGAGCAGTGCCGACAGACGCCCTTCTCGACATGCTCGTCCAGATTCGAGACGAGGCGCGGAAGCGGAAGGACTTCCCGGTCTCCGACATGATCCGGGACAGGCTGAAGGACGTCGGGGTGACACTCGAGGACACGAAAAGCGGTGTGCGGTGGAAGTTGAAGTAGGGCGGCAGGCAGCATCCGATTGAGTGCCGTTGTCGAACTTGGAAACGGCTTGTCTTTCACCATGACACTGTATTTAACCTTTCTGTGGCGAATCACGCCCCTCCGCCGAGGTATCTTTTCTCCATATAAGCGCGGCCAACACATTTATATTACCCGTGGCCTTACGGAAACACACAGACGGGATGGGGCCGCCAAGACTCTAAAACAGCAATGAACGAGGCTACGAACTAGATGGCAGAAGACGATTCTTACGACGTTCAGCAAATACAGATTCTCGAGGGCCTGCAGGCGGTCCGCAAGCGCCCTGCGATGTACATCGGAAGCGTCGATGAGAGGGGGCTGCATCATCTTGTGTACGAGGTGGTGGACAACAGCATCGACGAGGCGATGGTGGGGTTCTGCAAGAACATCGACGTCGTCTTGCATGGCGACGGCAGCGTGAGCGTGGCGGACGACGGCCGCGGAATTCCCGTTGAGATTCACCCGAAGTACGGGAAGCCAGGCGTCGAGATAGTCATGACGACGATGCACTCTGGCGGGAAATTCGAGCACAAGGTGTATCGGGTTTCTGGCGGGCTTCACGGCGTCGGCCTCTCTGTGGTCAATTCGCTCTCCGAGTGGCTCGAGGCCAGGGTGAAGCGTGGCGGGAAAGAGTACATGCAGAGATGCGTGAGGGGGATTGTCGTCGACCGCCTCAAAGTCGTCGGCGAGGCGCAGGGCACGGGGACGACAATCCGATTCAAGCCGGACAAGCAGATATTCGAGACGACGGAGTTCGACTACGAGATTCTCTCCTCGAGGCTCAGGGAGTTTGCATTCCTCAACGCTGGCGTGAAGATCAGCTTCCAGCGCGAAGCGGATGGCCGGATGGAGGTCTTCCAGTTCCAGGGCGGCCTGGTCGAGTTCGTGAAGTACATCAACAGAGGCAAGACTCCGCTGCACCCCGACCCGATCTACTTCTCCAAGGCGACCGACGGGACCCAGGTCGAGGTGGCGATGCAATACACCGACGGCTACACGGAGAACATACACACCTTCGTCAACAACATCAACACCGCCGAGGGCGGGACGCACCTTGTCGGTTTCAAGTCGGCCCTCGTCAGGGCGATGAACAACTACGCCAAGCAGATGAAGTACCTGAAGAACAGCGACCAGGCTCTGGAAGGAGACGATGTCAGGGAAGGCCTCACCGCCATACTCAGCGTCAAGCTCCCGGAACCTCAGTTCGAAGGGCAGACGAAAACGAAGCTGGGCAACAGCGAGGTCAAGGGTGCTGTCGACTCGATCGTCTATGCGAAGCTGAGCGAACACCTCATGGAGAATCCAAAGACCGCCGAGATCTGCATACAGAAGGCGGTCCTCGCGGCGCAGGCACGCGAGGCGGCGAGGAAGGCTCGCGAGCTCACGCGCAGGAAGGGCCTGCTCAACGGCTTCAACCTCCCTGGCAAGCTGGCGGATTGCCAGGAGCGAGATCCCGCCAAGAGCGAGCTGTTCATCGTTGAAGGCCCGAGCGCGGGTGGCTCGGCGAAGCAAGGCAGGAACAGGGCGTTCCAGGCGATCCTGCCTCTCCGAGGAAAGATACTCAACGTCGAGAAGGCTAGGATGGACCAGATCCTCAAGAACGAGGAGATCCGAGTGCTCGTCACCGCCATCGGAGCGGGGATCGACGTCGACTTCGACGTGAACAAGAGCCGCTACCACCGCGTGATTATCATGGCTGATGCCGACGTGGACGGCCAGCACATCAGGACGCTTCTCCTGACTCTGTTCTTCCGGTACATGGCGGGACTCATCAACCAGGGCTACATCTACATAGCGCAGCCGCCACTCTACAAGATGCACAAGGGAAAGGAAGTGCACTACGCGTACACTGAGCGGGAGAGGGAGGAGCTGGCACGGCGGCTTGGGAGCGGCTGGCTCATACAGCGGTACAAGGGCCTGGGCGAGATGAACCCGCAGGAACTCTGGGAGACCACGCTGAACCCCGACTTGAGAATGCTCAAGCAGATAACGATCGAGGACGCGGCTAATGCGGACAGGCTGTTCTCGATACTCATGGGAGACGCGGTGGAGCCACGGAGGAACTACATCCAGGAACACGCGAAAGAAGTGGTCAACCTGGACATCTAGAGGTCTGAACTTGCCTGACGGAACTGAGCAGACAACGCCGCACAAGCGCGTCGTGGCGCGGCCGATCGAGGAGGAGATGAAACGCTCCTACATCGATTACGCGATGAGCGTCATCGTCAGTCGCGCCCTGCCTGACGTGAGAGACGGCCTGAAACCCGTGCAGCGCAGGATCCTCTACGCGATGAACGACCTGAACATGAGCCCCGGGTCGCAGCACAAGAAGTGTGCGAGAGTCGTGGGAGAGATCCTTGGAAAATACCACCCTCATGGAGACATGGCGGTCTACGACGCCCTCGTCCGCCTTGCCCAGGACTTCTCTTTGCGCTACATGCTCGTCGACGGCCAAGGGAACTTCGGAAGCATAGACGGAGACCCGCCAGCTGCCATGCGATACACCGAATGCCGGCTCTCGCGGGCCGCAGAGGAGATGCTCCAGGACATCGAGAAGGAGACAGTCGACTTCACGGACAACTTCGACGGGACCCTGAAGGAGCCGACGGTCATTCCCGCCAAGTTCCCCAACCTGATGGTCAACGGGTCCAGCGGCATCGCCGTCGGTATGGCGACCAACATCCCTCCGCACAACCTGAGCGAGGTCGTCGACGCCCTCGTCACCCTCATAGACCTCCCGGATGCGCAGATCGAGGACCTGTTCAACCCGGAGACAGGTCCGATCAAAGGCCCCGACTTCCCGACGGGCGGCATCATCTACGGCATTCAGGGAGTGAACGAGGCATACCGCACGGGCCGTGGCCTCATCTGCCTCAGGGCGAAAGCGCACTTCGAGGAGGCGGGACGGGACAGAGCCCGTATCGTGATCACCGAGATCCCCTACATGGTAAACAAGTCCGCCCTCGTCGAAAGCATCGCCCTCCTCGTCAAGGAGAAGAAGATAGACGGAGTGACTGACCTGAGAGACGAGAGCGACAGGGAGGGGATGAGGGTCGTCCTCGAACTGAAGAAGGACGCGATGCAAGACGTCGTCCTCAACCAGCTGTACGCGAGAACACAGATGGAGGCGACGTTCGGCGTCATCAATCTCGCCCTGGTGAACGGCGAGCCCAAAGTCCTCACCTTGAGGGAGACGCTCCAATGCCACGTCGAATACAGAGAGCAGGTAGTCAGGCGCAGGACTCAGTTCGACCTCGCGAAGGCGCAGCAGAGAGAGCACATCGTCGAGGGCCTCATCACCGCGGTCGACCACCTGGACGACGTAGTCAGGCTCATCAGGCGGTCGAAGGACGCAGACGAGGCGCGAGCCGGACTGATGAACAGGTTCCTGCTGAGCGAAGAGCAGTCGAAAGCGATTCTTGACCTGCGACTGCAGAAGCTCACGGGACTCGAGGTCAAGTCGTTGCGCGACGAGCAGAACGCCCTGAAGAAGAAGGTGGAGGAGTTGCAGTCGGTCCTGGCATCGCGCGAGAGGATACGCGGCATGATCAAGCAGGAACTCCTCGAACTGAAGGAGAAGTACGGCGACGACCGCAAGACGGCGATCGAGGTCGACGCGGAGGAGATGGAGATCGAGGACCTCATCCCCGAGGAAGATGTCATCGTGACGATCACCAACACAGGCTACATCAAGCGCCTCACTGTAAGCACGTACCGCCAGCAGAGGCGTGGCGGGAAGGGGCGCATCGGCATGGAGACGAAGGAGGAGGACTACGTCGTCAACCTATTCGTCGCCTCGACCCACGAGTACATCCTTTTCCTTTCGAGCATGGGCAAGTGCTACTGGCTCAAAACGTGGAGGATCCCAACTGGCGGGACTCATGCCAAAGGCCGGCCGATCGTCAACCTCCTGCCGAGACTGGACAAGGACGAGCGGATCCAGGCGATGATCCCGGTCAAGGAGTTCGACGACAAGCGCACGATAGTCTTCGTGACGAAGAAGGGGAGGATCAAGAGGACGAAGCTGAGCTCATTCAAGAGGCCGATGGTACGGGGGATCAAGGCGATCAGGCTCCTGCCTGGCGACGAGTTGATCGCCGCTCGTTTGTCGGAAGGAAACGAGGAGGTGATCCTGGCGTCCAACGGCGGCCACGCCAACAGGTTCGACGTTGGCCAGGCAAGGACCATGGGGAGGACGGCGGCAGGCGTTCGCGGCATGAGGCTCAGGAGCGGGGATGCCGTTGTAGCGATGGCTCTATCGACCGATCCGCAGAAGGAGCTCCTCACCGTTCTGGAGAACGGTCTGGGCAAGAGGACCATCACCGAACAATACAGGAAGACCCGCCGCGGCAGTCAGGGCGTCATGACCACGAACATCAAGCTCGCGAAGAGCCGCGTGGTCGGTGTCATAGAGGTATCGCCCGAGGACGAACTCCTGCTCACGACCGTTGGGGGCATGGTCATCAGGATACCCGTCGAAGGAATCAGACGCACGGGTCGGTCTGCCAAGGGAGTCCGGATAATGCGGCTCAAGGAGAAGGACCGGGTCACGGCGGTGGTTAGGGTCGTTAGCGAGAAAGAGGAGATCAAGGCGGTCGGAGAGAACTCGGCCGTCGGCCCGCCAGACGAAGAAAGCTGACCGCGTTTCATTTGGCGAGTGACCTGTAGTAAGAGCAGAACCGCCTGAAGTTGCACTCGTGGCATCTGGGGCCTATCGGCCTGCACATGCTCTGTCCGAATCGAACTAGGAGGCCGTTGAGGCCGATCCAGTACTCCTCCGGCACGACTTTCGTGAGCGCTCTCTCGGTCTCCTCGGGCGTCTTGGTCCTCACAATGCCCAGCCTGTTCGTAATGCGGTGAACGTGGGTATCAACAGGTATCCGAGGAATGCCGAATCCGTAGACGAGCACACAGTTGGCCGTCTTCGGTCCGACCTGCGGCAGCTTGATTAGTTCCTCGTACACGGGAGGAACCTTCCCGCCATAGCTGTCCAGCAGGATATGGCTGACCTCCTTTATGCGGGCCGCCTTCTGAGAGTAGAACCCCACTGGCCTGATCAGTCTCCTGACGTCTCCAAGACGGGCTTTCGCAAGCGCGCTCGCGTCGGGGTACCTCGCAAACAGATCGTGCGATGCTTTGTCGGTCATCTCGTCCCGAGTCCTCTGTGAGAGGATCGTCGATATGAGCACCTTGAACGGGTCCTCGGTCTCTTCAGCAATCTTGCCGAGAGTCGTGTCCGTCTGATGTTGCTTGTACGGCAGGTAGCGGCGACGCAGATCTCTCATCACGAAGGCGAGCTGCGACCTGTTCAAGCCAGCCCATCCTGGAAGAACTTCAGCGCGTCCCCCGCGAGATAGAGCGATCCTATGATGAAGAGCGGATGATTGGCGTTGGCGAGCTCAAGTCCTCTTCGGATCGCGGATGGCACGTCCTCGACGACCTCTGACGAGACATTCAACTTCTTGAACGCCCCTGAAATCTCCTCGGGCGGGTACGCCCTCTCGGTCTTCGGCCTCGTTGTGACAACGTGCGATGCGAGAGGCGCAACAATGTCGACAAAGGCCCCCAGGTCCTTGTCGGCCAGCATCCCCATCACGAAGACTGGACTACTCCGGGGGAAGTACTCCTGGATCGAACTCACCAGTGACTTGGCCCCGCCAGGATTGTGCACTCCGTCAATCACCGCCACCGGTGACCTCCTGACTATCTGGAATCTGGCTGGCCATCTCATCCTCGCGATTCCAACCTGTCTCGCGCACTCGCCAATCTTCCAGCCTCGCGATTCAAGCCTCGCAGTGGCGGCAATGGCGAGTGCAACGTTCTCGGCCTGATGGGCTCCCGCCATCGTTGTCGAAACGTGGATCTCTGGCGGGCCGAAGTACTCCACCGTCTGCCCCGCCACCGACACTCCCGCTCGCCTGTAGGTCGCATCTCTGCCGACCACTGTGAGCGGGCACGCAAGTTCCTTTGACCTCTCCTCGATTGTCGGCAACGCCTCCTGATCGAGCGTCACCACTGGCACTCCCCCCTTGAGTATTCCCGCCTTCTCCGTCGCGATCCTCTTGATTGTCTTCCCGAGGTGATCCGTGTGCTCCAGGCTAATGCGGGTAAGGACGCACACCTCAGGGCGCACGACGTTCGTCGCATCGTTGCCACCGCCCATTCCCACCTCGACAACCGCCAGTTCAACCGACTGTTCTGCGAAATACTGGGAGGCCATGGCGGTGGTGATCTCGAAGAACGTCGGCTGCTTCGCCCTCGACTCGGCCGCCATCGACTCGGCGTGCGGCTTGACCATCTGATAGAGCCTGACGACATCGTCATCCGGGACCTCGCGCCCGCCAACCCTGATCCTTTCGTTGAAACGAATCAGATGCGGCGATGTGTAGAGTCCAGTCTTGTATCCGGCTTCCCTCATGATCGAATCGATGAACGCGCAGACCGAACCTTTTCCGTTGCTGCCTGTGACATGAACAGACGGGAACTTGAGGTGAGGATCGCCGATCCTGTGAAGAAGTTCTGTGATGTTACCCAGCCCGAGCTTGATGCCGAACCGCTCAAGGCTGTAGAGTTCCTTGAGGATCTCCTCGTGCAGCATCGCTCGCAGACAAAGCCCGTGCGGCTTTAAACATGTTGAGCCTGCTCGATCCGCCGCCTCAGATCTTCTCGCTCTCCAAAGCCTGCACCCGCTTCTCAAGGTCCTTCAGTTTCTCTGTGAGCCCCTTCACCGTCTTCTTCAGTTGCTCGATTTCCTCGAGCGACTGGAAGAGCAGGGGCAGCGGCTCTGGCCCTCGACCCGGGGGGCCGGCTTTCTCTGGCGCTTCAGGCATGTCACCTGGTCTCGGTGTTGGAATCATGTCCTCACCTGGAGGGCATCTGCGTCTTGATGCACAATAAACTATCGGCGCGGAGGCGTTTTTTCCGGCACGTAGCAATCCTCCCTGCTATCTCCGGTCTAAGCTTACTTCTCCTCGGATGGACAGATGGATTCCCGTGGCGACAGGTTCACCGAGAGTGAGCTTGAGGACGATCAGACGAGACGACAAAGGTCTGCTCGGCATGCCTTTCAGACTGCTCATCGCCCTCGTCACCCTCGCCCTCATCGTCCCAGCGGTTGTCGGCGGATGGTCCTCGGTCGATTTCATCCAGACCGACCAACGCATCAGGGCGGAAATCACGCGCGTTCTCTCTGCCGCACAATCGTACCTCCAAGCAGGTTCGGGAGGCGAATCGCTGCATGTGTCGCTGCACGGCGGAATGTTCACGCGGGTCGAGTACGTTGTCTTCGGCGACCTCCCAGACCAGGCATACTCAAGAGCGGTGCGATACAAGCTTTCTGGCGGGGAGCGGGAGACGATCGTGGCGCGAAATCCTTCAGTGAGATTGTCTTCGCTGGATGGCGGTGACGTCGCTCTTCTGGAAGGAAGTTACACGCTGCGTGTCGAGTGCTTTGACGGCAGGACGATATCCATCTGGCCGGTGTAGGAAATGATGGAGTGGCTCTCTTCGAAGATGGCGGTGGCCCTCGCCGCCACGCTGATGCTGTCCTCCGTCACGGCCTGCTTCTTGAGCCAGAAAGGACACTCTGAAAATGAAGAACTGGAGAACGTCGCGCGAAGCCTGGCAGCATTTGTGGACAACGCTTTGTCGCTTCCCGGCACCGCGACCCTGACTGTTTCGTATGGCGGCGATGGCGACTTGATTCTGCCTTCCAGTGTTGGCGGGTCAGCATATCGTGTTCAGCTGAGGCGAGACTCCGTCGTGATTGAACAGGAGGCTGCACGGGCCATCGGTCACTGGTCCGGAGAGATGCGTTTCTGGCAATGGGACGGAAAGCCAACGGACTGGGCGAAAATCGATCAGCTGGACGGCGAATGGCAATCTTTGGCCTTGAGTTCCGGCGAGAGATTTCACATCTCCATCGAGATCATAACCGTGAACCAAGCTGACACTTTACTGGGGTTCGCACATCCTGCGTCGTGACATTGGCTCCGCAGCCTTGGAGTAATGCAGGAAGAGGACATCGCGTAGCTCCAGTCCTTCATAATGGCGTCATGGTTAAATAGAGAATGCTGACTAGAATCGAGTCGAGGTCAATCCCCCTAATGATGCAGCCATCGGAGCTCGTTGCCGCCAAACTGCTTCCCGCCATCAGGGCACGGCTAGCTCAGATTCTCATGGGAGAATACCACATGAAGCAGGTGGAGGTCGCGAAGCACATGGGCATCACTCAGGCCGCTGTAAGCCACTACAATACAAGGAGCAGAGCGCTGGACGAGGAGATACTCAGGACGTTCCCCGAGATCGAGGACAGCGTCAAGAAGATTGCCGAGGGAATAAGCCGGGGCCTCTCGAAGCCGGAGCAAATAGCTGCGATAGAATCGCTCTGCAGGGAGATAACCAAGACGGAAAGGTTCTGTCAATACCACAGACGCTGCTCCTGCCTCGACTCGGAATGCCAGATATGCTTCCCGCGAACCGATGACGCCTAGGCGTTTTGTCTCTTCTCCAATTCTGAAGTCATGAGGTCTCTCATTCTCCCGACGAACCTGCTCTCGTCGAACTCCCTTGCCCTCGCGATGCACATCTCCTTCATCGCGTCGAGTTCCTCGACCTTGATAGACTTTATCTTATCCACGAAGGCGCTCACGTCGACGGCAATAAGCCACCCAGTCCTATCGTTCATTACGGTCTCGCGGTAGCCACCCTCATCGGTCGCGAGGACCGCCTTCCCAGACGCCATCGCCTCGACCGGGGTCATGCCAAAGTCCTCGTCCACGGCGGTCGCAATGAACCCCTTGCACTTCGCGTACAGGTCGACCAGCCTCTTCTGGGCGACAGCGCCGACGAGTTCGACGTTCGGCGGTAGCTTGAGCTGTGAGACGAGTCTGCGTGCAGTCTCTTCACGTTCCGTGTCCCCGACGATGAGCAGTCTCTCCTCCGGCAGCCTCCTGAAGATCTCGACCTGCATGTCTATCCTTTTCTCAGGATAGAGGCGGTTCACCGATAGCCAGTAGTCACCGATCTCGTCGAAACGGAACCTTGCGGTGGCAACAGGGGGGTTGACTATCGTCGCTTCGCGCCCGTAGTACCTCCTGATCCTCTGTCTCACATTCTCGCTGTTCGCCACGATGCGGTCCATGTATCCCACTGTCTTCCTGTCCCATCGGCTGTGGACGGCTATCCACGTGCTCGCGACCATCCTCAGCGGTGGCGTTAGTCCGCTCAGGTACCTCTGTCTGAGATCGTAGAAGACGCGCACGGGGGTGTGGCAATAGAAGACGTTCGGCCTGTGAGTCCTGCCTGCGCACTTGCTCCAGTTCCCGGAGAAGAAGTAGAAATCGTAGTCGTCGATGTCCGCGCCCGCGAAGCGAAGGGAAGCCTGGAACTGGCGAAGGACCGGTCTGCTCACGAGGGGACCGAGGTTGATCACCCTGACGTTTTCCGCATCCGCCAGCTTGAGCACTTCAGGGTCGAAGTCCGTCGAGATCAGGTCGCCGCCGAATGCTTTGGCCAGGCACAGGGAGACGTTCTCCCCGCCACCGATGCTCTTCAGGTAGTCATGGAAGATTGCTACGCGCAGGCGGGCACTTCTCCTCTAGGCGGACGCAGACAGCCGTTGAGACTTTTAAGACTATTCCCGGAGAGGAGGTCATCTAGGCCAAGCCCCAGTTGACGTAGTAGACCTGAGTGTACCCGTCGTCGTAGAACCTCTGAAAGGGAAGGTCGTTGAACTTGCCCTGCGCTTCCCCGCTGAGCTTGTACGCAGGTTCCCATGGAAACAGCTGCGTCCCACTTCTTACTTCAACGTTCATGAGGGCATAGTCGACTCTCTTGTGGCCCGAAGGTGAACTGACGTTGATCATCTCGCCCTTCGCATTCGAGAAGTTCGATGCGATTAGGGTCCACCTCGCTGTGTCCCATGTCGCGTTCGTTTTCCCGAAGCCGAAGGCGAGCGTCGAAGCCTTGTGGTCTGTGGCCAACAATCCATTCACGTGCCCGGGGAGCCAACTGATCGCCACAAGCGAGTGGGAACTTGCACCTTCGTCGTATCCAGCCATTATCTCTGGCGGCGGATAGGCCACTGGGATGTTCCCGACAATCAGAAATGTCACGGCGAGTGCAACAGCGAAACCGCGCTTCCTTCCCGCGAAGGCAAGGTCATGAAACAAAGCAAGACCTGCCCCGATCATCACTGCCACTGGGATCATGAGATAGTCCATGTGGCGGTATGGAATGAGTATTCTCGCGCCAATGACCGACCCCGCCAACATCGAGAGCGTGAACACGATGAACCAGGCAGTCGGCTTGTGGCCGTCGTGAGAGAAGTCGAGAACCTTGCGGCCCGCCACGGCCAAGGCGGCAAGAACCAAGAAGGGGCTGAGAAAAAGGACGTCGACTGGCGGTAACTTGATCGAGGTGCCCGGCACGTTCACGAAGATGAACGTGATCGTCAGGCCGAAAGTGAAAGCCAGCGCGACAAGGAACAAACCGCGACTTCTTCGCAGTGTTGGATATCTAGGGACGAGCACGCGCTGTGACCTCTGCCTGATCGTGACCAGCACAATCCACAGTGACAACCCCGCCAAGAGCAGTCCAAACGGTCCCCACCACGGCATCGTCCCCAGGTCCCCTAGCAGATTCACCCTGAATGGCGTTGCATAGACCAGCCAGTAGGGCAGCGCCAAAGAGAATAGGAACGCCAACAGGGCAAGCTCCGGAGCCACGCTCCTCCAGCGGAACCCCGTCACCGACAGGCTCTTCAGAACGAGGGAGAACAGGACGGCGATCATCAGGAAGTAGGTCGAGAGGTGATGCGTCAGGACCAGAGCCGCCGAGAGCGGGAAGAGCAGGATTAGATTCTTCTTGCTGTCCTGAGACGGTCCGACGACTAGTGCGAGGGCGGCGAGCACCAGCACGCTGCCGATTGTCGAGGGAATCGGATGTGAGTTGGTGTAGACGTACGGCATCGAGACCGCCAGCACTCCCGCCGCCACAATTCCGACTCTCTCGTCGCGGAATATCCTGACCGCAATGAGGAAGACCAAGAGGACCGCGAGGGCGTTCAGCACTGGCGGGATCAGGTTCAGAGCCGAGCCCAGGCCGATGTTGACTAGATCGGCCCCGCCAACGACGAAATAGAATCCGGGGAAATACGGATAGGTCGATCCCCACCCGTTGTAGTCGGTGCCCAGGTGTCCTCCGGCGACAAGCTGCGCGGCAAGCCTGTGATACTCCCCGACATCCGAACCCCAGTAGACAAACCGGAGGAGCGGGAGGAGGCGCATGAATACTGCCAGCAGCAGAATCGCCAGGAGCGCCGCGGCCGTCGATCTCCTCATCGGATGGTGGAAGAGTAACGCCTTACTTTATCCTTCCCTTGAGCTCCTTCTCTGCAAGTTCCTGAAGGCGCTCCATCCCCTTGCGTATGTTATCCTGCGAGTTGGCGTACGAGAAGCGGATATGCCCTTCACCCCTTTCACCGAACGCCCTGCCCGGTGTGCATATCACTCCGGCGTTCAGTATCTTCATCGCCATTTCCTCCGAAGTCATGTCGTAGTCGAACGACGGAAAAGCGTAGAAGGCCCCCTTCGGCTTCATGCAGTTGAAGCCGGGGACATCGTTCAGCTCTTTCACGATGATCTCCCTGCGAATGGCGAACTCCTTCACCATTTTCGGGATGTAGTCTTCCGGCTCCCTGAGTCCCGCAAGCACGGCGTACTGAGTCGGCGTCGGCGGGCAGGCGACCATGTAGTAGTGTATCTTCGCCATCTGCTTGATCATCTCCAGCGGGGCGGTGAGGTAGCCCAGTCTCCAGCCTGTCATCGCGAACACTTTTGAGAACGAGTTGACGTAGACGACATTGTCGTACTTGCCCAGGAATGACTCGTGCGCTCCCTCGTAGACGATAGTGTCGTACACCTCGTCTGTGATCACGATTAGCCCCTCTTCCCTGGCGAAGTCGACTATGGCCTGCACGGTCTTCCTGTCGAACACGCCGCCGGTCGGATTCGAGGGGCTGTTGACGATGATGGCTTTCGTTCTGGGCGTGGCAAGCGACCTGAGCTCGTCGATGTCAGGGACGAACCCGCTGTCTTTCGTGAGAGAATAGGCGACGGGGACTCCACTGGCAAGTCGCACGTGGGGTCCGAAGAGGACGAAGCCTGGGTCGGGGATCAGAACCTCGTCCCCGTGGTCTATCAGCGTCTGCATGGTGACGCACAGCGCCTCGGTTGCTCCAGCAGTTATCAGAACCGTGTCCGGCTTCACGTCATCGAACTTGGCCAGCCTGTCCGCGACTGCCTGACGCAGTTCCGGAATCCCGCCGGTTGGCCCATACTTGTTCATCCCGCTGTCAATCGCCTTCTTGAGCGCCTCGATGATCCGCTTCGGCGGCTGGATGTCTGGCTCCCCGAGTCCCAGGTTGACCGCGCCCGGTGGGGCGGATTCGAACATCTTCCTAATCCCTGAAACCTCCACGTGGCTGGCTCTGGAAGCGAACATCATTCGGTGCATCTCCTCTGGGGACAATAATCCTTCGGGACATGTGGTAGCACGCGGCATTGTGAGTGGCTTAGTTCCTTCGTAGCGTTGAGAAATGACGCCACCTAGTCGTAATGTTCGGCATGATGTTCGTCACAGGAAATCGTCTAGCTTGACGCCCTTGACCTTATCGTTCGTGAAGAGCGACGCGATCGCCTCGTCCGCGAGGTCGAGTCTCTGCCTGAGATAGTTGGAGACACCGTACTGCTCCGCTATTCGCTTCGACACTTCGAGGTACTTCTTCACCGAGCTCTTGTGGACCGTGAGGACGAGGTTCCCGCCACATTCCTGCTCCCTGATGTTCTTGCTGGTGCAATGCCCTTTGAGCGGCAGCCTCCTGTACTTGGCATTGCACTTCGTGCACCGGAACTGCTGGCTGGAAAACGCCTTCAGGTTCCCGATCAAGTCGGGGAGGAAGTGATGGACCACTATCCTCGTTACCACATCCGGCACATCCACCGCCCTGATCTTGGCGGCCAGGTTCAGCTGCGCTTCTAGCTTCTCGATCATGCCGCCCTCGCCGTACGCCGATGCGAGAGGCGCATCCGACAAGCTCGTCACGTCATGTGTGAAGCCGAACCCCTCGTACTGCAGGACGCTGCCTATCCTGTTCCCCGCCGTGTCCATCAGCTTCTCCAGCTGCTTGGGCTCTCTGTGCTTCATCGTCGCCCTGAAGAACTCCACCGGGTACTCCATCTTCAGGTCCACGTTGAGCGCTTCCTTGTCGATCTCGTTCGGGTCTATGTGAGTCGTGAGGACGAGGGGGGCGTCCATGAGACCGCCTCGCCTATCTGGGAGGAAGGACCTGCTGAAATTGATCAAGCAATCGAGCAGGAGTATGATCGAATCCTCGTCGCCGTCGCAG
>Ga0299915_10002066_pt1 | contig 14698 bp, 12 predicted proteins | sample RVTome_13_FD_200263 | JGI IMG/M metagenome (GOLD analysis project Ga0299915, IMG submission 200263) | Soil microbial communities from uranium-contaminated site in the Upper Colorado River Basin, Wyoming, United States - RVT92D227 (version 2) ... | reverse complement strand
GGCCATGGTTACGCCTCCCAAGGTCAAGCCGACCGAAATCATCGGTACACGGCCATAACGGTCAGATAGCCGCCCCATCAACGGTTTGGTCAACGTAGCGGCCAATACCTGGGTCGTGAACAGAAAGCCGATCGCCAACGTTGAAAACCCGACTTGCTCGTACAGGTATATAGGTAGGAATACCTCCAGGCAGCCAAAGGCGAAGTATTGCACCGCCTCAATCGTGCTTGTGGCCAAGATGCTTCTATGGGTCAGGATGGCTACAATCTCGCTTCGTATCTTACCACGTTCCGCCCTCAGCCCTCCTCCTGCAGAACCAGGGCTTATCCCGAGAAGCGGCAATCGCAGTGCCGCCACCAATGATAGAGTCCCCATAAAGCCAGTGGCCAGGAATACCCAGCGGAAATCATCGCCAAAAATTAAGGCTCCTCCCACGAAGGGAGCCAAGAAGCGACCGACCATCGTCGCTGATGAATACCAACCCATACGCTCTCCCCGTCTTTCGTCAAAAGTGTCAGCTACGACAGCCATGGCCACCGGTCCTAAAATGGCGGTGGCCAGACCGTGGTAAATGCGCACTATGACCAGTTGCCAGGGTGAGCTAATGAGCAAATAGAGGAACGGAGCTGTAGCGAACACGGTTGCCGCAATCAAAATCAGCCGGCGTCGACCAATAACATCCGAAAGAACACCTGCTGGCAGACTCACGACAATACCTACCACGGTAGACGCCGCGGCAATAAAGCCGACCGTAGCCACTGGCACTTCCAGAGAGCGGATAAACAAGGGAAGGACAGGATTCTTGGACATCGTCGAGCTAAAAATAGCCAGCCCGCCCATGATGCAAAGGAGCAGGAAGGGCGAAAGTTTTATCTTCATTTAGGCCTCTTCCAGAGTCAGAGATTTGAGCACGTTTCCCTACCCGGTACACTAAGCAAAAACTAGATGGCAAACATGATTAAAGAACCTGATGCACAAGCTAGGGCTCTCGTGATTATGATGGTAACAATTATGTTGAGGGCCCGTTTCCCTCCGAGCTTTGAAGTTCGTCGTAGGTTTTCTGCGTGAAAGCAGCCAGATTCGCTTCGATTTCGCTTATCAGCCCCTCCACTTCTTTTCGCCCGGCGGCCTCCCCGAAGTCACGCTCCTTAGCCTCAGAAAACCAGCGGTTTATCTTCCCCAAATCGCCCTCCAATTCCTCTACTTCCTCGAAGTTAAACTGCCGCTCCTGACGCTCTCTCTCTATATGGCGCAAGGTTTTATGGCATTCCTTAATTATCTCCGCGTACTCCCGTTCCCTTTCCTGTTGGAATCTGGCTATAGTGCGCTGCTCCTGCGCCTCACTAAAGTGGGTCGCTATGTATAGATTTGTCGTGCCCCCCATCTCCTCTACGATGTGCATGATGTCTGTCATTTTGGTCCACAACGGCTCTGTGTGAGGTACAAGCCAACCGGCTCCCTCCACGGAGAGAGCGCCTATCTTCTTTAATTGCCGCCAAACGAAAACCCTTTTGCGAGAAGGTTCCGCTGGCAGCCAATATGTGAACAGTAACCATTCCATTGACGGATACGCCTCTTGACAACTATTTTATCATAAGCTTATAATTGTAACAACTGTTACAAAAACACTTCATCGATATTGCATTTCTTAAAGGGTGTCCCAGAAATTAGATACGGAGGTGGCTAACATGGAGAACCAATTAGAGTATTACACTGAGACCGGGAAATACAGGGATAGGTTCGACCAGGCACTTCCGGCGATGGCTTCCTACACTGCTTTCAGGCAGGCAGTATATAAAGACGGGGCGCTTAGCCAAAAGGTGAAACGGCTAATAGCTCTGGCAGCGGGACTTCAGGCGGGATGCACCCGCTGTATTCAAGGGCAGACCAAGGATGCCGTAGCAGCCGGAGCCACCAAAGAAGAAGTCTTAGAAGCTGTAGCAGTGGCTATTGTCATGGGGGGTACTGCCGTTAGCGCTGAGACATGGCGAGTGGTCAAGGTATTGGAAGAGTTAGGCCATATAGTGTAGTGGCCGTCGCAAGTAGCTCATGAAATTGATGATGGGACTTGAGTGATGACAAAGGAGGCAATACTATGAAATGGGTAACGCGTGAGCATGTGCATGTAGACCGGGTGGCCTGTCCCTGGCTCATTAAGAAGTTTGTCGACCCGGATGCCGAATTCCTCTTCGTGCCCCCCGCTGAGGTGATGAACGTGGCCCAGCACCAAGGAGCTATCCCCTATGATGCTCGTGGCCAGGCGGAATTGGACCACCAGGAAGGCAGATGCAGCTTTGAGAGCATTATTAAGAAATATGAATTGACTGATCCGGTTCTGCACGAGTTGGCGAAAATAGTACATGCCGCTGATGTGGCTGCTGACCGCAATACCGCACCGGAAGCCACGGGTCTGGAGGCCATCGCCAGAGGATTCGGGCTAATTTGTGTCAACGACTACGAGAGCTTGGAGAAACAGTTCCCGGTCTACGACGCCCTGTATGCCTACTGCCGGTCCAAAATCGGTCAGTAGAACTACCCCTCATTGGAACTAAGGATGGCAACTAGAGCGGTTGGTGGCGGTGGCTGGTGCCGGGCCTTGATCCGGTTTCTGGGCACCGATTGCACATCCCGTACTTTGCTGGTACAATTATCGTCGCCGATGGTGGTAGGGTAAAGGCGAATTTAGGAGTCCTATTGTGTTATCTTGGCTTGGCTGTTCCATATGCCCCTGTAGCTCAGAGGATAGAAGGGTTTCCTAAACCGCGTGTCGGACGTTCGAGTCCCCCCAGGGGTACCACGAAGCTAGATTAGCCCCAAAAGGAGGGCTGTTTATGAGAGGTCAATCTATCACCCGTGTTCTTTGCGTTTGTCTGACTATCTCTCTAGCTCTGTTGTTGATGCCAACACCCAGTTCCGCCGCTGCGCCTGCCGAGTGGACGGTGGCCTTCTATATGGGCTCGGATAACAATCTGGACTCCTGGGCCCAGAAAGACGTCCTGGAATTGATGACGGTCGGGTCCACCAGAGACGTCAATATCCTCCTCTTCTGGGATACCGGCCCCGGCCCCGGTCGCATGTACAAAGTCGGCAAGAATAATCTCGTTGAGCTTACCGACTACGAGTATCACGGCGTCGAACCCAACATGGGCGATCCCAAGACTCTTCGCTCGCTTGTTTCCTACGTGTTCAAGAAGTTTCCGGCCAGGAAATCCGCCCTAGTGCTTTGGGATCACGGCGATGATTTCCGCGGGCTCATGTACGACGAGCACATCCCTGACGAAGGGTTCGATCTTCTGAGCCATCAGGAAGTCGTCGACGCCCTCTCCGGCTTCAGGATTAACACCCTAATTTATGCGGCCTGTGTGATGTCCCAGATCGAAGTCGCCTACGAATACGCAGTGAGGGGATTGGATGTCGATTATCTCGTAGCCAGCGAAGGCTACGACACCATGGACAGCTTCCCCTTTGACTGGGTCCTTTCCTCTCTGGCCTCGCGTCCAACCATGACGCCCCTGGAGTTCTCAATGATGGCCGTTGACCGGTATATCGATTTCTATACAAATGTTGGGAATGCCTACAGTCAGGCAGCAACCATGTCCGTTATTCAAATCAATGCTGCCGACGAATTGGGAGATGCCGTGCTCCGACTGAGCCGCCTTGGTGCGAACATTGAGGGATATGCTCCCGTCATCTCCAATGCCCGGGGCCAGGCCAACCTTCCCTGGTCGGAGAACGGATGGGAGCGGCTCGTTGACTTGAAGGTTTTCTTGCAGTCCATCCACGATCAGAGTCTCGATCCTACCATTGTGGGTGCGGCTGAGACGGCGCTGGCCAAGATCCCCCAAACCGTCCTCTATGTGAGATACCTTGAGGCGATGGGCAAACACGGCGTCAGCGGTATCGGCGTTTTCTTCCCCACCAGCCGCGACTCTTTTGAAAACAACAAGAACCTGTATGGCGTCTTCTATGATGCTATGGCATTCGCCCGCGCCGGTTGGCTGGATTTTCTCTATGCCTACTGGTACGCTTGGGACTAATGACAAATTCCGCTGTCTGGCAGTCGCCAGAGGCCCAGTCTAGACGTGCGAACCTGTAGCCAGCGGCAGAGAGCAAATAACCCGATAGTGGGTAATTATCTGGTCGCGGTTTTCTAATCCGCGTGCAGGGCGTTCGAGCTCACCAACTCCACTCGCTATACAAACCCGAGTTTAATCGAACTAGGGCAATACCTCCTCTAAGAAATATACAAAGGATCCGCCGCCAGAACTTCGTAGTCAATTTCTGAGTTCGTTGCCTCCGGTTTCCCTTTGAATGCTTTTTCTCCGCAGATGACGGGAAAATGTCATGATTCTGTAACGTTTTCTCAAGCCAATTTTATGACTATTCAATGAGTAACCGCATATCCTTTAGTAAAAATGGTTTCTCATTCGAGTCTAGGGCGGCCCGGGCTTTGTTTCTTGCCCATCGGAGCCTGATGCTAGATTGGCGTCGGCCAGCAGCCATCAACAGGAACCATTATGTCGTCTCGGATAAATACTTAGGAGATGAAGCCGTGCAGAAATCAAAAGAAGAACAAGAATTGTCCGGCGCAAAGCATGTCCAGATACAGGCCGGAACGGTCTCCATATATGGAGACTTAGCGATACCCGAAAAGGCAACGGGCATGGTTGTCTTTGCGCATGGTAGCGGCAGTAGTCGATTCAGCCCTCGCAATCGTTTTGTTGCAGAGAAGCTACAAAAGGGCAATATTGCCACCCTTCTCGTCGATCTACTTACTGGAGAAGAGGAGAGAATAGACGAGAGAACAATGCAGTTTAGGTTCGATATCGGGCTTCTAACTGAGCGTTTGGTTTATGCCACGCGATTCGTTGAACAAGATTCTTCCACGAAGGATCTTCACGTAGGTTATTTTGGTGCTAGTACAGGAGCAGCCGCAGCGCTAAAAGCTGGTGCACTGCATCCAGAAGCGATCCGCGCCATTGTCTCACGAGGGGGTAGGCCAGATTTGGCGGCAGGAGTTTTGGGCAAAGTGAAAGCTGCCGTGCTTTTGATTGTGGGCGGCGAAGATTACACGGTCATCCAACTGAACAAGCAAGCCCTCGAGCAACTGGTGAGTGCTCGCAGCAGGGAGCTGGTGATAATTCCTGGCGCAACACATTTGTTTGAAGAACCGGGCGCTTTAGATAAAGTGGCAACTCACGCACGAGATTGGTTTGGGGAATATCTATGAAACTGTTGTTTGTCGGAGACGTAATGTTGGGAAGACTAGTGAATGAGGCGCTAAAATACACGGCGTCTTCGTACCCCTGGGGTGATACTTTAGATATTTTCCAAGACGCTGACTACCGAATCTGCAATTTGGAGTGCGGAATATCAGATCTTGGCACTCCCTGGAGTGCAACTCCGAAAGTCTTTCACTTTCGCTCCGATGCCAAGAATGTGGAAGTCCTGAAGTTGGCTGCCATAAATGCAGTGTCTCTTGCTAACAATCACACTCTAGATTACGGATATGAAGCTATGTTGGATATGCTTACCACCTTAGAAAAAGCAGGTATTTCGTATGCCGGTGCTGGGAAAGACTTCAAGCGAGCCTCAGCGGTCGCGCTCCCAGAACTTGGGCAGGGTAGCAGATCCACGCCTCCCCCCGAAACATCGTTGGGCATGATAGCCTTCACAGATAACGAGCCTGGTTGGGCTGCTAGCGAGGATAAACCTGGCGTTTTCCATGTGCCAGTTAGTTTAGAAGACCGGCGAGCTAAACAGCTTTTTCAAATGGTCAAAGAAGCAAAAACGAACGTTGACTTGCTGATCCTATCAGCCCACTGGGGTCCCAATTGGGGTTACCGCCCACAACCTAATCATGTTCGCTTCGCTAAAGCGCTAATTGATGCCGGGGCAGATATTGTCTTTGGCCACTCTTGTCACGTCTTTCAAGGAATTGAAATCTATAAAGGTAGACCGATTCTTTATTCCACGGGAAATTTCGTAGATGACTATGCAGTCGATGAAACCGAGAGAAACGACCAATCGTTTATCTTCATAGTTGAAACAGACAGGAACGAAATCGTTAGACTCAAACTGTATCCAACGGTCATCAGGAACATGCAGGCAAGAAAAGCAACAGGCGCAGAACTGCGAGCGATTACCTCAAAGATGATAGAACTTTGTAGTGAATTTGGCACCCAAGCCATTTGGCAAAGTGACGAAAAATCTCTGTTGATCGATCTAGGAAAATAGTCTAGCCAATGCCTTAGCCAAGTTAGGGCTGGGCTGAACAGCGGTAAATCCTTCTTCCGAGCGCTCAGCAGACTCTCTTTAGCTTTACTTTGAACCCCAACTAAAGTAGAATATGATGGCAATGCCCCTGTAGCTCAGAGGATAGAGCAGCGGTTTCCTAAACCGCGTGTCGGGCGTTCGAGTCGCCCCAGGGGTACCACCAAAGCCAGAACTGCCCCAAAGGAGAGGTTATGAAACATACCATTAAAGCCTTCATTCACAAGGGGGAAAAGTACTATGTTGCCGAGTGTTTGGAGGTGGCCGTGGTGACACAGGGTAAAACCCTGGACGAAACCATTGCCAATCTCCGGGAAGCAGTTGCATTGCACCTTGAGGGGGAGGATCCGGCGGATTTCGACCTAGTACCAAATCCCTCTTTATTGGTAACCATGGAACTGGAGCCAGCCGTTGCCTCCTAAGCTGAGGCGACTTTCCGGATCTGAGGTGGTAGAGGTTCTCCGCAAATTCGGCTTTGAGATACACTCACAAAGAGGTAGCCATGTCAAATTGCGTCGAATAGGCACCACAGGTGAGAAAGAAACTTTGACTATTCCACTGCACAGCGAACTCGACGTTGGAACATCGAGAGCCATCATCCGACAGGCAACACGCTACATTCCAGAATCTGAACTCCGACCACATTTCTACTCCGACTAGCGGAGAGGTCGCATGCCGAGGTCGGGCGTTCGAGTCGCCCCAGGGGTACCACTTTTTGTGATTAAACTCCTTACTTCGTCCCCAAGTTCACCACTGAGAAGATTTGACAGCATAGCGTTCTCCGATTACATCGGGGCTGTCAATGCGTGAGGGTGTCTCCTTGAAGTGTGCGCAGGTAGATTAGGTTGCGTTTCAGACATTGTCTTGGTGGACCGTCTATCGTTTTGATGGAGCCCAGCGGCATCGTCACGTCAAGGGGCAGGAGCTGGTGGAGGTACTGCAAAGGCGGCGCCAGCCTCGTCAGTTTAGTGCTTCGCCGGCTCGATGCCCAACGTGAGAGTCCAATCTAGCCTATTTTCCTCATTGGCCAGCAACCCCTAGCCTGATGGCGTGACTGTAATATTATCCACTAAGAAACTCGTGCCCCCCGGGGTTTGCGGCAATAACTCCATCGTTATCAGGTTGAAGGGCCGACCACCTGAATCGAATGACAGCGTGCCTTGGGGAAACAAATCGCTTGAAGAGCTTCCGTGTGCGGTCGCCGACCCCACAGCAGTTGTTCCCGTTGAATTCATGTACGCGGTCACTTTGATGGTAGTGGGTGTTTCGACTTCGCCGACACCATGATAATCGGTGGTAGCGAATGTCAGGATGATACTGGTCAGTGGCTGGCTAAACCTTATGTTCAGATTGGTCCTAAACACCTGGTTCTGATACAGATAGTTGCCGGAAAACTGGGACAGTGTTAAGAACGTAGTGTCACGACTCTGGACTGAAAAGGCCGCAGGGTCGGCCGGTGAGCTGAAGTGCGCCGTCATCCCGCCTGACGTCTGATCGAAGGGCGTGCTCTGCCGCACGGACGGAGCCGGCGAGGCGCTATCGAAGTCGAAGGTCACTGTCGCGGGAGGGGTCGGCGTTGGGGAGGCCATGGCCGGCGGAGTTGTCGCGGAAGGAGATGGAACGGTGGTAGTTGGAGGCAGTGTTCCCTCGGTCTTGGCGCACGAGACGGCGAGGAATGCGAAAAGGAGAAGAGTTATAAGCTTGAGGACAGTCTTCATCTTCGCCCTCCGCGCCCACCTGGGGCTTCGCCTCCTCAATATCCGATGACTACTATCGCATCATGCCCGCAAAAGTGCTGCCCACTACCCTCTAGCGTGCCATGTAGACAGGCCCCCGTGTCTCCCGGCTGGAAACCTACTTCCTTGGCCACGAAATGGAAGACTATATCGACAAACCCGTCGCCATCGACATCTGCAAAGGCATATCTCACGGGAGCAACGGCTTGCTCGCAGCGATCCATGGGGTGCAATTGCACCGTGCTGAGTTCAACGTCAATGACGTTGAACTCAGCGCTGCCCAGCAACGCCACCGGAAGCAACCCTTCACTTTTCAGGTTTATGGGATTGGGGCAGCTTCCTGGCTTCACGTCGATGGTTACCGAAATCATTTCGCTCGGCTGAGGGCAGTCCGCAGCATAGACTGGTACAACTGCTACCATAAGCAGGGCGATTATTGCGCCGATTAAAGCCAACAACACAACTACTCTGGTCACGAATAGTCCTCCTTTTGGCGTTAAGGTTTAAAGCCATCTGTCAGCGTATGAAGAAATGCCACGATGTCATCGACTTGTTGGTCAGCCAATCCCAACTGACCGAAGGTTCTCGGCATTGGTGGCGTATGTCGGTGGACGTTCTGCGGCACTTCTGGTACTGGCCAGCCGGCTCCAGGAACATCACGCGTGTTGTTGAACATAACTACCTCCCTCAGTGTTTTGAAGATGCCATTGTGCTCATAAGGCGATGTAATAGCGCAGTTGCGGAGAGATGGTATCTTGAATTTGCCGTCCTCTTTGGCTGCCAATTCCTCAGGGATCCCAATACTGCGCAGGTAATCACCCAGCCCCTGGTCCACATAATTCTCGCCTGCGGGATTAAGCGGTAGAGGCAAAGAATAGTACGGCAGTTCCGGATTGCGCGGTACGCCCACATTTTGATACCCGAAGTTCGTGAATAACGATGGTGACTGGGATTCATCAGATGACAGTGAGTGACAGTTCGCACATTTGGCTCCCATCATAGAAGTATCAGTGAAGAGCTGATAACCCCTTAGCTCAGATTCGGTAAACTGGGCCTCTTCCTTCTTCCAGTAGTCGTACTTAGAAGTGAAAGGGTTAACCTCTGGCGATCGCTCGTAAGCTGCAATAGCCTGTGCCACATATTCGTACGCGCTGTCAATGTTATCAAGTGATCCCCGGCCAAAAACTTGTTTGAATAAGTCGGCATAATCAGACTGACGGATTGTGAGTATTACCGTTTTCTCGCTTGGATTATGCATCTCCAGAGGGTTGAGGAAAGGTCCTTTCGCCTGCTCCTCCAGGGTGTTTACGCGCCCGTCCCAGAACAGGCCACCCACATACATCCCCTCCATGATGCCCGGTCGCGGAGTCGGGTCGTAGTGGAGCAAAGGACTGAACATGGCGTAAGCCGCGCTCGGCGCATTACGGTTGCCGACCCGAGTATGGACCGCTCCCTCAGAGACGGCCTGCTGGGTTGGGTCGGCGAACCCTGCCGACGGGTCATGGCAGGAGGCGCAGGACTGTCCCACCGGCTTCGACAGGTTGGTGTCGAAAAAGATTGCCTTGCCAAGAGCAACAATATCACCAGTGACTGAGCCACGTTGCTCTGCAACTGCCACGCCGGATACAAGTACAAACACCATCAGGACGGAGAGTATCAGCACGGATAACTGAAATTGTTTTTTCATAGATCAATCTCTCCTTGTTTCGTAGTCTCGGTTTTCAGGTTTATGGGATTTGGGTAGCTTCCTGGCTTCACGTCGATGGTCACCGAAATCATGTCGCCGGGTTGAGGACAATCCTCCGCATAGACTGGTACAGCTACAATGACAAGCAGGGCAACTATTGCGCCGATAAAAGCCAACGGTCGTGACATTGTGGCCATGGCATCATTCCTTTCGCTTCTCTTACGGGATTAATCTCCGTGGCTGTTTAAGCCTGGTCTTATTCTCCTAAAGATTCGTAGATGTCTGCCCATTCCTGGAAGGCAGGCAAATGTCTATATCGAGAGACATCTCTCAACTTAATGAAGGTTGAGACAATGTCGGTGTGACTGATCTGCGGAATCATCTCGTCGTAGACTCCAGCATTGTAGGACTCAGCTTCTGCTCCCACTAGGCACGCCTGTTGCTTCGAGGTGAATTCTAGAGCTATATTGCCAGACCATCCATCGGGCGGAACGGGAAGACCATATTTCACAAGCAGCTTGGCTACCCAGTTGACGTGCATCTGCTCGTCCCTCGTTATCCAGGTGAAGGGGCTGATTGGCCCAAAGGTGTCCATCACCTTTTCATATACTGCCTTTGCATAGTATTCTTCATCTATAGCTTTGTTGAGCGCCTGCTTTTCGTAATCAGACAGCGGGGTTTCTGATCCCCCATCCCCACCTCCTCCACCACCACACCCACCTCCGCAATCGCCTCCTCCCGGTCCCCTCGCCATTGCCGGGCTGGCAATCAGAGCGGCATACAGGACAACAGCTACCACCAGAAATGCCCAGAGCCACTTACTTCTATGCTTTGCCTGATTCATTTCTGTTCCTCCTGATTATTTAGGGGAGGGAGCTAAGCTCCCTCCCCTAAATTGCGTCCAGAGCGACAGACTACGGTGTGGTTATGGGGAATGGAGTAGCATTCACCCACACGGATGCACCGGCGTCGTTGAGCGCCTGGATGCGGAAGTAGTAGCCCTGGGGGCCGCGGTCCAGGTTACCGGTAGTGAATGTGGAGACATTGGCACCGACCCCCCATTCGTCCAGGATAGCCGCAAACCCTGCGTCGCTGGCCATCTGGATGAAGAAGCCGGTCTCGTTGGTGGCGTTGTCTGTCCAGGTCAGGGTGACCCTGAACTTCTTTGCGTTCACCACTGAGGCTGATGCCACCACGTTAGAGGGAGCCGCCGGTGTCTCAGGGACGGGAACGGCCACAGTGACAGTGCCGGTGTAACCCGACGAACCTGCCGCATTGACCGCCTTCACGCGGTAGGAGTAGGTGTTACCAGCCGGTACCGTGGCATCGGTGTAGCTCACGTTGCCCGTACCATTTTTCGGTCCAACAGTGGCGAGTTGGGAGAAGGGTCCGGCGCCAACAGCGCGCTCGACCACGAAGTTGGCCTCATTGTTAGCGTTATCCTTCCAGGTAAGGAGAACCTGGGGTCCGGCCTGCAACGTCGCCGCCAGATCGGTTGGATCCGCTGGCACCCCAGCCGGAGCGCCGCTAACCGTAACCGAGTACTGGTTAGAGAGTGCTGAGTCAAGCGACATGGTAGGGAAGTTGGGGGTGACCGTGTCACCGACAACGTTAGTGGCAAACACCCGGTAGTAGTACGTCTGGTTCTTTTTGACGTCGCTATCGGTGTATGTCGTCACGTTTGGCCCCACCGTGAGGGTCGTCAGTCCTGTCGTGAAACCAGCATCTACCGCCTTCTGGATGGTGAAGCTGGTCTCATTCAGGGAGTTGTCCGCCCAGGTCAGATTCACCGCGTTGTTACCCGCCACGGCTGCTACCAAGTTGCTAGGCGCTGCCGGCGGGAGGGCCAAGATGACCGAGTGCATCATGTCCATCTCCTCATGGGCGAGCAGGTGGCAGTGATAGACGTACTCCCAGCCGAAGTTGACGTAGTGGTTGTTGATTTGGCCTTCAGCTCCGTAGAAGACAACCGGATCACCGTTCGGGTCAGCAAATTCACCGAGCGGTGACGGTGGAACTAGCGGGGCACCATCCGGCTTGGTCGGGTCAATCAAGCGAACGCTGTTGGGGACCTGGAAAGGCAGGTTAGTGGGAGCAACCGGCCTCAGGGCGATGATGGTGTCTTGCAACGGGTTCACCCGGAAGGTCTCCTTCCAGCCCAGCTCATTGGCATCGGGCGGTCTGATATTGTTGTCCCAGGCAACCCGGTTGATGAGCTGCGCATTGAACAGGTGGGTATGGATGGTGTGGGTGTCCACGCCGTTGTGCGTGATCTTCCAGATCTGGGTCCCGTCTGCCAGCGCTCCGAGAGGAGTCCCATACACCGTGTTCTTGACGATCTCAACAGGGGGAGACGCGAACGGGTAGAGTAAGAAGTTCTGGTTTGCGGCCCCCGTGAACGGTACCTCGAGTCCGAGACTGGAGTTCTGCCGCCCGTACTCCATGTCGAAAGCCTCGCCCATCTCGTCCTGTATGGCCTTCGGCTGCACTGGCAGCGTCACCGTTCCGTCAGAAATGCTCTGGAAGGTCTTGGAGACGCTGTCGTGGATCCTGAAGTACTGTTCGACGGCGAAACTCTGGTTGTAGGCAGAGTTGTAGCGTGCCTCCGGGACGATTATCTCGTCCTGGGATACCTCAAAGACGCCCCTCTTCGACGCCGTCTTGGCAAACACTTGCTCCAGCGTGGTCACATTGTAGAGGGCCACGGGGCCAGCCACCCGGAACTGCATGATGGTGCGGGTGTTGGGGCCGTAGCCCGGCTGCGTGTTAGGCGCGCCACCCACGTCTGTTTGATCTCCATCGCCGGTGTAGTAGTCGTAGCGCGGGTCGAGCGCGGGGAACGGCGCCGGAGAATCATTGTAAAGAATGATGGTCTTGCCAGCGTAGGCGGAGAAGTCCACAATGACGTCCGCCCGCTCCGCCGTGCCCAGGATGAGCGTGCCGTTATTCACGTCTCCGAAGTCGAAGGTAGTCGGGTCATAGTTCCATTCGACGGGCTGGTTAGGCAGCACCACCGGCGCCGGCAGGAAGCCGCCCTCCGTCCCGATCTGGATGAACTCTGGCCCAGCCAGGGCCGGGTCAGGCACGCCGCCTACCCTGCCATCGGCCGCGGGCACCATGCCCACTTCCGTCAGGCCAGTGTAGATGGCTGCCGTAGCCACAGCGCTTGTGCCGGTAGGATCCGTGATGGTGACAGTAGGGGCGGCGGTGTAGCCGCTGCCTACGGTATCAACGGTGATGCCAGTTATGACGCCGTTGACTACCGTCGCCGTCGCCGTCGCGGGTGTCCCCGCGGTGCCCCCCACGAGGGTGACAGTGGGATTTGTATAGCCGCTGCCTCCGGCAGTAACGGTGATGCCGCTAACGATACCACTGGCCTCGTACATTTGCAGGTTGAAGAAGCGGTCATCGGCGGCATTCAGGATGCGGAAGCGGTAAGCCTTTGGCTCCACGTCCAGGAAGGGGTAGGCCATGCCGTTAACGACGGGTGTATCCTGGAAGGCTTCCATCGGTGTGGATATGTTGGGTGTAGCCGGCCTCAACAGCGCACCGTCCTCCAGGTAGTATTCGTTCGGGACGGGTGGGTACGTTATGTTCGCTGTAGGCGGCCAGAACCAGGGGCCGTAGTGCCAGCGGCCGAAGGTGTTCATCCCGCCCGGATCCCACGGGTTCTGGTTCGGCATGTAGACATGGGGATACCAGAGATTTGACTTGGTGGCGTCCAGAGCAAAGGGCCAGGTCGGGTCCTGCGCCGCGATGGTGGCAGGGTCAACGAAGCTCTTGTCCTGGATGACCAGAGGAATACCGAGGTCGGGGAGAACCTTCAGCAGGCCCGGGTTGACGCCGGTGTCGTTGGTGCCCTCGATCAGGTCCTGCTCGACCTGGTCCTTTATCAGGTAACCCGCCGCCTCGCCAACATAGACATTGAGGCGCGTGATGCCATAGGAATGGTCGTGGTAGAACTGTAGCCGGGCGCTCTGCTGGTTGGTGTAGTAGAAGGTCTGCACCCCGTCGGTTTGATTCCCCACGCCGGCATCCGGCATGTCGGGTACGTTGTATACGCTGACGCCCTGCGGGTAAGAGGTCGTCTCTCCAGCGGGGGTAATCCACTGGTGAGGCGTTCCGTCGCTGATCCAGACGCTATTGTTGCCGTGGAGGTGCAGCGTGGCACGGTTCTGTGTGTAGTCTTCACCCATCATCGGCCCCATCCCCGACCCCATGACGGTGGTGTCCACCGGTACGAAGAGGTCGCCACCAGTAGCTGTCGTGGGCAGACTATTGATGAACTTGATGCGCACCGGCTTGTTTCTCTCGGCAACGATCACCGGTCCCAGATAGCTGTAGCTACCAGGGCCACCTGGGGCATTGACCTGCCGGTAGCCGCGTAGTGTCGTCGGAAGCAAGTTCGTGTGCATCTTCTGGCTGTACTGGCCGAGCTCGATTATGTAGTAGTCAGCCCCGGTTAGGTTGATGCCAGTGATGGCACCAGTTGCTGGGTTAACGGTGGCTATCGCTATTGCCTGCGATGTTACTCCAGCGCCGCCACCGGAGAAGGTGACTACCGGGTTCAACGAATAGCCGCTGCCCCCGTTGGTAACCGTGACAGAAGTAACCTTATCCCCTGTCAGGGTGGCGGTGGCAGTAGCGCCAGTGCCGGTGGCGTCGGTGATGGTGACCATAGGAGTAGAGGTGTAGCCCACGCCTCCGGGCGGATACGCTGCGGTATCCGGAACGGCCATGGTGAGACTTGGCAGCGCGTCGACGAACTTCGTGAGTCCGCCCGCGAGCACACCACCTATCGTCGCCGTGGCTGCGGCACCAGTGGCGGTTGGACTAGGGTCAGTGATCACGACCTGCGGAGCACTATACCCGCTGCCTCCGCTAAACGTGATGCCGGTAATGACACCACCTGTTACTGTTGCTGAGGCAGTGGCGCCGGTGCCTGTGCCATAAAGGTCTACGATGGTGACAGTGGGAGCGGTATAGCCGCTGCCGCCGCTGG
>Ga0299915_10002065_pt1 | contig 14700 bp, 15 predicted proteins | sample RVTome_13_FD_200263 | JGI IMG/M metagenome (GOLD analysis project Ga0299915, IMG submission 200263) | Soil microbial communities from uranium-contaminated site in the Upper Colorado River Basin, Wyoming, United States - RVT92D227 (version 2) ... | reverse complement strand
ACTAGCGCGTTGGGATGGCGCATGATGTACTCCAGGATAACGTATTCCTTAGTGGTCAGTTCAATAGGTCTTTGTCCTCGCCAGATCTGGCGGGTAAGAGTGTTCAAAGTCAGGTCTCCCACCCGAAAGTCCGGCGATTTGGACATTCCCTCTCGCCGCAGGAGCGCCCGGACCCGGGCAAGAAGCTCATTAAAGGCAAAAGGTTTGATCAAATAATCATCGGCTCCGGTATCTAGCCCTTTGACCCGGTCCTCCACAGTGTCTTTGGCGGTCAACATCAGAATGGGGGTATCAATCTTCTTGACGCGAAGCGCATGGCAAACTTCGATGCCATCTTTATTGGGCAGCATGATATCTAGAATGATGAGGTCATAAGGATTGACCTCGGCAAGATATTCTCCTTCCTCTCCGTCGTGGGCTAGGTCAACAGCGTAAGCTTCTTCCAGAAGCCCGCGTTTGATGATAGTACAGAGTCGTCGGTCATCATCAACAACCAAAATTCGCATGACACACTCCCTAAACACATCATATTACACCAAGATGAACATGAGATGAAACAGCTCGATTGTATGTTTTTTCTGCCGTTCATTCTCAGTTCATGGTGGGTTCATGTTGCTATGATAAGCTTGATTTGTACCGATGGAGATAAACTGGAAAGGGAGATGAGATGTATATATCAGGCAAAGGGGACCGATATGTGGGGTGGTGGTTTTCAGACTTGGGATAGTCCGCGTTTAGCTGGCGAAAAGACCCATCCTGGCAACATAAGGCAAACCGGGTGGGTTGGCTAAGTAAATATATGACAACTGCCTCACTAGCGTACTGTCTCTTATAGCCAGTCTTCTTCTCTCCTCCTTTCTTGTATGGTGTTAGGGGCTTCCAAATGGAGGCCTCTAATACTATTTGGATTTTACATAAAGGGGTATTCTGTAAAGTGATTACTATATAGAGAGGCCTGCCCCTGATGCTTTTATGGGACCTGGATTTTTGAGCTAGCCTCTCTCATGATTAAATACTCCAACTTGAATCTACTACCGGCTTACCCAAAATGGGATAGAGGCTGGTGAAGAACTTAAGTCTACGTTAACCCGTGCTGGATTGCGATGACAGCTGCTTGGGTACGGTCAGAGACGCCAAGTTTCGTTAAGATAGCGCTGACATGATTCCTCACTGTCCCATCAGATAAGAACAAGCGATCAGCAATATCCGCATTGGTTAATCCTTTGGCTATTAAGCGTAGAACCTCTGCTTCCCGCTCGGTCAGCTTGCTGGTAATCAACGTAGCTGGTTGAGTTTGGTGACTGGAGACCTGTTCTAAGACTTTCCCGGCGATGGAGGGGTCTACGTATGTTTTGCCGGTTACTGTGCCCCTGACGGCCTTTATTAGTTCTTCGCGAGGTGTATCCTTTAACAGATAGCCAGATGCCCCCGCCTGTATGGCATCAAAAACCCACTCGTCATCTGCGTAGGTAGTCAGAACAAGGACTTTAACCTCCGGATACTTCATCATTATCTGACGAGTCGCTTCTACGCCGTTCATGATGGGCATCTTAAGATCCATTAGGATAAGGTCCGGTCCTTTATCCGCGACCATCTCGACAGCTTCAGCACCATCTTCAGCAGTACCGACAATGTCAATATCCGGCTCAAGTTTGAGTAGCATTACCAAGCCAGCACGAACGATTGCCTGATCATCACAAATGATTACTTTCATATGTGTTTATCCGTCTATACTACCAATTTCACTGTGGTGCCCTCGCCTGGCTTACTGGTAACGGTGAGTTCACCACCTACCAGTTGCGCCCTTTCCTGCATGCCCTCTAAACCGTAATCATTTGCTTTATCTTTCTTCTCTATATCGAAGCCGACACCATCATCGTGGACCGTGAGCGTGACCCTCCCCTCTGTAGAGTCCAGATTTACGGTCAAAGTTTTTGCCTTTGCATGCTTGGCCACATTTGTGACTGCTTCCTGTGCTACACGGTAAATACACTGCTCCACATCAGGCGACAAGGAAGGTAGCTTATCAGCGACTGATAAGTTTAAAGCAAGGTTAGTACGCGCCGCTGTATCCTCAGCCATTGTTCGAACCGCCAATGATAATCCCAAGTCATCCAATGGGCTGGCGCGAAGCGCCTGCAACGCCCGTCGTGTCTCCCCTAGGCCGGAATGGGCTTCCTTCAGAGATTCTTCCAGTGTCGAACGAGCCTTCTGCGGGTCAACATCCCAGTATGCCTTTACTGCTTCTAGCTGAACCGACAACCCACTAAGCGTGTGCGCCAGAGTATCGTGCAATTCTCGCGCTACTCGATTCCGCTCGCGGCTAGTAGCGAGATGCTCCAGAGTGCTGGCGTGATGTGTCAAGCGGGTATTGGCCTCCGCGAGAGATTGCTGTTGTTCTTTCAATCTACTCATAAGATAGCTGATAGAAAAACCTACAGCCAGAAATATTATCGTTTGAATTAAAGTTACCGTAAGTCCACCCAGAAAAGGCGGGCTGCCCGGATCTGTAAAAGACCAGATCATACCAAAGTGTAAGCCAGCAATCCCCAGGATAACGAGGAGTACATATTGCCATTTGTATTGCCAGGCAACAAGCATAAGGGCGACGAACAAGAAAGGAAACACAACCAGGATCAGGCTCTCAGGAGTAGTGAACCGGGGACCAAGAGGCCCTGGAACAGCAAGAGGAAGGCGACTAATCATATTGCTGAAGATAACCGGCAATATCGTTATTATGGCAATTATTAGCGGGATGAATGCCTTTGTCAGCCGTTCTTGAATCCAATTCCAATAGGAAAGTATAAGGCAGAAAACGGCTATGCAACCCAGTGCGAGGTAATATAGAGGATTCATTCGTTGTGGCCCCGGGAATGATTGGCTGATGACTGCTAGTAAAGCAAGATATCCAATCCAGAGAACAGCGGCAAAACGGATCAGGCGTACAGTGGCTACAAACGAAGTTCTACTTTTCACAACCACATTATAAATCAATAACCTCAAATCCTTCATGTGACTACTGTCATTAATTGCTGCCTTGACCCCATGACAAATGTCACCTTAGTTGGTGAGCGAAGTCATAGTCTGAATCTCTATTTCATTACTTTGCACACTGTTTGGTGAGTCCCCAGCAGTTGTAAACTGGAAATGAGGTTAAATGGGATGTGCCTATCAAAGAAAAAAGGTCGATACAGTATTGGAAGAAGAGAGACATCCCCAGCAGTGGAACAGCATAGAAAGGAGGTGATATGCCAATGTGGAAACGTAAGTGGTTCATTCCAGTCGTGGTGGTCTGCATTCTGTTGATCGGAGGTATAGTTGGGGGAGTGATTGCTGCCGCGGATGATAGCGCAAGCGATACTGAAGACCAAACCGCGCCTTCCGATCGATACCAGGTGCTTCTGGACAGAGCGTGTGCCATCTATCAAGAGAGTACAGGTGTGGCCATCGACTCAGAGCAATTAAAGGATGCTCTGGATCAAGCTCAAGGCGAGCTACGGGATGAGGCTCTAGAAACCCGACTCCAGAAGCTCGTGGACGAGGGCCAGATGACTCAAGAAGAAGCTGACCAGTACCTGGAATGGTGGCAGTCCCGGCCCGACATCGAAGCACCATTGCCAGGGCTTGGCGGACCCGGTCCTGGCGGTGGCATGATGTGGGGCAGAGGCTTTGGGCCGCAGGCTCGGCCATGGTGTGGCCCTAATGCTTCCGATGAAGCAAGTAATGAGTAAGGCAGTGAAGCAAAACTTGTCTGGAGAGGGGGGTGCGTCTTCCCCCTCTCCTTGGTATGGAGGTGAGAAATGTCTAAGCTAAGGTATATTCTAATAGCTGTCCTTTTGGTTGTTGGTATCAGCCTGGTTGTTACCGGTTGCGTAGGTAACGCCACTAGCTTCGCCTCAGGATATCTGTATATTGACGAGGAAATTGGCCCCGAGCTTAGCACTCACGAATTGGTAGCACAGGTAGCTCCTGCCGTGGTTTCTATTGTCGTTGAAACGGTGAGCTACAACTGGTTCTGGCAGGCAGTCCCTCAGACAGGAGCGGGAAGCGGCATAATAGTCAGCTCAGACGGCTATATTGTCACCAACAATCATGTGGTAGAAGATGCCGAAAAAGTGACAGTGACTCTGAGTGACGGGCGTACATTCGATGCAACCATAGTGGGTACAGACGCTCAAACAGATCTGGCAGTAGTGAAAATCGACGCCAGCAATCTTTCCTACTTACACTTCCTTAGCGACTCCTTGGAGCAGCTTAGCGTCCTTGATCCGGTGGTAGCTGTGGGAAATGCTCTGGCTCTGCCTGGAGGTCCTACCTGGACTACCGGTGTGGTCAGCAATCTGGGACGCTCCATTCAAGAGGATACCGGCGTGGTGCTCAATGACATTATTCAGACCGATGCGGCTATCAATGCAGGGAACAGCGGCGGACCACTATTAGACACAGCAGGCCAGGTGATCGGCATCAATGTCGCTATCGCCAGCAATGCCGAGAATATTGGCTTCGCCATAAGTACTGATACTGCTATCCCAGTAGTGCAAAGCTTGATAACAGAAGGAAAGGTAGTTCGCCCCTGGCTTGGAGTGTCAGTGATCACCGTTACCCCAACTATCCAGCAATACTATCACCTCTCAGTCAACGCGGGGGCGCTCATTACCAGTGTAAGTAGCGCCAGCCCGGCGGATGAGGCTGGACTGAGACCGGGTGATGTTATCACTAAGATGGATGAGGAGGATATCAGCACTGCCGCGGAACTGACCGCAGCCATAACTTCTCATCAAATCGGTGACCAGATTGAGATAGTCTATTACCACGGGAGTGTACAGAAGGTAGCTAATGCCACGCTGGAAGAGTCCCCGTCTTAGGCGACAAGGAGTAGAAAGGAAGGAGGCAAAATATTTACGTGGGTTTGTCAAAATTTGGTGCTTTCCTGCTGACCCATGCCTTTGCCAACTTTCGGGGCGCTCAGATTTGATAATTGCGTGACAGTTTCGTGCCGCATTGTTGGCACTGTGTTTTTCAGTGTCAGCTGTGACGCTACAAAAGGAGAGGTAAATGCAATGAAATTAAATGCAATAAGAGTGTTAATGAAAAGGAGAGTATCAAAGATCGTGTTAGGCGTGGTGTTGTGTGGGGTCGTCGCCTTCGTATTGATCAGCGTTCTTAGGCCGGACTCAGCGCCGGCACTGCAGTACCAAACAGCAACGGTACAGCGAGGAAACCTGACCGTAGAGATTAGTGGCAGTGGCAATCTGGCGCTATCTTCTACCGAGGATCTCGCTTTTGAGATGGCAGGAACGGTGCAGGAAGTGCTGGTAGAAGAAGGTGATTCCGTGGAACAAGGACAGGTGCTAGCGAGGCTGGACACGTCAGAACGGGAGAGCGAGTTGACGGGACTGGAGCGTGCCCTGCTTCAGGCGAAGATAGGTCTGAAAAATGCCAAGCTTGCCTTGGAAAGGGCTGAAGAGGATGACAATGCTGATCCACTGGATATAGACATGAAAGAGCTGCAGGTCACGCTTGCTGAAGGAAATCTAGAAGATGCTGAGGAAGCACTGGAAGAAGCTACCAACGCCAGCCCGGAGGTTATCGCTCCTTTTGATGGCTTTATCAGGAACGTCAACGTCAGGGGCGGCGACGAAGTGAGGAAAGGGACGGTAGCGGTGACTCTCGCCGATCCCGACAAGTTTGACGTCGATATTTTGGTAAGCGAGATGGATATTTCTCAGGTGGAGAAGGGAGGAAGGGCCACATTGCAGGCGGACGCTGTATCCGGAATAAGCTTTCCAGGCAACGTCACTTACATCGCACCTACGGCCACTATTCAATCAGGGGTAGTGAACTATAAAGTCACGGTCGAGGTGGGGTCATTATCAGACATTGCCCAGATCTTACCTTCAGGGATGACGCCGCCGGAAGGGTTTACACCGCCGGAGGGATTTACACCGCCAGAGGGATTCACACCGCCGGCAGGGTGGGGCAACTCCTCAGTAACCCAGGCAGTCGGGACGTTGAAGGCCATTCAGCTCAGAGACGGATTGACCGTCACCGTGAACATAATAGTGGACCAGAGGACCAATGTGCTGCTGGTGCCCAGCGGGGCTATTACAACCCAGGGGTGGCAGAGCTATCTTCAGGTACTATTGCCAGATGGCACCATCGAAAGGCGAGCCATAAAGACGGGCATCACCGATTATGTGAACACCGAGGTAACAGATGGGCTCAACGAAGGCGAAAAGGTGATTGTTCCCCAAGGGACTGCTACGACGACACAGCAAGAAGGACAAGGGGGTGGAATGTTTCCAGGGGGTGGAACGTTTCCAGGAGGTGGAACATTTACTCCACGAACAGGGGGATGACCACCAAGTTGATAAGGAGAAGCAGATGATCCAGTTGCAGGACATAACCAAAGTCTATCCCATGGGCAAGAGAGAGCTGACGGTGCTCAGAGAGATAACGCTCAATATTGAGAAGGGTGAACTGGTGGCGATTATGGGGCCTTCTGGCTCAGGCAAGACGACGCTTCTTAATCTTCTTGGCTGCCTGGACAAACCGACATCGGGTAGTTACTATCTTGAGGGGAGAGAGGTCAGCCGTCTGAATAGCAACGAATTAGCTGCCATCAGGGGGCAGAAGGTTGGCTTCATCTTCCAGACCTTTAACCTATTGTCGCGGCTCACGGCACTGGCTAATGTGGAACTGGGCATGACCTACGTTGGCGGTGCTGACCGTGGACGCGCCCTGGAGGCACTAGCTAAGGTGGGTCTCTCTGACCGAGTCAATCATCGTCCAGTCGAGCTTTCGGGGGGCGAGCAGCAGAGGGTGGCCATCGCCCGGGCTCTGGTGAAAACCCCTTCTCTGTTTCTGGCCGATGAACCCACCGGCCAGCTAGACAGCCGTTCTGGCGAAGAGGTAATCTCTATTCTTACCTCTTTGCATGCCGAGCAGGGAATCACTTTACTTGTGGTAACCCATGATGCCGACATTGCCCAGCACTGTCAAAGAATAATACACCTCAAGGATGGCGAGGTCGTCACGGAGGAAAACGCATGAAAAAGTGGCACACTTTCCTATCTACTGTCTGGCTTGGACTTAGCACTCACAAGCTGCGCAGTTTCTTGACCATGCTTGGAATCATTATCGGCGTAGCCTCAGTAATCACCCTGATGTCCATTGGCAAAGGTTCCACAGCAGAGATCCTCTCCAATATCGAGAGTATGGGTGCAAACCTGATTACCATCAGCGGTGGGGCGCGTTTTTCTAGCGTTGGACCCGGAGGAGCGAGGGGCGCCGGTGGTGGCAGCCAGACCCTGACCATGGAAGACGCGGAGGCAGTATCCCAGCAGGTCTCTTACATAGCTGCCGTGGCGCCTGTTTCCTCTAGCAACCTTCAACTGGTGGTAGGCAGTGAGAACGCGAACTCTCAGGTCACCGGGACAACCCCCGATTATGCGTCAGTAGCCAACCTGAAACTCGCGGCTGGCGCTTTCTTCTCGGAACAGGAATACGAGCGCGGCGCTAAGGTGGCCGTGCTCGGATCCGATGTCGCTGAAGCGCTGTTTGGCAGTGCTAATCCCGTAGGACAAAAGATGCGGATGGGCACCATTATTGTAACTGTCACCGGAGTACTGGAGAGCAAGGGGACCGGGTTTAACTCGCCTGATAACGCTGTCATCATCCCGCTGTCGGCCCTGCAGCAAACGGTTGCCCTGACGCGAACCGCCCAGGGCGACAAGGTCGTATCATCCATATATGTGACAATAAGCGATGAAACGCAATCAGACTACGTCACGGAGCAAGTCACCAGCCTGCTCCGTAGCCGCCACCGTCTGGCAGCCTCTGACGAAGACGATTTCAGCATCAGTTCTATGGAAGAGATAGCTAGCAGCCTCCAGGAAACATCGGCGACGCTGACCCTTCTTCTGGGTGCTATTGCTGCCATTTCGTTGCTGGTGGGGGGCATCGGCGTGATGAATATCATGCTGGTGTCGGTGCTGGAGAGGACCAGAGAGATAGGCATTCGCAAGGCGCTGGGCGCCAGGGAGCGTGACATATGGATTCAATTTCTGTTGGAGGCCATCTTCTTGACCTTCGCCGGTGGCATCATCGGGGCTGCCATAGGTTGGGGAATCTCGACGATTATTGACCAAGCGGGGACTATGGCAACCTTGGTTACCCCTGACATAGTTATCCTTGCTGTTTCGGTCTCGGTTGCTATCGGCCTATTCTTTGGCTTTTACCCTGCCTGGAATGCCTCCCGCCTCAATCCTATTGAGGCTCTGAGAAGCGAATGATAACCTCCAGTTGGTGCTTCACATCCACGAAGACGAAGGCGAAGTGTTTTATTGCATTGCTATTAGCGTTGAGCCTGGGCACTCTATTCGCACCATCTTACGCAGTGGCGGATGGGGGAGATCTTCACTGGACAGAAATAGACAGCCCAGAATCGGTTGGTCTCTGCGATATAGCTGTGGCGCCTGAGCCTAGAAGCCTATTTGCAGCAACATATAACTCCAGCAGCCACGAGGCGACCGTGTGGCGCAGTGCCGGCAGCTCTTTAGGTGCGCATTGGGGATCAGTGCTAACCATAAATACTGACTCCTGGGAGATTTTCCTGAGATTGAGCCCCGATTACAGCATGGATTATACTATTTATGCGATTGAGGTGGGTGGTGACCTCATAATGGTCTCGCATAACCGAGGCAATTCATGGGAGGAGTGTCATGCCCCGCAAGCGATAGTTGACCTGACAGTTGAGGATGAGGACACCGTTTATACTGCTTTACCTGGGGGTTTTATCCAGAAAAGCACGGATGCTGCCTGTACGTGGCAACGGCCTGTGTGTAGCCAGCTTTCAGAAATTAACATGCTAACCGTTGCCGAAGGGGGGACTGTCCTCGTTGGCGGTGGAAATGGGGAAGCGGCTTATTCTTTGGATGGTGGTGACACCTTTAGTGAGATTCCCGATGCTGTTGGCGCTGGCGATGTTCAGGTTATGGCGGATATCAACTACAAGGAAAATGGCGTTATCTATGCCTCTACGGATGAAGGCGTTTATCGCTGGAGCATCGGGGTTTCTACTAGATGGCACCGAATAGTAAACGAGAGTGGAGTTGAAGGCTTAGCCCTCGCAAATGAGGGAACACTTTATGCGCTCAAGTCAGACAAGTACATGATCCGCTTATTAGAGCCCGCTACCTCAAATGGGGTGGAAATTGATCTTGTAGACTTGCCAGCGGCGGGCAAATTTCCTGTCCTTAGACTGCTGAGTAATTCTGAACAAAATGAAGTATGGACTATTGATACCGCCAACGATGTTATTTATTACTTCACAGACACCTTGTATGAAGCTACTCCAGCCTTAGATACTCCTCTGGATGGAGCTACTATAGCACTCGGGGCTTGTGGTTGTGTCAACTATCTCAGCTTGAGCTGGAATAGATTACCTGAGACAACGACATATGAAGCGGCTATATATTTGGATTCGGACTTCAGTCAAAGAGTGTGGCTAGGTAATAGCGATAGCACGAGCATCATGCTTGGAGACAACTCCACTCAATTAATCTCGGGCAGAACTTATTATTGGCGTGTAAGGACTGTTGCTCCTCTAAAAAGCCCGTGGTCTGAGCCAAGAAGCTTCACCATCGGAGTTGGACATGTGCAAGCGATTTCTCCGGCCGGCGGCGCAAATGATATGCCGGTAAGTGATATCGGTTTTAGCTGGACTTCTGCCTCTAGCGCCACTGAGTATGAGTTTACTCTTTCCCAAAATGCCGACCTGACTGACCCTATAGCTACCGTCAGGGTGAGCTCATCCGCCTATGCGTATACAGGCACTTTGGACTATGACATGAGTTATTTCTGGGGCGTCAGAATCACCGAGCCAGCATTAGGCCCGCTATCGGTATCCGCCTTTAGGACCAAAACATCCCCAGTAGAAATATCGCTACCAGGTCGAGTAGAAGCAGCATCAGCGATAACCCCAATTTGGGTCTGGATGATCATAGGCATTTGTGCTGCTCTAATAGTGGTTACTCTAATTTTGATCTTTAGGAAACGCCAAATAAGGCCCTTCTGAGGAATCCAAGTGAATTTGGATGGCGCAGAGTCTCAAGAGTCCATCCCGGGTCACGCGAACGATTCTTCTTGGGGGTCTGAGAAGGGGATCATGAGACCCGGCAAAGAAGCTGCCCAGATGGTTAGAGCGAGGCATATGAGGAAGAAGTGAAGACAGCTGAGGATCTTGTTTATCAACGTCAGTGCGTGTCATTGCCTCGCATATCTTACCGACGCTGTAGTGACACACGCATACCAGCTCTGAAATACTGTTGCGTCAGATGAGATGTAGATGCAGTCTATGGATCAAGCAAAGGAAACTAATATAGCCTCCAAAGGGGAAACACGCCCCTACCAGGAGAAGAGGGATAGAAAGGAGGCGAGATTCGGCCATCAAGCAAAGCAATCGATAGGACGTATAGGGCTATATGCCCCTAACAGGTAAATTTGAATGGAAAGGAGCGATACACCGGAGAGAATGCGATGGAAGAACGAAAAACCGAGTTAGAAACTTCAGGCGGACTGTTGGGAAACGAACTTAGCGAACTGAGGGGCAAGTTGAGGACACTGCAGTGGGTTCAAATAGGAAGCTTGGTAATACTAATAGCAGTTATCGTCATCACCTGGCTTTTTCCCCATGTCCGATTCGGCGGAGGGGGGATGCCAACGCCGCCACAGGTTCCATAGCAGCACCTCGTGAGCCGTCAGAACTGCGGCAGCTGGTGGGCTTGACGTACGCCGGTGGCATCATCGGCGTTATCATAGGCTGGGGAGTCTCCATGATTATTAACCACGCGGGGACCATAGCAGCCTTGGTTACTCCTGATATGGTGATTTTTGCTGTTTCAGTATCGGTTGGCATCGGCCTGTTCTTTGGCTTTTACCCTGCTTGGAATCCCTCCCACCTCAATCCTATTCACGTTTGAGGAACGAATGATGAAACCCAGCAGGAAAGCTCTGAAGATGTCTAAGGCAAGGCACATGTCTTTGATTGACACGAGGTAGGCAAATGGCTGCTGACCCATGCAGTGCGCGTATTAATACTACCACCAAAAATATGCTACCAGCTAAAAATAAAGGCCCGAATTATTTGGGATACCAACCCTTCCTAACCAAGCCGAGCTACAGCTACTTCACCATTTTCTATGACGACGGTCATTGTCCGTCGACAGTTAGGGCAAGTGAGTGGCCCGCTGTAGTTAGCTTTAGATGGCTCCAAAGGGATACTTTTGCCACAGCCCAGGCAAGTTACTCCTGAGGAGCTTCTCGGGCCAGCCTGATGCTGTTTCTTGTGGCTAGCCAGTTGCTCTATGGTAGCGAATTCAATTCCACAGGTAACACATTTGAAACGCATTTCTCTCCCTAGGGCACCCGCAATGTCTGGAGTCGCCCAGTTACTAAGTTTATTATCCCACAATCATAGCATAGCGTTCTTCGCTGATGAATATCTGGGCTCAGGTCTAGCAATCGTCAATTTGTGTAATGTCTTTCACTAGTCAGCGCGCTAGGCATCGAAAGGCAATTACCAGCCCAGCCGTCTGGGAACCTTTTGGCCGCAACCGACTATGATGATATGGAAATTCTTGTAGCTATTTGATTAGTCTGCAATATGAGCAGTATAGTTCGTAGTTAAGCTACAGACCCGGTGGTCCTACCGCCGAGTTTCCAGCCAGATCTTGATTCCCTGGCATTCTCACATTATTGTCTACAGTATCCTCACTATGCCTTGCATTATCTAGCGATGCCAGTGACAACTCCGATGTCTCAGGGAAGAAAGCAACGTGTCGCCTAATCAGGGCAAACACAAGAGGTTGCAAAAGGTCATGATTTTGTATAGGCTTATTTGGGTGAGGGATGGCACTTTGCTCGCGGTGGCAGACCTTGTGAGGTTCCTTCCTAGGTGTCGAAAATGTATGCCTGCTTTGGTAAAGTAACTGATAATGAGAAAAGGTGATGGAGTTGAGAAAGCTGCCAATCCAGTTAGTTCTGATTTAAATTTATCTGGCGAGGGCAGCAAAACTGGGAAACACTACAATGACCTCGTGGCTTTGAGTCGAGTCTCGGCAGCAATCAGCGGTCTGCAGGACTTAGATACCATACTGAAAATCGGCTTGGACAACGTGCTCAACATCATGAATGGGACGGTTGGAGGAATAATGCTCCTGGATGAATCGGGGCAGACGCTGTCCTATAGAGTTCATCACGGTCTGTCTGATAAGTATGCTGAGGAGATGCATCTTAAACTTGGCGAGGGAATTGCAGGAAAGGTAGCTCAAAACGGCAGGTCGGTGCTATTGGAGGATATTTCTTCAGAGCCGGATGCCGCCCGGCTTGACCTGATAAGTTCAGAGGGTTTAAGGGCATTTGTCAGCGTTCCCCTCCGAGCGAAAGATAATGTTCTGGGCGTGATGAATGTTGCTAGCCATGTGCCGCATCGTTTCACCAAAGAAGACGTACATCTCTTACACACGATTGGAGACCAACTTGGCATAGCTATCGAGCAGGCAATACTGTACGAGCGGCTGAGAAAGGCGCGGGAAAGACTACGCAAACTTGCACGGCAGAACCTTGTAGCGGAGGAAGAGGAACGTAGGAGGATCGCCCGCGAGCTACACGATGAGACCAGTCAATCGCTGTCCGGGATAGCGCTCCAACTGGAAGCGTTGATAGAAATTTCTGCGAAGTCTGACAATCAAGATGCTCAACTCATCGCCGGATTGAAGAAAGTCCAAGCGCTGACCGTGCAGGTACATAAAGAGGTGAGCAGAGTGATTTCCAATCTCCACTCCACTGTATTGGATACTCTGGGATTAGTCGCTGCTGCTCGCCAGCATGTCAAGAATACTCTTCAGCCTTTAAACATTAACGTAACAGTAGAGGCTAAAGGGACTGAGATGCGGTTTCCTCCTGATGTCGAGGCTGCTCTTTTTCGCGTTATTCAGGGCTCTGTCGGCAACATTATCAAGCATTCCAAAGCAAAGAATGCCTCCATAGTGCTGGTGTATCGACCAGATGAGTTCTCACTGAGTATTAGGGATGACGGGCAAGGATTTGATGTTTCAAAAATCACCGATGTAGAGCAAAGCGGGCGAGGTCGCGGATTGTTCAGTATGAGGGAGAGGATCGGCTTTCTTGGCGGCACGAGCGGCGTCGAGTCCAAGATTGGAGCGGGAACGACGGTTTGGGCCAAGATTCCAATAGGTCAAGACATTGGATATGACAAAAATAAGAGTACTGGTGACTGACGACCATGCCATCGTACGTGATGGCATTTGTGCCTTGCTTGCTCTTACCGGGGACATAGAAGCAGTAGGCGAGGCCATCAACGGCAGGGAGGCGCTGGAGATGGTCAGGAAGGTTGCGCCCGATGTGGTACTCATGGATATCGCTATGCCTCTTATGGATGGACTGGAAGCAACCCGCCGCATACACAAAGAGTTCCCGCAGACAAAGGTGATAGTACTGACGCAATACGAAGATAGGGAGTATGTATTACCCGTTATCGAAGCTGGAGCCAGCGGTTTTGTCAGCAAAACAGCAGCATCTTCAGAACTCACGTCTGCCATTCGATCTGTGTACCGTGGAGATTCTTTCCTATCTCCATCCATAGCCAGACTCTTAGTCGAAGACTATCGTGAGATGGCCAAAGCAGGAAAAAGCCAGGACATGTCCGAACAACTTACCGGCCGGGAGCGAGAAATACTAAAACTTCTTGCAGAAGGCCACTCTACTCATGAGATAGCCCAAATGCTGGTCATTAGTCCCAAGACTGTAGAAAGACACAAGACCAATCTGATGGCAAAACTGGACATCCACAACCGCCTTGACTTGTTCAAATATGCCCTGCGCAAGGGCATCATCACTGTCTGAGACTACCACCTCGTAGTTTTCACGACATCGCCCATTTCCCCCACTCAACCAATGGGCAGCGCAATTCTCACAAATGGGTAATTAACCGCAGGAAATTGCGGTGATATTTCCCTTCTTTCTGGGGTAAACACCTCTATTCCTTCAATAGATCGAGCATTATACTTCTAATAGTAGGTTAAATAGGATTCCAAAACGTGCAATTGGCAAGGGGGTGAAAGATGGAAAGGAACACCAAGATTTTGCTGGTGGATGATGAGCCTGAGTTCACTGCGGATATGCAAGGTAAGTTACTGGCAAAAGGCTGGCAGGTGTTTACTGTCGGCAACAGATTACAGGCGCAGGAGGTAGCGCGTCGCGAAAAACCTGACCTGGTTATTCTAGGGACAATAATGCCACGTGGAGACGCCTTTCAGTTGCACCAGTGGCTGAAACAAAGTCCCGACTTCAGACAGGTGCCTCTCATTGTGGTTGATGCCCCGCCGGAAAAGCGTCTCCTTAAGGGCTGGCGTATGGACGAGGGCTTGAAGCTTGAAGCCGAACAATACTTAATCAAGCCAGTCGAGCTAGCTTCAGTGGTGGTCTGGGCTGAGAAGTTCCTTGATAAGACACTGAGAAGAATCAGGGTGCTGGTGGTAGATGACCATGCTGTAGTCAGGGAAGGAATTTGTGCTTTGCTGAGTCTGCAAAGAGACATGGAAATAATAGGTGAAGCAGTTGACGGGCAAGATGCCATTGACAAAGTGCGGCGTCTCACGCCAAATGTGGCAGTGATGG
>Ga0299915_10002063_pt1 | contig 14710 bp, 11 predicted proteins | sample RVTome_13_FD_200263 | JGI IMG/M metagenome (GOLD analysis project Ga0299915, IMG submission 200263) | Soil microbial communities from uranium-contaminated site in the Upper Colorado River Basin, Wyoming, United States - RVT92D227 (version 2) ... | reverse complement strand
CATAACTATCATTCCTTACGGATTAAATTATCCCAAAAAATTTTTACCCCTCATTAATCTGGTTCCTCTCTGAGTATCTCTTTAGGGATTCTTTTGAAGAATTTCACGGATACGACGACTAAAATGACAGCGGATAGAAGAAAAGCAATGGTAATGGGTCGGTGAAAAAAGATCAGTGGCCCCCCCATGGAGAGTGATTGCCGAAGCGAAAACTCTACCATATCCCCCAGAATAAACCCCACCAGGAGGGGAGCTTGAGGCCAACTGTTTTTTCTCATGACATAGCCTAAAACGCCTCCCCCGAGGGCGATCCAGACATCAAACATGGCATTACGGGAAGAGTAGGCCCCAACGATACAAATTGCAAGAATGGTTGGTGCTAAATATTTATAAGGGATCGTACTGACCCGTGCCCAAAGTCCAACGAGAGGTAAATTAAGAATCAACAACATCACATTGCCAATATACATGCTTCCGATCACCGTCCAGACAAACTCCTTATTCTGGATAAAAAAGACAGGGCCCGGTTTTAACCCATACAACATTAAAGCGGCTAGGATAATGGCATTCACAGGGTTAGTTGGGATGCCAAGACACATGAGGGGAACAAATCCAGCCTGGGCCGTCGCATTGTTGGCAGCCTCAGGCCCTGCGACGCCCTCAATGACACCTGTCCCGAATTTCTCAGGATATTTAGAAATCTTTTTCTCCATATCATAAGCTAAAAAAGAAGAGACAATCGGACTTAATCCGGGTAAAAACCCTAAAGGAAAACCCAACCCCGTTGCTCGAAGACTTGCCAACAATCCTTTCTTCAGTTCCTTTCCGCGTGGCATCATCTTGCCAAGTTTCCCCTCATAAATCTTGGCAATGCCTGCTTCTGCACTTACCAAGATTTCTCCAATGCCATAAATTCCGATCGTCAACGAAACGAGGTCTAATCCTCTCATCAACTCAGTGACGCCAAAGCCAAACCGTGTGATCCCAGTCACTGGATCTAAACCGATACCAGTAAGAAGAATACCTGCTAAGCCCGCCCCTAATCCTTTAATCAGAGAAGCCCCGGAGAGACTAACAATCAGGGTGAGACTTAAAACTAATAACCCGAAATATTCTGGAGGTCCAAATTTTAAGGCAAATTTCGCAATTCCTGGACCAATAAAAGAAAGAGCAAAAGTCGCCAGAGTCCCGGCGATAAAGGATCCCACCGCAGCCATCCATAATGCCTCTCCTCCTCGACCCTGCTTCGTCATCGCAAATCCATCCCAGCTGGTGGCTACAGAGGCAGCCTCCCCTGGAATATTGACTAATATACTCGTCGTAGATCCTCCATACATCGCCCCATAAGCTAATCCAGCCAACATGATGATCGATCCCGTGGGATCAAGATACATGGTCATTGGCAACAATATCGATAAGGTCGCAGCAGGCCCTAATCCAGGTAAAACGCCTACCAATGTTCCCAATGAACAGCCGAGGAAACAGTAAAGCAGATTATAGAGGGTGAGTGAATTGATGATTCCATGAATCAGATCCATTTTGTTTATCCCGTCAGAAATACTATTCCGTGGTTATTTTAGGACAAACCTTAATTAGAAAATAGAGTTCTCGTTTAATGGCCACGGTAACGACGCCCGTATCGTCATTCGATTACGTCCTTCGTCTTAAGAATCCACGTAACCGTTTAACCCTAAACGAAACGGGCTTCGTAGCCGTAACCTTAACCGAAACACACAAGATATTTTAATGATGCGAGGGTACCCTCTCGATACGAATCGATTCCGATCGAGCATGGGGCCTTATTTAAAAAAAATTCCTCTTGGAAATACCATATGGCAGTAATGGACAAATACAAAATAATAGAGTACGGAAAGAATAAGGGAAAGAAATACGATAAAGGGCCAAGATTTGATTCCCTGAACCCTGAACTCCAGAAAGAAAAAAAGGGCGGTTGCCAGTGGATAGCCAATGATCCTGATGAGGAAGATATAGAGAACACAAGCCGCAACAGTGCTCATCATCTTGATTCTCATCCTCTTATCCACTGGCATCCCTTCCACTTGAAGGAAACCTTTAGAACGACCGAGAAGGTGGGCAATCCCAATGGCCATTAAACCAATGCTGATGGCAATGATATAAAAGCCCGGACCCAGCGGGTCATAGAGTATATAAGGGTCCTTATAGATGACCAGGCGAAGCCCCTCTGTCAAACCCACCAGGCTCACAACAACAGGCAAGGCTCTTTCTGTGAGAATCGCAATCCTCATCACCTCTCTCCGGTTTTGAACTCTATTTCATTCCCCACAATTCCGCTGCCTCTTCCATCTCCATCCTTACACGCTCTCTGAATCGTTGGGTATTATGATAATCAATGATTCCTCCTGAACTTTTTATCTTTGCGACATATTCCGGATCCTTTAATAATTCTTGCAAAACCTCTTCCCACTTACTAATAATATCAGGTGGAAGTTTCGGTGGTCCTGAAATACCCCACCACCAAACATTTTTAACCGTTGGGTAGCCTTGTTCCGCAGTCGTAGACAAATCCGGATAGAGATCCGGGACCCTGTACCCTGTGATCGCTAATGCTTTTACCAGCCCGCCTTTAACATGAGGATGAGCGCTTGGAGCCGCATCCGAACACATTTTTACGTGACCACCGGCAACCATGGGATTTGCCTCACCCATGCCACGAACCGTGACCGGTTTCGTTTTTGCAATATCAACTCCAATGGCCTTAAAGAGCTGTCTCTGCAGAACGTCAGAAGCACCAGCACCCGTCGTAGCCCATGTAAAATTACCAGGATCCTTCCTTGCATCAGTTTCAAGATCCTTTAGGTTCTTCCAGGGTAAACTCGGGGTACAGATGATGACGCTGGGGGTGACTGCCAAGAGAGCAACGAAAGTTCGGTCAAGGGTTTTGTAAGGTAAATTTTTTATAGAGACCTCATGGAAGCTACAACTGGATTGGTTCTCGGTAAGCATGGTATAGCCGTCCGGAGTTGCTTGATGGACTTCCAAGTTAGCTGGAACGCCTCCACCACCGGTCTTGTTCACTACATTTACAGGGACACCCCACTTCTTTTTTAAAAATTCGGCAGTGATGCGAGCCCACAAATCTGTTGTTCCACCCGGAGAGAAAGGACATACGAGTTCAATCGCCCTGGATGGATACTTTTCTTGGGATTGGGCCTCCACGACCCACCCCTGTAACATTAAGACCATCAATAAAACGACTACGCTTAATAGAAACATCCTTTTCGCTTGATACATGATACTTCCTCCTTTCTTTTTTTGTAAGAATTTTTTTCTACTTAGGCACATAAGCCATCTAACCCCATCCCCCTCTTAACCTCCTCCTTGAAGGGGGAAGAAGATGGCAACCTCCTTCTCCATATTTCCCTCCCTTTCAAGGGGAAGGGAAGGGTGGGGATGGGGTATTCCCTCACAAGTTGAGCTTCTTGGCCAGATGATTCATCAATCCCCCGTCTCGAATGAGGTCCTGCATGAATGGAGGAATTGGATTTGCCTGAAAGGACCGTCCAAGATGGAGATCCTGGATTTCGCCTGTATCGAGATTGACTTCGATCTCGTGGCCCTCTTCAATATGGTCTGGAGCCTCCTCACATTCCATCAGAGGGAGTCCGATATTAAAGGCATTTCTGTAAAAGATCCTGGCAAAGGTCTTGGCAATAATACATGAGATCCCAACAGCTTTGATCGCGATGGGTGCGGGCTCCCTTGAAGAACCACAACCAAAATTCTTTTTTGCAATAATGATATCGCCCGTTTTTACCTTATGATGAAAGTCAGGATCTATACCCTCCATGCAATGTCTCCCGAACTCCTTCGGGTCTATACCACTGGTGTATTGAACTGGGATGATCACATCCGTGTCTACATCATCACCAAATTTCCAGACCCTCCCTCGAAGGATCATCGTGATCCTCCCTGTTCCGCCCTATTCCCTCCTTTGATCACCTCCTCGGGATGGGCGATTTTCCCTTTCACTGCACTTGCGGCCGCCACGGCAGGATTAGCTAAGTAGACTTCGCTCTCCGGGTGTCCCATCCTTCCAATGAAGTTACGGTTTGTTGTCGACACTGCCCGTTCTCCTTTTGCTAACACACCCATATGCCCACCAACACAGGGACCGCAGGTTGGGGTGCTGATAGCCCCATTCGCATCGAGGAATATCTCAAAAAGGCCTTCGTGCATGGCCTGGCGGTAAACCTCCTGGGTGGCGGGAATAATGATTAATCGAACATGGGATGCAACCTTATTTCCTCGGAGAACTTGGGCTGCAACCCGAAGATCCTCTATCCTCCCATTTGTACATGATCCAATGACAACTTGATCTACGGTGATATCCCCTGCCTCCCTGACTGGCTTCACATTAGCCGGTGAATGCGGAAAGGCTACCTGGGGTTCGATGCTTCCTACATCGTATTCTTTGACACCTGTGTACACCGCATCTTTATCGCTTCGGAATATGGTGTACCGCCTTTGTGCCCTATTACGGAGGTACTCCTCTGTAATCTGATCCACAGCAAATATACCATTCTTTGCCCCGGCTTCAATTGCCATGTTGGCTATGGTGAGTCTTCCCGACATAGGAAGACTCTCGATCGCGGCCCCTACAAACTCCATCGCTTCGTACAGGGCTCCATCAACACCGATATCACCGATGGTGTACAAAATGAGATCTTTGGCGTCCACCCATCTCGGAAGCTTTCCGTGATAGACAAACTTTCTGGACTTAGGGACTTTAAGCCACAGAGAGCCCATCAACATGGCAGCAGCGAGGTCTGTGCTCCCTACGCCTGTAGCAAATGCCCCGAGGGCTCCATAACTGCAGGTATGACTGTCCCCCCCCACGATGACATCGCCGGGCAGCACAAGCCCCTTCTCCGGAAGAAGGGCATGGGCAATGCCCATCTTGCCGACCTCATAATAATGGGAGATGTTTTGGCGTCTTGCAAACTCCCTCATCCGCTTGCAGCTCTCCGCTGCTTTCACATCTTTGTTGGGGGTGAAGTGATCGGGAACGAGGATGATTTTGTTAGGGTCGAAAACTTTCTTCGCCCCGATTTTTTCCATTTCATGGATGGCGAGAGGGATCGAGAGGTCATGACCCATGATGATATCGATGTTTACATTGATCAATTCACCCGGAGAGACGCTCTCTTTCCCTGCATGAGCAGCCAAAATCTTCTCCGTGATCGTCATCCCCATATGAAACCCATTCCGACGCTCACCTATTGATCCAAGGCCTAATCACGAAATCCTTTTAAGACTTTCTCTTCCAAAGCCCTGTATTTCTTTAACCCTAAAAAGTCGAGTAACTCATCAAAAGGAACCCCTCCATGAGCCCCATCCTTCAGGATCCCTTCCTCTTTCAACTCGACCAGCTTCTCTTTGACCGCAACATAGGATGCGGTGAGAGATAATGGAGGATAAATGGCAATGGAGTAGCCCATCTCTTCATATCTCTTATAATTTAAGACAGGAGTTTTGGGTGCGATATTGATCAAGTGCGGTCCTTTGACCAGTTTTGGTATTTTTTCCAATTGCTCGATGGTTGTAGGTGCTTCTATAAAAATGACATCCGCTCCCTCTTCCTTGTATCTATTCCCCCTACGAATGGCTTCGTCGAACCCCTCGGCTGAAATCGCATCCGTCCTCGCAATAAGAACCAAATCCTTATCCTTTCGTGCAGCAACAGCAGCCCGTATCTTCGCCGCCATATCCTCTACGGAAATCAGTTTCTGACCCTCCATATGCCCGCACCGCTTCGGTGAAATCTGATCCTCAATCTGAATAGCGGCGATGCCTGCCTTCTCATACTCCTCCATCGTCCTCATCACATTGAGGTGATTGCCATACCCCGTATCGGCATCAGCAATGACCGGAATCTCTACCGCATCGGATATCCGCTTTGCATTCCCTACCATTTCGGTCATGGTGAGCAAACCAATATCTGGAATTCCAAAAATGGAAGCCGCCGTTCCAAAACCGCTCATATAAACCGTTTTAAATCCAACTGCCTCAATTAACCTGGCACTTAAGGCATCAAAGGCACCTGGTGCCACAAGGATTTTTTTACTTTGGATCAATTTTTTTAATATAGTGGTTTGTTTCATCTTTTTACCATCCTATCTAACAAATTTATTTATTCCCAAAAAGGCTTTCGGGAACATAAACAAAACCTTCCATGATTCTCCGTGACGTCCGTCCAAAAGCTGCTAATTTTAACTCAGGTCCATTTGGCGTATTGACCACATCAACCTCAATAGAAATCGTTCCGCTGGGATGGCCGATTCGCACTACCTTTTCCTTCCATGCCCTTGGAGAGCTAATACGATTTACCAGAGTCCCTTCGATCAATGCCGCCGCCCCTGTGCAAACCGTTCCTGTCCCCGGATAGGTCTTATGCATCTCCTGCATAAAAAAGAGTCGTGAGACGAAATCTATCTCATCTGCTCTCACTCGAGAACCATCTGTATAGCTTATATAATCTGTGGGCTCACTGACGACGGCCAGCATCGGAAGGGTAGGGCTTTTAAACTTGGCTTTTGCTGGATCGTCGACAAGCCCGAGTATCTTCGCTGCATTTCCCCGAATCAGCTCGATCTTGTCCAGGGCGTCAAGGACCTTTTGATCCAAAGGCCCCTCAATCCCTGAAAAACCCAATACCTCCGGTTTAATAAAGCATGTGGGATTGGCCGCATCAACAAAGGATATTTCAAATTTCCCGATGGAAGGAACGGACATGAGATCAACTGGTTTTCCTGTGGGTAGCAGTTTACCCTTCAGCGTTCCTCCGGTTGCTGAATAATCAAGGAGGATCTTACTCCCCGTGCCAGGAACCCCGTCGATCGTGTAATTACCTATGTATTTGGTTTTTCCCTGGTAGGTCTGGACGTAGGCCTTAAGGATTTTTTTCGTATTTGTATTGTAAATGCGAACAACTGTTTCCGGCTCTTGGACTTTAACCAAACCTTCATCAATAGCAAAGGGCCCCACCCCCGAAGAGATGTTACCGCAATTGCCCTTGAAATCAAGGAGGGGCGTAGCAATATCTACCTGTGCCATGGTGTAGTTGATGTCAGCATCCGATCTTTCCGGTGGCCCGATGATCGCGCATTTGCTCGTCAACGGGTCGGCTCCTCCTAACCCGTCGATCTGCCTCCTGTCGGGGCTTCCGAAAATCGCGAGGATCACCTTATTTCTCAATTCAGGGTCTTTTGGTAAATCCTTCTCATGAAGATAGACCCCCTTGCTCGTCCCTCCCCGCTGGATCACACACGGAATTTTTCTAAATTCGCCCATCTAAAACACCTCCAGTCTAATTAATGGTTCAAAATTGAATTGACACGAACATTGGAAAATCTCCCCTTGCCCCTCTTAATAAAAGAGGGGTAATTCCTCGGTATTTTACCGCACCAAATCGGCCAACCCAGAAATATTCGAGAGTCCTTCGAGACGGTTCACCGTTGCGATGATCTTTTCCCTCCGGGTCTTATCGAAGTACGGTTCTGTGAGGGAATTAAATTTTACGATAATCTCTTCGTCAGACGCAGGGTTCTCCGGATCACCCTTCGGATAGTCCACATGGGCCTGCAATGCCCTGCCATCCTTCAGCTCTGCTATCAAAGTGGCGGGATAGGCTTTCGGGTACATCTTTTCAGCCTCAGGATCCAATTCCCAGGTCACCTTCTCAGCGAGAGCCAATACGTCTGGGTCGCGCAGCGCTTCTGTACTGAACTCTTTTATCCCTGTCCGGTTCTTACAAATAGCGACGGCAATCGCATAGGGGAGACTGAACTGGGCATCAACGTGGGTTTGAGGACGCAGCTTTCGCTCGATGGGATAGCAGAGCATCTTGACAGTAAACTCGCCGACCTTGGCTGTAATCTTCTTCACGTTCTCAGCACGCACGCCCTGTTTGTAAAGGTCAAGGGCGCAGTCGGCCACTGGGCTGGAAAAGCGGCAGCAGGCGTGGACCTTTATACTCGTATCTACCATCTCCCATTTCTTTCCCAGTGTTTCCGTGATCCGACCATAATCGAATTGATCTTTGTAGGAGAGGGCTTTAATAAGACCATAGGGACCGTCAAAGACGGTCCCGCTGCCGATGAAGTTTTTCTCAGCCAGAGAAGCGGCCAACACGCCTCCCATCGCCGGATGGCCTGCCTGAAGGGGTTTCTGCCAAGCGCCTTCACCCGTGCACTCCTGGGTTCCTCCGGAAAAGCTGCCCGCGATGCCCAGGGCATACTTGGTATGCAGGACATCAAGTCCCATGACGGTCGCACACGCGGCTGCTGCACCGAACACCCCGCAGGTCCCTGTCGGATGAAATCCCTGGTAATAGGATTGGCCAAGGAGGGACTCTCCCAGACGGATCATAACTTCCAGACCCAGAATAAAGGAGCGCATGAACTCCTTACCGCTCACCCCCCGTTTTTCACCAATGGCAAAGACTGCAGGGAATACGGCCACGGATGGATGCATGGTCCCTTCCCGATGATCATCGTCGAAGTCAAGGGCATGACCCATGGTGCCGTTGAGCAAAGCTGCATTCATGGGTGATGTCTTAAATCCATGAGCGAAGACTGAACTGTATGGATTTCCTCCCTCCGCTTTCAGCACCTCTGTCAGGGCTGTTATCTGGGGTCGCCTTGACGAACCTATGGTGCATCCTATCACGTCGAGTATGTACCGCTTTACCTGCTCCTTGGTCTCCCCGGGAAGGTCATCAAATTTTTCCGTGAATAGAAACTCTGCTATGACTTCTGCAATTCTCTTATCCTGATTCACCTTTTGCTCCTTTCAAATTGGTATCAGTTTTCAAAGTGTCTAACAATATATATTATAGATATGGTTCTTCCAACATTTCCATGGGGCCTGTCTTAATCCCACCCCTTTGTAATTTCATAACTCCCTAACCCCCCTTCATCCCCCCTTAATTTAAGGGGGGAATAGAGGGGGGTTACAGGAAAGGGGATAACGCCTATATAAATCTTGGATGAGTCTAAAAATTTAACTTACTTCATTCCCGCTGAGAAACGATTCCTGATCGCTACTCATTTTATCAATTTCATTATTTCCCCAACATCTTCCAATTGCTCAAGTTGACTGACGAGATCTATGACTTTCTCAATTTTATGATTAGACAATCTGCTTGCAGCATAGGATGAACAATCCCTAAACTTCTTTACACAATCATCGAACGACATGGGTCTCTCAGGGCTTCCAAGAGGATCATCCACTTGCTTAGAGTAGGCTTGCCCGCTCTTTGTAATGATTTTTAGCTTCCCGGGCGGAATCCTGTCAGTTCGGTCCAGGCTATGATCCAACTCAACGGTTATTTTGCTGGCAATCTCAAGAATGTCCGGACTTTTAATAGCCGCTTCAGTAAAATGTTCTATCTTGGCGCATCTCTTGGCAATCGCCGTAGCCACCCCCCAGGGGATGCTGAATTGGGTATCCACCTGAGTTCTCGGCTTTACCTTCACCTCCAAGGGCGTACATAAGGATTGATATCCTCCTTCATCACTGAATAATGTAATCTCCTTAATGTCTTCAGGTCTGATATTCTCTTCGGTTACTAATGCTAAGGTAGCATCGATGTAATTGTGAAGCCCCCTGCAACAAGGATAAGGTTTAATGGAGACATTCACCCCTTCAAAATGTTTTCCTAAATCGAGTGTCAACGTCTTGGCATCATAGCCTCCTTGAAAGTACATGTTATAAAACCCCTGTTTTCCCTCAAGGCAGTTCTTTGCTCCGGTCATCCCTTTTTCAGCCATTAACGCTGAAGCGATGCCCGCCCTTGTGGAAAATCCCGGTCCCATCCTCTTGGTCTGTGCCCCATCAATTTTGCCTTGCAAGTTGCCGGCGCATTGATGGTAGGCAATGCCAAAAGCATTGACCATCCGCTCTTCATCAAGTCCTAACATTTTTCCAACAGCACCTGTGGCAGCAAAATACCCCGTGAGGGTGGTCAGATGCCAGCCTTGCTTTACACGTTCAGATTGAAATGCCTTTACCTTTTTTTCAGGGGATGAGGGGTCATAGCCAGGCCAGGCAGCTAAAGCCAATCGGCATATCATATCCACTCCCAAAGCAACGGCTGTGATAAACTCTTTGCCACTCACTTTTCCTTTCCTCTCAGCCACTGCCATACAAGCCGGTATCATCACCACCCCAGGATGCATTACAGCAGGATCATGGACATCATCATAATCCAAGGCATGAGCCATGGTTGCATTCATCTGCGCAGCCATGGGGGCTGGCACTTTCTGTCTGCAAAGAATAATGCTGCTCTCCTTCTTCCCTCCCCAGTCTGTGATGATTTCTAACAATTCCTGCACTCCTGGCGCAGTAAAACCTGCGAGTGCAACCCCTAATAAATCTAAAACTTCTTTTTTGGTGACCTCAACTGCTTCACGAGGTAAATCATCGTAATTAATATGAATGAAATTCTTTGCAAATAGATAAATCGGATCCATAGCATGATCTCTCCTATATAATTGACGTTAAATTGTTTTAGCCTGAGAATTTATCTATAATCCCACGAAAATCCCACGAAGCACGGGACTCAAACTCTAAACTCTAAACAATAAATCCTAAATAAACCCAAAATCCAAATTTTCAAAACCTCAATTTTGGGTTAAAAGTTTTGGATTTTAGATTTGTTTGGGGTTTATTCCAAATCTTAACCTAAACCTCAACCTTAACCTTGTGTTGTTAAGATTTATCATAAAAAATGGTATTGACTGCAAAGATATTTTTCCTAAATCATGCGAGCAATACGTGAACCATCAGCGATGGCGCTATGGATGAAGCCGGATTCCCTGCAATCGCCAATTTGATAGACTTCAGGTCCTTCCCCCTTCAAACTTTTTAGAAGATCAGCAGTTGGGAGCAGGGGCAAAGAGGTTATGATCGTATCGGCCTCAAGAGTTTTTCGTTCCCCCTCTTTAGTGGTGATGACCAATCCCTTTTCTGTTATTTCCTCATACTGAACCTCAGCTATTATCGTCACGCCCTTTTGATTAAACCATTTAAAAAGGCGGGTCGGATCATTTGCCAGTAGGCCTTCTCCCAATTTTTTGGCGGTATCCACGATTGCAACCCTTCTGCCTCGTTTAACAAGAAACTCAGCTAATTGGCACCCTGCTAAGCCACCCCCTATGATGACCACTCTTTTCCCAATGGGCATCCACCATTTCGTCAACTGCTCGAGGGCCTTTGGCCCAAGGAATCTTAGTGCCAATTTTAGTCTTTTATGCAGCTTATCATTATTGAGTACCTTACGACTTTTAATTCCGGGTATTTCCGGAATGGCACTCACCCCGCCTGTGGCCAGGATAGCCACATCCGGATTGATCTTCTTGATTTCAGAGAAATTAACTTCTTCACCCAACTTTATCTTTACATCCAATTTGGTCATCTGGGTTTCAAAGTAATGAATCGTGTCCAGGAGGCTTTCTAATTCGAGATCCTTTACAATAGCAGCTAAAGGCAGCAATCCTCCTAAGTGATGCCCTTTCTCATAAAGCATGACTTCATGGCCTCTTAATGCAGCCACCCTGGCTGCTTCCATCCCTGCCGGCCCACTACCGATGATCAACACCTTCTTCTTCTTTTCCGCAGGCTTAATTTCGAACTCTCGCTCTCTCCCCAAGGCGGCATTGATCCGACATCGTATGGGCCGATTGTTACACGCCTTTTCGTGCCAGCAATAGAGACAACCTGAGCATGGGGCAATATCTTCTGGTCTCCCTTCACTAATCTTGTTGGGTAACTCTGGGTCTGCGAGCAGGCGTCTCGTCATACCAATAAAATCCAACTTACCCTGCCGCAAAATCTCTTCACCGAGTTTAGGGTCGAGTCTACCCGCAACAAAAACCGGTATGGAGACGACTTTCTTGATCTCCGTACCAAGAGGCACCCACATCCCTTTTCCCTTACGACTATAGTCCAACCCCTCTACGATCAGGTTTTTAGACAGTTCGGGATAGAAAAAACGGTCACTATGGAGCATGTCACTCAAATTACCATAGCCCTCCGTTCTTACCTGAATGGCATCAGCACCAGCCTCTTGTAGGAGTTGAGCAGTTCTTTTCGACTCTTCAAGAGTGATCCCATTTTTAAGTCCGTATTCCATACCATTAATAAGGGTCTCCACTCCAAAGTCTTCTCCGCAACGTTTTTTGATTTCACGGACGATTTGACATAGAAATCTGGCTCTGTTTTCCGGGCTTCCGCAACCATAAGCATCCTGTCGTCTATTCCAGAAGCGTGAGAGAAAACTATTAAGAAGATGAAAGTGGGAGGCGTTTAGCTCCACGCCATCGAACCCGGCCTTTTGTGCCCGTACCGCTGCCTTGGCGAACGTATCAATCAGCTCTTCGATATCGGCAAGGGTGAGTTCTCTGGCTTTGGCAATGGATAGTTCTCTGTGAGAAAGATCTGATAGCTCTCTGGATGGAAAATCATTTTCTGTTATGATCGAAACGGCTATCTTTTCACCCACGTCAACTGTCCCCTCACCTGGAATAAACCAAGGTCCTGAATGGTAGAGTTGGATAAAAATCGGGCAACGATGCTTGTGAACTGCCTTGGTCAATTCACTGTATCCCGGAATATATTTATCATCATGAATGGTTGCACCCATCAATCCAGGACGATTCGAACCTCTTGGCCATTCAACAGTACAGAATTCGAAGACGATCAGCCCAACACCACCCTTAGCTAATGCTTCATAGTGACTCCTGATGGTCTCGCCTGCCGTACCGTCTCTCTCAACCAGACCTCCGCCCGAGGCGGTTTTAATGATCCGGTTCCTCGTACGGACTCGCCCGATGTAACCGGGTTCCATCAGTTTCTCAAATCTTGAACGGCTTGCCATTAATATCCTCCGATCCAACTTATAAATTTATGTGATTCAATGTATATCATTTCATGGTTGATGGAAGCCATAGTGCGATTTCAGGGAAGATCATTAATAAAACTAACGTCATGACAATTGCGATGATCAAGATGCTTGATCCTTTATATACTTTAGCAAGATCCATTTTCCCTGCTGCACTCACCACAAAGCAAATCAAACCCACAGGGGGAAAAACGAACCCCATCATGATCATAATCGCCATAACGACACCATACCAGATAGGATCAAACCCGAGCTTGAGGATGAGGGGGAAAGTGATCTGAAGATAAATAAGCATGAGTGGAAGCTCATCCATGAACATACTAAAGATAAAGTAGCTAACACAAATAGCAATGATGACGACCCAACGATTGAGGTTCATAGCATAGACAGCATCGATAACCTTCTGAGGTATTCCACTGAGCGTCATGAAGTAGCCAAAGATATAAGCCCCGATCAGTATCATGAAGATCATTGCCGAGATGCGGACGGTTCCTTTAAACGCCTGCAACGCTCCGGCCCACGTGAGGCGACGTAGCATTATTCCGATCAATCCTGCAAAAAAAGCCCCAAGCCCAGCAACTTCGGTCGGGGTGGCGACTCCTGCATAGAGAAGGCCAATCACAATAAAAATCAATAAAATGCATGGCCAGATCCTATACGAACTTCGCCAGCGTTCTGACCAGGCTACTCGCTCAGCCCTAGGGGCATCTTGTGGCCGGATACTAACCCAGATAAGAATACAAATGATTAAAAAAATACCAAGAGTAATACCTGGAATCACTCCTGCCAGAAGCAATTTACCAACCGACGTATCGGTCATGATCGCATAAATGACGAATAAGATGCTCGGCGGGATCAGAATATCGAGTGTTGCTCCGATACTCACCACGCCGCCTGTCAAGACCTCGGAATATCCCAAACGGCGCATATTCGGGATGGCGATTTCTGACATCACAGAGGCTGCGGCTAAACTTGCCCCTGACATGGCTCCAAATATTCCACAGGCGAAGACCGTTCCAATTGCAACCCCTCCCCGAATATTTGAAGTCCAATTGTATGCGGCTCTGTACATGTCTGTGGCGAGTCCGCCCGAGGAGATCAGGAATGCCATGAGAATGAACATCGGTACCGCCGATAAGATGTAGGAGGCCACGGCGTCAAAGGTCACCAGGCCCACCATGCTCATCAGTACTTTCACATCTCCTGTTATTGACAAGATCCCTATAATGCCGGCCGTCCCGAGGGAAAAGGCGATGGGGAAGCCCAGGACAAGGAATATCAACAGGGCTGCAAATGGCAGTAATAATTCCATTGAATTCTCTCTTGAATATTTAATCAATAAAGCATGTTACAGGTTTTCAGAGCTCTCTTTAAAGAGGCCTGACTTCCCTCTCTTGACCTGCCGAAGATCTAAAAGAACTAATAAACTCAAAAAAAGAAGGCCGAGGGAGATGATTAAGTATGCCGGCCAAATGGGGAGTCTTAAGGTTTTACTCAACTCCATAATTTCGCCCAGGCGACCTAAATTCATTCGGGTTGCGCTTACAAATAGAAATGCAATAAATAAAATAGAGAAAATTTGAACGAAGTAATTAATAACCAGTTTCGCCTGTGAGGGCAGACGGGAGACCAAAAACGTTATCCTTACGTTCGCACCTTCATGGTAGGCATAGGCCAATGCAAAATAGATAGCGAATATCATGAGGTAGTTCTCTGTAATCTCATAGGCCCCGCTGATCGGTTGATTAAGAAAATACCTCCCCAACG
>Ga0299915_10002061_pt1 | contig 14714 bp, 11 predicted proteins | sample RVTome_13_FD_200263 | JGI IMG/M metagenome (GOLD analysis project Ga0299915, IMG submission 200263) | Soil microbial communities from uranium-contaminated site in the Upper Colorado River Basin, Wyoming, United States - RVT92D227 (version 2) ... | reverse complement strand
GATCCCTCGAGCCTCAATTGAACTCCCTGAAATATGGGTAAAGGCGAAAGGAAAGATCTATGGGATCGGATCTAAGGGGATGGGTCTTGAGGCCGAGGCTCAGAGCGGTCCTTTCGACCTTTCGGAGTCGAAAAAACTCATTCCTTATCGAATCATCACTCCGGATGTGGCGGGTCCACTTTTCCGTGCCGAGGGGAGTGGTCCTGTCCGGATCATCTCAGTTAAACTTTCAGGAAAGATGCCTGAGATTGAGCATTGCGATCAACTTCAACATGCCCATACCTTATCTGTTGAAATGAGGTTGGACAGGGTCCGATTGAAGCTCCCCTGGGATCTCCCTTTCCTGGAAGACCTCAAAGGAAATCTTCACTTTAAAGAGGGGCATCTCCACCTAAAAGAAGTGGCTGGAAGGATCTTCCGTTCACGAATTGACCGAGCCAATGGAGTCTTCTATCAACTCCTCCTTGTCCCCACCCTTCAGGTCTCTTGCGAAGGCCGATTGGATTTGATGGATCTTCCTTCCCTTTCCAAGATAAAAGGTCTCTCTGACGATCTCTCTGAGGTCTTGTCACCCATCGCCATCCATTCAGGATGGGCTGAATATCGTCTCACTGCAAGAGGGGATCTGAAGCCTCCGCTCCGTTTTCAGCATCAAGGATCTTATGCCCTTTCGAAAGTTAGGTTCGCTTATCGCCATATTCCATTCCCGGTCTCGATCGGGGAGGGGAGGATAGACCTCTCCAACGAGGTTCTTAAATGGCTGGAAGCAAAGGTAGAATTTGAAGATTCCTCGCTACTCACCAATGGCTCATGGAAGTATAGTGAGGAGACTGGCCCTCTCGAGATCATGGCGAGAGGTAGGGTTGGTCTGAGAAACCTCTTTATCCTCTCTCAAAGACAGTTTTTCCCAGAAGAGATTCGGCTGAAAGCAAAGGGGATCGAAAGTCTCTCAGGAACCGGCTCATTGTTTTTTAAAGGGCAGAGACTCGAAAGCCATCAACCTTTCTCTTTTGAAGGGGAATTGATGCCAAAGGAGGCGAACCTTCTTCCAAAGGGGATTTCTTTCCCACTTACTTTTAGTGATGGAACGTTCTCATTTTCCAATCTCGGTGTGAATTTTTCGAAAATGAAAGTCCAATCCGGGAATTCCTTTTTGACTTTGGACGGTTCTGTAAGAGAGGGGAATGTGCGACTCTCTACAAACGGTTCCATTGATTTGAACTATCTACCCTCCTTCGTCCAGTCCCCCTTCTTTTCGGATCAGGTTCGAGGCTCAATCGATGGGATTGAAGAACTTGCCGGAAAGGCTGAAGTTCACATGAGATGGCTCGGAAAGACAGAGGATTGGATCGCCTCCTTGAAAGAAGGTGAGATCAGGCTGCGAGGGGCTTTTCTCCGCTATCGAGGGATCTCTCTTCCCCTTTCCCATATCGAAGGTTCTGTGCTCCTTTCCGCTGAACAACTTCGGTTCGAAGATATAAAGGGGAGATTAGGAGATTCTTTTTTCAATGGTTCAGGTGGAATTCCACGGTCTCAATCTCTCAAGTCGGGGGGAAGGAGGTGGCTCTCTTTTCAGATCTCATCTCCGGACCTCGATCTCGACTTGTTGCTTCCAAAGAGGCCAGAGCATACCACTACCTCTTTTGAAAAGATAAGGGACTGGTTATCTCATTGGAGCGTCGAAGGGAAGGTGGAAGCGGCTCAGGTGAGGTATCGCGGTCTCCTTTGTCAGGATCTGAAGGCGGGAATGAAAACTGTCGATGGGAAACTACTCTTCCTTCCCTTCCAATTCAAAGGGGCTGGAGGAGACCTTTGGGGCGAGGGATGGATAGAACCTGCGGAAAAAGGGATTCGATTTGAAATCAAACCACGTCTTTCCAACATGGAAGCAGAGGCCTTTCTTCGGGCCCTATTACATAAAGGAAAAGAGGAGAAGGTGGTAGTAACTGGAAGGGTCTCTATCGATAAAGCGAAGTTGGAAGGAGAGGGAGAGGATTTCCAAAAGGTGAAAGGATCCCTCAATGGGGGTTTAAGGTTAGAAATAGAGAACGGGGCAATCGAAAGGTTCAACGTCCTTTCAAAAATCTTTTCGATCCTCAATGTCTCTCAGCTGTTCAAGGGAAGGCTCCCGGATCTGACGACTAAAGGACTCCCTTATCAACAGATCATAGGGTCCATTCATGTTAAAGATGGAATCGCTTCGACAGAGGATCTCGTTGTCGATAGCGATGCTATGAAAATTACCCTTTCTGGAAAGCTCGATGTGGGGAAAAACTTGATCGACGCCAAGATCGGAATTCATCCCTTGGTCACTCTTGATACGGTACTGAGTAACGTTCCCATTGCTGGTTATATCATCGCGGGGAAGGAAAAGGCATTCCTCTCCTTTATCTATGAGGTAAAGGGAGACCTGGATAATCCGAAGATCGATGCCATCCCTATTAAGAGCATGGGTGAGGGCTTCTTGGGGATTATCAAGCGCTTACTTGAAACGCCTCTGAGGCCTTTCCAAAAGACCACTGTGACACCCTGAACCTTGCCCTGAAGAGATTCAGAAATAAATTCCGCATGACATTTTGCCCTACTTCATGACTTTTTTAGAACATTCAAATATTTTTTTTCACAAAACCAATTTTCCCTTGACAACAACAACATGTTGTTGTAATGATAAAGCCTAATACTAAATATGGCCATTCTTAAAGCCTATCAATCTTTTTTTGTTGCATAAAATTGATCAAAATATTCAAAAAAAGCTAATTCTATCGACTTAAAAGGTTATCACCTACCCTTACCCCTATAGAGGCGATAGAGGGAATGGCCCATTGGATAATTATTTTCTGCAACGGTTAGGTCAATCTATTTAACGCAAATCAATAAGGTGAGCTAAAATGTCAACAGTGATTGAGATGAAAGGGGAACGTCAAGATTTTAGGGAAGAGGTCGAAACTACGGATATGGCTCTCTTTGTTCGCACCTCTGACGAAACAATGCATGATTGGAATCGTCAGAGAATCGTCGATGCCCTGATTCGAGAGACCTATGTCGATTTGGATACGGCGAATGAGATCGCACGGGAGGTGGAGGATTTCATTGCTACCTCAAAGATCAAAATGATCACCGCCCCTCTGATCCGTGAGCTGGTTGATACCAAACTCATCGAAAGAGGGCTCGAACAAGCCCGCAAGATGCACACCCGCTTAGGAATGCCTCTCTACGATGTGGACCAGCTCATCCTCCATCCGAATAAGGAGAATGCCAATGTTCCTCACGGCCCTGAGGCCACCAATCTCACTTTGGCTGAGAGGATCAAGAAGGAATATGCGCTGCTCTCCGTCTTTTCGCCGGAGATCGCCGATGCCCATATGCGAGGAGATATCCATCTTCACGATCTAGGTTTTGTGGATCGACCTTACTGCAGCGGGCAATCTCTCGAATATATCAAACGCTTTGGTCTAAGCCTTCCCAACTCAATCGCCATGGCCAAGCCTGCAAAACATCCTGAGGTACTGTTGGCTCACATGGTGAAATTCGCGGCAGCCCTTCAAAGCCATTTTGCCGGGGCGATTGGTTGGGACTCCGTGAATCTCTTTTTTGCACCCTACCTGATAGGGATGTCGGATCAAGAAGTGGAGCAATTAGCTCAGATGATGATCTTTGAATTTTCCCAACAGGCGGTGGCCAGAGGGGGTCAGGCGATCTTTACCGACCTCAACCTCTATTGGGAGATCCCTAAACACTTTGAAGATGTCCCTGCGATCGGACCGGGCGGGGAGTTTACGGGAAAGACTTACAGTGACTATGTGAAGGAAGCACAACGCTTTGCCTGGGCCCTCTTCAACGTTTACCTGGAAGGGGATGGATCCGGGAGGCCTTTCTTCTTCCCAAAACCCTTGGTTCATATCACGGAGAAGTTCTTTAAAACCCCGGGTCATATGGATTTTCTCTACCACATCTGTAACGTGGCCTCTGAGAAGGGCAATACCTACTTTGTCTTCGATCGTGGTGAGACGGCCAAGATCTCTGAATGTTGCCGCCTCAGCTTTAAACTCGAGCAGACTGACTTAGAAGATGCCAAACAACCCTGGAAAATGAGATACTGTGCTCTACAGAATGTGACGCTCAACCTTCCACGAATCGCTTACCTTGCCAAAGGAGAGGATACCCAGCTCTTTTCAAAAATTACTGAGTTCGTCGAGATGGCTGTAAAGGCCCATCTTGAAAAGAAACTCTTCATTGAAAAACTTCTCTCCTTAGGGGAAAAAGGGCCACTCTCCCTCCTGGCTATGGACCGTGATGGATCTCCTTACTTGAGAATGCCTCGTGCGAGTTTTTTGATCGGTATGGTAGGGCTTAATGAACTCGTTCAAATTCACACCGGCCAGGAGATGCATCAATCAAAACAGGCCTTCAAATTCGGACTGAAAGTTATCGCCCATATGAAGCTTGTGGTGGATCGGTTCAGCCAACGTTATGGAATGCGCTTCGTTTTAGAACAGACGCCTGCTGAATCGACTGCCTATCGCTTTGCTAAGTTGGACCTCAAATATCACTCTCCGAGATCGGGTCACATTGTCAAAGGAGATATCTCAAGAGGAGAAGTCTACTATACGAACTCCACCTACATGAACAATTCCGCAGTGTTGAATCCCATTGAGCGGGTGAGACAGGAGGGACTCTTCCATCCACTCATCGAGGCAGGTGCATTGACCCATATCTGGCTGGGAGAGGCAAGGCCTGCCAAGACCTCTCTCGCCAATTTTGTGATCAAGACCTTTCAACTGACTCAAAATGACCAGATCGCATTTTCCCCGGAGTTTACCACCTGTAATCTCTGTCACCGGACGAGCCGCGGCCTTCATCCCTCTTGCACTTATTGTGGATCTGAGGATGTGGATGGCATCACCCGGATCACCGGCTATTTTACGAAAATCTCCAGTTGGAACAAGGGGAAGATTGGAGAACTTCGAAACCGGTATAAGAACCAGGCTTTCCTAAAGGAGACTGCAGAGGAGAAGGCGCTGGAGGTATAATTAATAATCAATGTTCAATGATCAATTAGCAATTAGCAATGATCAATACCCAATAATTACTAATATATGAGTATTTATGACTTTCACTGATGGTTGGTCTTGATAGTTGACCATTGATAAATGACCATTGACAATTGATCATTGACCGAAGGAGGATTGATGGGATTAATAAAGATATTCACCAAAGCGAAATGCCCGAAATGTCCCGCAGCAAAGGAGATGGGAACGGAGTTGAAGAAGGAGGGGGTACAGGTTTTTAACTACGATTTGGACACAATCGATGGCCTGGCCGAAGCCTCCTTTTACAGCGTTCTCTCCACCCCTTCCGTTATTATTGAGGACGAGGAGGAGAGGGAAGTGATGAGTTGGAGAGGGATGGTCCCGACCCTCCAAGAGGTGAAGCAGTATCTCTTCGGAGGTCTCTCCTGAAGCGGTCCGTCTCTCTCAATTGATGCATATCGATGATGACCGAGATCAAGGGTTTTTTGGAGACTTCCTTTGTGGATTGGCCGGGGAAGATTTGTTCTGTGCTTTTCCTTCCCCATTGCAACTTCCGTTGTCCTTACTGCCATAACCACCCTCTCATTTTTCATCCTGAGCAGTATGCTTCCGTTCCAATCGAAGAGGTGCTGAGTTATCTTCGTTCTTATGGGAATTGGATTGACGGGATTTGTGTCACGGGTGGAGAGCCTACCCTACAGGACGATCTTCCTCTCTTGATCCATGAGATAAAACGTCAAGGATTTTTGGTCAAACTGGATACGAATGGCTCGAATCCTCAAATGTTAGAAAACCTGATCGGTGCGAGACAGATCGACTTTATCTCCATGGATGTGAAGGCTCCTTTAGATCCCTTTAGCTACCGGCGCTCAACCGGCCTTCCTATCAATCTAAGCCTCATCTTGAGGTCGATTGAAATTCTGAAGAGGGGAGAAGTGGAGTATGAATTTCGAATGACCGTCGTCCCAGGACTCCACCAAGAGGAAGATATTAAAAGCTTAGGAAGTCAGTTGAGGGTTGGGCCAAGGATGGTTCTCCAGAACTTCAATCCAGAGAATCCATTGGATCCTTCATTGAAAAAGACCCTCCCCTTTGATCCTCAGGTATTAATGAAGATGGAAAAAGACGTCCAAGGGATGATGTGATTTTACCCCCTCACCCTTCCCCTCTCACCCGAGGGGAGAAGGATGGGGATGAGAGGTAGGCAGTATGAAATCTCCTTCTCTAAAAGAGATCCGGACAAAGGTGGAAGCGCTGGAGAGGGAGATCAATCTTCAAAGATCAATCCTCGAAGTGATTCAAGACCCCTTCTTCATCCTTGATCAAAAAGAGGAATTTCTGAAGGCCAACCCGAAAGGATTAGACATGCTTGTCTACCCATGGGAGGAACTTCGACAGATAGCTTTTGTCGATGTGGTGCCCCTCGAAGAAATCAGAAGGGTGAGAGAACGGTTTGAAGGAATGAAGCGAGGCAAGGAGGTCCGGTTTAGGACCTATATCGTCAGTAGGCCGGGAGAAAGGATTCCAGTCGAGTTATTTGGAAACTTCATGGGAGGGGCCTTTCTGATTACAATGAAGGACTTGAGAGAGAAGACCGAGATCGAAGAGAAGTCAGAGAGGATGCAGAAGGAATTGACAGAAAAGATTCAAGAACGAGACCAATATGTTCGGGAATTGTCCGTTCTGAGAGATCTCTATGAGGAGAAGTTGAAGGAAATCGTGAAGATGAGGGAGGAGGCCGTGCTTCTCTCTTATACGGACGACCTGACGGGGATTTACAATCACCGCTTTTTTATTCAACAGTTGACCATGGAGGTAGAGCGCCAAAAGCGCTACCCTACTCCACTCTCTCTCCTTATGATCGATGTCGACTATTTTAAGCATTATAACGACACCAATGGACATCTGGCCGGAGATCAAGCTTTGAAGGCTATCTCGGTTTTGATCCAGCATGGGGTTCGTCAGACCGATATCGTGGCTCGGTATGGAGGGGAGGAATTTGCTGCAATCTTGATCAATGCTGGAGAGGAGGGCGCGAGAGAGATTGCGGAGAGGGTTCGGAGAAATGTGGCTGAGGCCCATTTCCCTAACGAGAGTACCCAACCCAATGGAGATCTGACGGTGAGTATCGGGCTGGCGATATTCTCCCCTCCCATTTCAACCCTGACAGATTTGATCCGCGAGGCGGACAATGCCCTCTATCGGGCTAAGAGAGCAGGCCGCAATCTGGTGGAGGGATGAGATGAAAACCTTGATTGTCACGGCGGGAGTGATCTTTAAGCAAGGGAAAATCCTCGTTACTCAAAGAAAGGAGGACTCCCCCCACGGGCTTCTCTGGGAATTCCCAGGAGGGAAGGTGGAGGAGGGGGAAGAGCCGAGGGAGGCCTTGCGAAGAGAGTTAAAAGAAGAATTGGATATCGAGGCTGAGGTAGGTATGATCTTTGAAGTTGTTTTCCATCTCTATCCGCAACATCCCATTCTGCTCTTGACCTATCGTTGCCGTCAAGAGAAAGGCGTTCCTAAACCCCTTGCGTGCCACGGCCTTCGATGGGTTAGCCTTAGGGAGTTGAGAGAATTGGTTATGCCACCAGCGGATGACCCTATTCGCAAGCATCTATGTTCTTCTGAAGAGGAGATTTTACCTTAACGTTGCATTGAAAAGGCAGTTAGGTGTGGTTACAAGCTTTTACCCCTCAAGAAAGCCCTGTCATCGATGACGGGGATGATATAATAAATCCAACACCTGTGTTAAAATATGGGGTGCGGGGTTAAATGGGTCTGGAGATAAAACATGGAGAAGGATCGAGTTCACAGATATGTTGAAAGTTTAGAACGGACCATTAAGAGTGACTACCTTTATCTTAAGGAGACGATCGAAGACTTTCGGGAACTATGCCGGATGATCACCCCTGAAAGGAGTTTTCCCCAGGGGATCGTCGTCGATATCCACGAGACCTATAAGGAGATCCGGGACCGCTTGACAGAAATTAAGGCGATTGAACAACTTCTCCGAGGGAAATACCGACAGTATTATCACCGGGATGCTCTTCGGGACAAAGAAATATTAGAGATTAGTTTTATCAGTAAAAACTGCTTCACTAAATTCGAATATACCATAAAGCAGAAGGAGGCCTTGGAGAAGATCAAGGAAGGAGAGAGAGTGCGGGTTCTCAAGGGAGGACAAAAAGGGCTGCCATTCGAATGGTTTCATTCCAAAGAGCATCAGGTCGTACTCTTAAGGAATTTGCGCATTCTGGGAGATTTAGACTATGAGATTCCACCCGAGCAAGAGATCGAGGAGAGACGGGAGGTTGCTCAAGAGCCTCGACATCTCACGCTCTTCGTTTTCAAAGGCGATGCGGGATCGATTGATAGGCTTTATTCGCAAATGCGATCACGGGAACATGATGTCATGGAGCGATATGCCAGCGACGAGATCCGTGGGGTTCTCACCCATTTGAGAGAGATCAATCCATCAACAGTGGAGACGTTGTTTCTTACTTTCCTAAAGGAGATTCCCGGACTCAAATGCTTAATCCTTCCGATCCGTTCCTCAAAAGGGCTGGAGGGCGATGTATTGGGTTTAATGGAAAAGACCTTACAAGAGATGAAAGAGGGAGAGGTAAAAAACATTCCGATTTGAAAACCTCCCTCCATTTGACACCCTCCTTGGAAGCCGTTATAAAGAACCTGAGGCGTAAGGCGTACGTTGTAAGGGGTTACGCCTCACGTCTCACGACTAACGCTTCGCGATATGAAATACCGCTAACACCTCACTCCTTGTGAAAAAGGATTTCGATACCCGGAATAGCTTATGGATCAGAATCTGAGAGATTTTTACTTCTTCAGTGATTTCTTGAATCGCAGAGTTTATAATCCTTTGGGACTGAAAGTGGGCAAGCTCTCGGATTTAGTTGCTGAGAGGGCTGAACCCTATCCGATGATCATTGGTATAGTGGTCCGAACAAAGAGAGGGAAAAAACGGATTTATCTTCCCTGGGAGAAGATCATTCGCATCGAGCCCCAAGTCACCCTCTCCGAAGACGAATCTCATGGTTTTCAGGCGTCCCTTCCCCAAAAAGATATCATCCTTCTTCGTGAGGAGGTGATGGACAAACAGATCGTCGATACCTTCGGAGCAAAAGTGGTCAGGGTTAATGATCTTCATTTCCTCAGAGTGAACTCGAATCTCAGGTTGGTTCATGTCGATGTGGGGTTTCGAGGACTGATGAGGAGGGTTGGATGGGAGAGGGTAATGGATCAGGCCCTTCGTTGGCTCTTCTCTTATGACCTTCCGAATCAATTTATATCCTGGAAATATGTCCAGCTCCTCTCCGGCTCGGATCTCCTCCATCTGAGCGTATCCCAGAAGAAACTTTCGCACCTCCACCCTGCGGATTTGGCGGATATCATCGAGGACTTGAGCGGTCGGGAAAGATCTGCCATCTTTCATGCCTTGGATACTGAAACCGCTGCCGATATGTTAGAGGAGATCGATCCAAAGATTCAAAAGTCTCTCATCGAGGAGATCACGGTGGAGAAGGCCTCTGACATAGTCGAAGAGATGTCGCCCAGTGACGCAGTCGATCTCCTGCACGATCTCCAAGAGGAAAGGGCTGAGGAGATTTTGGAGGGAATGGAGCAGGGAAAAGCAGAGGACTTGAGGGAACTCCTGGTCCATCCTGAAGAAACAGCAGGGGGATTGATGACCACTGCTTACCTCAGTCTCACTCCGGGCGTGACCGTAGAAGCGGCTATTGCTCGGTTGAGAGCCCACGCTCCAGATTTAGACATTATCGATTATATCTATGTAGTCGATGAGGGAGAGGTACTTCAGGGAGTAGTAAGCATTCGAGGCCTTCTCACCGCCCATTCCCATCAGCCCCTCTTTGAAATCCAGGCCCCAAGGGTGGTGAGCGTCAAACCGGATGCGGATCAGAAGGAAGTGGTGGAGGCCTTTGCCAAGTATGGATTTAGGGCTCTGCCTGTGGTAGACGAAGGGAACTGCCTCAGAGGGGTGATCGGATTCCGGAGCGTCCTTGAGGTGCTGGCACCCGATGCAGGATAGTTGAAGCAACAATAACCAAATCCCAAATCCCAAGCTTCAAATAAATACCAATATTCAATATCCAATGATGGTTTCGTAAAAAGTCAGTAAAAGGCGCTCTGTCATTCTGAGCGAAGCGAAGAATCTAATCAAATCAACGCGTTTTAGACCCTTCACTTCGTTCAGGGTGACAAATTGGGACTTTTTACGAATCCATCAAACAATCAATGATTCACTATTGTTTGGTTATTGGAATTTGCATATTGGTTATTATTTAGTTATTGGTGCTTGGTTATTGATTATTTCTTTATTTGTGGTGATTGAACCATCATGGAGAAGGATTATAAAAAGTGGGTTTCGAGTTCGAAGCGCTCTCTGTGGAGAACAGTTGGCCTTTTCTTCATTCTGATGGGGCCTGGCATTATCACCTCCAACGTCGATAACGATGCCGGAGGCATCACCACCTACTCCCTGGCCGGTGCACAATACGGACTCAAACTCATCTGGACCTTGATCCCTATCATGATCGCTCTGATCGTGATCCAGGAGATGTGTGCCCGAATGGGCGTGGTGACTGGAAAAGGGCTCTCGGATCTGATTCGTGAAAAATTCGGGGCCAAGATTACCCTTTATCTGATGATGGGTGTATTTTTAACCAACATGGGCAATGTCCTTTCCGAATTTGCAGGGGTGGCAGCAGGAATGGAAGTCTTTGGCGTCAACAAATTTATTTCCGTTCCAGCGAGCGCCTTTCTGGTCTGGTGGATGGTGGTGAAGGGAACATATAAATCGGTGGAAAAAGCCTTCCTGATCGCATGTGTCTTTTACCTCTCCTACATCATCACCGGCATCATTGTAAAACCGGATTGGGAGCATGTGGCCCGACAGTTCTTACATCCTCAACTCAGTCTTGATCCCTCAGAAATGACGATGGTGATCGGCTTGGTAGGAACGACCATTGCCCCATGGATGCAGTTTTATCTCCAAGCCTCGATCGTAGAAAAAGGAATTAAAATTGAGGAGTACAAATTTGCCCGATTCGATGTGGTCATGGGCTCGGTTGCGGTCCACATCGTTGCCTTCTTCATCATCCTCGTGTGTGCAGAAACTCTCTTTAAACACAACCTCCAGATCGCGACGGCTACGGATGCCGCTCTCTCTCTTGCCCCCTTGGCGGGCAAATACTGCACCTATCTCTTCGCCTTCGGATTGGTCAATGCCTCTCTCTTCGCTGCTTCGATCCTTCCCCTCTCCACTGCCTATCTCATCTGCGAAGGGTTAGGCTGGGAGGCAGGGATTGACAAAAAATTTATCGAGGCCCCACAGTTTTATGGGTTCTACTCTTTGATCATCTTTTTAGGAGCCGGTGTCATTCTTTACCCCCACTTTCCTCTGATTCCGATCATGTACTTCTCTCAGGTGATCAATGGAATGGTTCTCCCCTTTGTTCTCATCTTTATGCTTTTGTTGATCAATGACAAGAAGTTAATGGCGGGTTACACGAATGGTCCTATTTTCAATACGGTCGCGTGGGTGACTGCGATCGTGATGATCGGCTTTACTATTTTTCTTCTGATTCGAATAATGTAGTTTATAGGTTATTATAATGAAGACAGTGATCGTTGGTACAGGTGCAATGGGCAGCCTCTTTGGTGGGCTCCTGACCCTCTCGGGAGAGGATGTTTGGCTAGTCGACATCTCGAAGGAAAACATTGATGCGATGAAGCTAAGGGGGTTAACGATTGAAGAGAAGGGGAAGACCCTGAACGTCCCTGTCAATGCAGTGACAGATATTGCTTCCATCGGAAAGGCTGACCTGGTGATCTACTTTGTCAAGACCTATCAAACGGAGAGAGCAGCTTCGGATTCGTTGGCTCTCCAGAAGGAAGATACAATATTTCTTACCCTCCAGAATGGCCTTGGAAATGAGGAGATGATTTGCAGGAAGTTAGATCCGAAGAAGGTGATCTTGGGAGTGACAGGTCAAGGGGCTACATTATTGGAACCAGGCCGTATTCGTCATGCAGGATGGGGTGAGACCCAGATCGGCGAACTGGATGGGGAAATCACTGAGCGCGCGAATCAGATCGCCCAAATGCTTCAAAAGGCAGGACTTTCAGCCCTTGTCTCTTCAAAGATCCAGGATCTCATCTGGCAGAAGCTCTTTGCCAACGTAGGCATCAATGCCCTGACCGCCTTGACAGGATTGAAGAATGGACAGCTTTTGGATTATCCCGAGACTGTAAGATTGATGGAGGCCCTGGTTTCTGAGGCAGTGGAAGTTGCCCGACAAAAAGGGATTCGGATCGAAGGCAATCCAACTGAAAAGGTGAAACATGCAGCAGAGGCAACGAGGGAGAACAGATCTTCGATGGGCCAGGACTTTGATTATAAGCGGAGGACAGAAATTGATGCGATCAATGGAGCGGTTGTGAGGGAGGCCCAATGTTTGGGGATCCCTGTTCCTTTTAATGAAGCAGTGACCGATTTGGTGAAAGCCATTGAAAAAAACTTCTAAATCATTGCTCCCTCACCCCCACCCTTTTCCACAAGGGGAGAGGGGGTCTTCTTCTCTCCCCTCCCTTGAAGGGAGGGGATCTATGGGAGGGTGAAGGGGAAATGATAAAGATGATGGAAGGAGGAATAGATGGACCGTAAGAAAATCACTCCAGTCAATGTTCAGGCAATGAAGAACGAGGGGAAGAAGATCAGCATGCTCACTGCCTATGACTACCCCATGGCCTTGCTTGAAGACCGGGCTGGAATCGATATTATTCTGATAGGGGATTCCTTGGGAATGACGGTGTTAGGTTATGAAAATACGATCCCTGTGACCATGGATGAGATGATCCATCATACGAAGGCAGTGACCCGTGGTGCAAAATACTCTTTAGTCATCGGTGACATGCCCTTCATGTCCTATAACACTTCTGAACGGGAGGCGATTTTTAATGCAGGCCGATTTATCAAAGAGGGAGGAGCTGATGCAGTTAAGCTGGAAGGTGGCGCCAGCGTGAAGGATGTCGTTAGGGCGATTGTCAGGGCAGGTATCCCGGTCATGGGGCATATTGGGCTGACCCCTCAAACCATTTCGATGCTGGGAGGATTCAAGGTTCAAGGAAAAGATGCTCAGGCTGCTCAGAAGATTATTGACGATGCATTGTTGCTCGAAGATGCTGGAGCGTTCTCTGTTGTGCTCGAAGCGATCCCTGCTCCAATTTCAAAGAAGGTTACAGAGCGATTGAAAATCCCCACGATTGGCATCGGAGCTGGTATTGACTGCGACGGTCAAGTGTTGGTCGTCCATGATATGCTGGGGCTCTTTGATCGTTTCACACCTAAATTTGTGAAGCGCTATGTAAATCTCAGCGAATTAATGCTTAAGGCATTTGCATCATATAAAGAGGAAGTATCGAAAGGCGAGTTCCCCACAGACGAACACAGTTTCCACATCGATGAGAAAGAATTAAGTAAGATGAAGGGTTGAGGAAAATCCATCTCATGCAGAGCACACAGCGCAGCATAGCCGAAACCAAATGAAAAGATGTCTTACACAGAGATCGCCGAGACAGCGGAGAGTGGAATTTTTCTCCGAGTTCTCTGTGGACTCGAGCGAAGCGGGCGAGAGATACGGTCTTTCTGTAAAAAATCCGTTTTAATCCTACCTCCTATAATGATCGTTGTTTGAATTGGTATTTTAGACTTGAATTCGCAAGAGGTTTAAGATAATTTATCATAGAGGAGGTGATGTTATGTCGATTGCTGCTTATGTTTTTATCGAGTGCACGGCAGGGGCCGCGAGGGATGTGGCTAAGGAGGCGGCAAGGATACAGGGGGTCAAGCGGGCCAATTCGACCACTGGCCCTTATGATGTGATCGTTCTGGTAGAGGCCCCAGACATCAATATTCTTGGTGACTTCATCGTCACAAAACTCCAAGGACTCTCGGGCGTACTGAGAACCCAGACCAATGTGATTATTGATTAGATATCGAAAAGCCAAAAAGAGTTCGTCTTTCATTAAATTAGAGGAGAGATTATGGGAAGCGTGGTTAAGAAACGACGGAAGAAGATGAGAAAGCACAAACACAAAAAGCAATTGGATCGAGATCGTCATAAGAAGAAGAAATAGCGGTTTCTATGCGACGAAACTCGATTCCTATCATTCTTTTCATATTGACGGTAGTCTCTACATGGTTAACCGGGGGGCCGGGTTACTCCATTGCAATCATGCTCATCCTTCTGGGACATGAAATGGGCCACTATTTCATGTCCCGAAGGTATGGGACGAAAGCTACTTTACCTTTCTTCTTGCCCTTTCCTTTCTCACCTTTTGGGACACTGGGGGCAGTGATTCGAATGGAGAGTGCCGTCTCATCCCGAAAGGCTCTTTTTGACACGGGGGTAGCAGGGCCCTTGACCAGCCTTTTACTAAGCATCCCTGCCATTATGATTGGTTTGAAGCTTTCTGAGGTAACTCCTGCATTTCAACTGAAGGAAGGGATTATTCGTCTGGCAGACCCTCTCCTCTTCTCCTTTATCCAGCGTTTGGTCATAGGTGAAGTTCCAGAAAATTATGATGTGATCCTTCACCCCATTGGGTATGCCGGATGGGTTGGCCTTTTTGTCACCGCCCTCA
>Ga0299915_10002059_pt1 | contig 14717 bp, 15 predicted proteins | sample RVTome_13_FD_200263 | JGI IMG/M metagenome (GOLD analysis project Ga0299915, IMG submission 200263) | Soil microbial communities from uranium-contaminated site in the Upper Colorado River Basin, Wyoming, United States - RVT92D227 (version 2) ... | reverse complement strand
TTTTTTTACTTATCATACTATTTACCTTCCTAAAAGATTTTCAAATTAAAACAAGTTAACCTTTTATATTTTCCAGTTACAGCATCATTTCAGTATCCCTATTTCTCGATGCTTTTCTGCAATCTTCTCGGCCAGCTCATCCAGTGCACTGAAATCTTCGTCTTTGGGCAGGCCTTTTGAGACAACCGGCTCTATGACTTCCGCTTTCAGATTACCAAGTAAGCCAGTAAGCTGCTCGACCATTTTGCCGGCCCAGCTAAAGGAGCCGATAATCGAAACAAACCTCGTTTTGGGCCGAAGGGCGTTTGTCAGCATTGCCGCGTATGCCGCCGCCGGATGAGGCCCCACAAGAAACGTCGGCGAGCCGATAACTATCGTCGCCGCATCTACAATGGCTATCGCCAATTCTCCGATATCCACCCCTACGAGGTCAAACTGTCTTACCTTTATACCCCGTTGTACAAGCGCTTCTACAAAATGCTCCACCATTCCCCGTGTGCTGTCGTGCATCGATACATACGCCACAATCACTTCATTTTTCACCTCGTCGCTGACCCAGTCCTTGTATGCGTCGATGATAAACTGCGGCCTTTGATAAACCGGCCCGTGGCTCGGGGCTATCATCTCTATCTGAAGCTCCGACATTTTCTTGAGGTTGTTCTTTATGGGTGTCCTGAAAGGCATCATAATCTCGGCGTAATAACGCTTGGCACACTCATAGACCATAGGTTCATCTTCGACAAACAATTCTGTAGTTGCCAGATGCGACCCGAAGAAGTCACAGGGAAAGAAAATCTTATCTTCCGGAAGATACGTCCCCATCGTCTCAGGCCAGTGCACCCAGGGGATGAAAACAAACTGCAGAGTCTTGTCGCCGAGAGAGAGTTTCTGGCCGTCTTCAATCGTAATGAATTTGTCCTCTTCAATATGCAGAAGGTCTATCAGCATTGCCTTGCACCTGGTATTGGTTACAACCTTTGCCTCGGGGTACAGCAGGAGCACATCGGGTATTGAGCCGGAATGGTCCTGCTCGGCGTGATGGGAAACCAGGTAATCGATTCGCTCGACTCCGGCCCTGACCAGGTTATCAAGCAGAACGCTGGTTTTTGTCGGGTCGACTGTATCCAAAAGCGCCGTTTTTTCACTGCCCTTTATCAAATACGCGTTATAGCTGGTGCCGTCGGGCAGCGGAATCAGTTCATCAAACAGCCTTCGGTCAAAATCTATCGCCCCTACGCTATATACGTCATCGCGAATGCACTTCATACATAACCTCTTTCTGCTGACTCCTATATCACAACAGCTCTTTAGCGGCTTTTAATGCTGCGTCGTAATCGGGTTCCTGAGACACTTCTTTAACAAGCTGGGTATATCTTATAATACCCTTTTTGTCGAGTACAAACACCGCCCGCGCCAGCAGCCGCAGCTCTTTAATCAGCACGCCATACGCCTTTGCGAACGAAGCGTCCCGATGGTCGGAAAACGTCTTTACTTTATCAATACCCGCGGCGCCGCACCATCGCCTCTGTGCAAAAGGCAGGTCCATACTTATTACCCAAACCGCAATATCGTCACCCAGCGCAGCAGCGTGCTCGTTGAACTTGCGGGTCTCGGTGTCGCAAACACTGGTATCCAGCGACGGCACCGAACAGATGATACACACCTTACCCTTCAGCTGGGCCAACTTGGCGACCGACAGGTCGTTGGCCAGGACCTTGAAGTCCGGTCCTTTTCGGCCCCTGCGTACCGGTTCGCCCAGTAAGGTCAGGGGCTTGCCTTTCATAGTTATTTGACCCTTCCGCTCGCTCATAATTTCCTTCCTTCCCATTCAACCTTGTCTTGAAGTTTAAGGGCTGAGGCCCGCGTCCGACACGACAGTCCGGTACGCGGGCCCAGCGAAGAATTCCTTCTTATATATTAGTAGTTCGCCGCCTCAAGTTCGAAAAAACTTTGCGGATGCAGACAAAGCGGGCATTTTTCGGGGGCCTCCGGTCCCTCGTGGACATAGCCGCAGTTCCTGCAAACCCAACGCTGCCGCTGCGAACGTTTGAAAACGCGGCCTTGCTTGAGATTCTCAGCCAAAGCCAAATACCGCTGCTTGTGGCGACCTTCAGCAACCGTAACGCGATTGAAAAAGCCCGCAATGTCCTTGAAACCTTCTTTCTGGGCCGTCTTGGCGAAGGTGGGGTACATCGTGCTGGTCTCGTAATCCTCACCCGCAGCGGCTGCAAGCAGATTTTCATAAGTATTGCCAATCACACCCGCCGGATAGGCTGCGATGATCTCGACATCTCCGCCTTCGAGGAACTTGAATTCCCGCTTTGCGTGCTCTTTCTCCTGCTCGGCAGTCTCGGCAAAGATGGCGGCAATTTGTTCATAACCTTCTTTTTTGGCCTGACTCACAAAGTAGGTATAACGCATTCGCGCCTGCGATTCGCCGGCAAATGCGGCCACGAGATTTTTTTCAGTCTGACTGCCTTTGAGCTTCATAAATACAGCTCCTTTCATCACAAAAAATGATTAACAATGACATTCGACAGCAATTCTCAACGACACTTATTACAGATTCCCTGAACGCACACGGTTTTACTCAGAACCGTGAAATCCTCCCGAATTTCCCTTGGAAGCTTCATATTCTCGAAAGCAGGATATTCAAAGTCAATGATTTTCCTGCATTTGACGCACCTGAAGTGCTGATGATTGGCAAGGTCGGCGTCAAACCTTTTTGCCCCGCCGCAACCGGGAATAACCCTCGCCAGCCCCAGGTCGGCTATCGTCGCCAGCGTCCGGTTGACAGTATCGAGCGACACATCCGCAAATTGCTTTCGAATTTGCCTCAAAACCATCGCCGCCGACGGGTGCTCTTTCGAGCCCAGAAGTTGCTCATAAATCCCTGCCCTCTGGGGGGTGATTCTCAGACCCGCCTGACGGCATTTCGCCCTGAACTGCACCATCTGGTCGTGAAAATCAGCCGTTTTTGCCTTCATCGTAGCAATAACTTAATAGTAGTAGCTCCTACTTGTCAAGAAAAATTTCAGAAAAAATTCTTTCGGCCGCCGCCTTCTGCGGCAAGAGGGCAAATATCGGTACCTTAACGACCCGAGAACAGCAGCGCCGCTTGGCGCAGGTGCTTTCATATGTAGTCGAGGATTACAGGAAAGTGGATAGCCGGAACGGTGCGCCTCGGCCGGTTGCGCGGGCTGTGATAGACGACCTTCAAAATCTCGGTGGTCTCCCACTCGCGGGGCTTTATCTCGAAATTCACTGTAAAGCCGTAATCCCGCAGAACAGCCGTTCCGGGCACCCTAAGCCCAAAAGCGCCGCCGTCGAGGCACTGCCTCACGCCCGGCGCAAGCTACGGCTCAACGTATCCGTCGTCGAAACTGATGTCGAAGTTTTTGCCTGCCACTTCAACAAAAAAGAAATAATCGCCCGAAAACCAATGGTCGCGGACCATCTCGCTGGCGGTGCGGGCTACACTTACAGGCTGAACCAGCAGAGTCTCAAGCGCGCGATCAATAGCTATTCTAGCAGCATCGTCGAAGCTGTGCTCACGGTCGCGCAACGCGAGCCCTGCGACGTGCGTGCTCAGCAGTTTGGAATAGACATCTTCCCAGCAAAAGGCGCTGGGAAACTCCGAATACGGCCCCGGAAACTTGTAGCCGAACCAGGTGAGAATCTCATGCCATGTTGTAGCCCCGAAGACCGGGTGCCGGGCAAGCTCAACGGATACCTCAAAAGCTATGCGTTCTCTGTCCTTAGGGTCGGGGTCGGACCAGCCCGACAGGTATAAACGATTCCGTTCTGCTCGGTCAGACTGAAGTAATACCCATGCCGGCCGAGTCTTTCAGGGTCGGCAAAATTGGTCCCGATAGTTGAACTGTGGTATGAGCCAGGCCGCGCACGAGGCGGCAGGGTAAACTGGCCAAACACGTACGCCGGCGAATCGAGACCTGGATTGGGCTTGGCGCAGCCGCCGGCAAAAAGCAACACCGCTGCCACAACAACAAGAGCGGTTCTATCGAAACCATTACTTGGCATCAGACCATCCTAATGGAAGTCTCCCACGCAGGATTTTGGAATAATCGCCCTGCCGGAGGCAACGCTTAATTTAAACTGTAATATCGGTTTCGGCGGCGATTTTAGATTGACTTTATCATCCGTCTCATTAAACTACTGTGTTTACCATATCGCCGCAAAAGGGAACCCTATGAACATCAGGAACGTTGCTATTATTGCCCACGTCGACCACGGCAAGACCACGCTGCTTGACCAGTTGCTGTATCAGTCGGGGATGTTCAGAGATTCCGAGCTGGATAAGCTGGCTGGCGCGCAGCACGACCTGATTATGGACTCCAACCCGCTCGAACGAGAGCGGGGTATTACGATATTCAGCAAGAACTGTGCGCTGTACTACACCGACCGGGACAGCAACGAATACAAAATAAACATTATAGATACCCCAGGCCACGCTGACTTCGGCGGCGAGGTCGAGCGCGTTCTGAAAATGGCCGACGGCGTGCTGCTGCTCGTCGATGCCTTTGAAGGGCCGATGCCGCAGACGCGATTCGTTCTTTCAAAGGCCCTGCAGCACCGACTGAAACCCGTTGTGGTCGTCAACAAGGTGGACCGCAAAGACGCGCGGCCCCAGGATGTTGTGAACGAGGTGTTCGACTTGCTGGTGCAGCTCAACGCCGACGATGAGACGCTGGATTTCCCCGTGATTTACGCCTCAGCGCGTGACGGCTGGGCCACGACAGATTTGGATAAACCTAGCGATAATATACAGGCGGTATTTGAGGCGATAGTCAACCATATACCACAACCTGCGGTTGATGAGGATGCGCCTTTACAGATGCTGGTCACCACACTTGAGCATTCGGACTATCTCGGAAGAATCGCCGTGGGCAAGGTATTTGCAGGCACGGTCTGCGAAGCACAGCCTGTTACCGTCATAGATAATAACAACCACCACACGCAGCAGAAGGTAGCCAGGCTGTATGAGTTTTACGGCCTGGGAAGGAGGGAAACGCAGACGGTACTGGCCGGGGATATCTGTGCCATTGCAGGCCTTGACCCGGTTGATATCGGCAACACTATTGCCTGCGCACAAGAGCCAAGCGCCCTGCCGGTCGCTGCAATTGACGAGCCTACAATGAGTATGACCTTCCGCGTCAACGACGGGCCCTTCGCAGGCAGAGACGGTAAACTTGTGACCGGCAGACACATAAAGGAACGACTTGAAAAGGAACTCCAACATAACCTGTCTTTGCGTGTCGAACCGGGCAGCAACACGGACGAATTTGTCGTCTCGGGCAGAGGCCTGATGCATCTGGGCATCCTGCTGGAGAATATGCGTCGTGAAGGGTATGAGCTTTGTGTCGGAAAGCCCGAGGTGATTATCATAATGGTGGATAACCATCAGCAGGAGCCGGTTGAAAGGCTCGTGGTCGATTGTCCCGCCGACTGCCAGAGCTCCGTAATGGGGCTTGTAGGAGAACGAAGGGCCGAAATCCTTGCAGTCGGTGCAAAAACCGGCTCTAACGATTATGTCCACATGGAGTTTTTTATGCCTGCAAGAGGTCTGTTTGGTTTGCATGCTCGAATGATGAACGCTACCCAGGGCAGAGCGATAATGCACCATACGTTTGAACGCTATGAGCCCTTGAAGGGTACGATACCACAGAGACAGGCGGGCGTGATGGTTGCAACTGACTCAGGACTGGTAACAGCATACGCTCTTGACGCCTTATATGACAGAGGGATTTTCTTCGTCGAACCGGGAGAGATGGTCTATGACGGGCAGGTTGTGGGAGAGCACTGTAAGGACAACGACATACCCGTAAATGCGGTAAGAACGAAACAGCTTACCAATGTCCGGGCGTCAGGAAAAGACGAAGCAGCAAGGGTTCGCCCCATCCGAAGGATGTCGCTCGAAGCAGCTCTGGAATATATACAGGAGGATGAGCTGGTGGAAATCTGCCCCAACAGCATCAGGATACGAAAGCGGCTGCTAAAAGAAGCCGACCGAAGAAGAGCCGCAAGAAAACAAAAGCCACCAGCGCCAAAAGTTTAGCTGAAGCGAGGGGCCAATTGTGAAAATGGAGCCTATGGGATTCGAACCCACGACCTCTTGCATGCCATGCAAGCGCTCTCCCAACTGAGCTAAGGCCCCGTTTCCTTTTAATTTAGCAGAAAATGCGGCGCTGGCAAGCAAATCCCGCCCAGCCTAAGAAAAAACCTGAGCAGCCTATTCCACCGCCAGAACAACCACCGATTTTGAAGGAATGGTCGCCATAATTTCCCCGCCCTTTATTTCCACCCGGTTAAATTCAGTAGGTTTTACAACATCGGGATTTTCAAAGGTATTATGGGCATTCATAGCCCCGGCGGTAAGAATACGCCCAGTTACCTTCTGTGCTTTATAACCCTGCAAGCTGCATTCAAGGTCCACCGGCTCGTTGGGATTCAAATTGCATATCGAAATATGTATTTTCCCCGACTCGTCCTTCGATGCAGACGCCGTAATGCCCGGAAGTGTTTCGGTGCCGTATCTATATGGCTTACATTCGATATTGCCCGGCAGATACTGCGCTCCCTGATGAACCTTATACATCTCGAAGAGATAATACGTTGGCGTCAGAACCATTTTTTCGCCCTTTGTCAGAACCATTGCCTGCAGCACGTTGCAGGTCTGGGCGATATTGGCCATTTTTACCCTGTCACAATGCTGATTGAATATATTCAGGAAACACCCGGCAACTACCGCATCTCTGAGGGTGTTTTGCTGATAAAGAAAGCTGGGATTTTCTCCTTCTTCAACATTCCACCACGTTCCCCATTCATCAACAAAAAGCCCGATGCGCCCCTGCTTGTCATATTTGGCCATAATTTCCTTGGTCCTGCTAATCATTTCATCGATGAACATCGTTTTTTTAAGCGTTTTGAACCATCCTTTTTCGTCGAAGACCGTGGCTTTTCCTTTGTTGTTCCAGTCGCCCTCAAACACATAGTGGTGAAGACTGATTGCGTCCATGCGCCCGGCCGCATTGCTCAGGAGCACCTCGAACCATTTATAATCGTCCCAGCCTGGTCCGCACGCAACTTTTGTTACATTATTACCCGAATAATTCCTGACATAGGTTGAAAAACGTTTGTACACGTCGGCGTAATACTCAGCGGACATATTCCCGCCGCAGCCCCAGTTTTCGTTGCCGATAGCAAAATACTTGATTTTCCACGGCTTTTCCCGCCCGTTTTTGCGGCGTAAATCAGCCATTTTGCTTTTGCCGTCGAACGTCATATACTCTACCCAGGCCTCTATCTCCTCCGGCGTGCCCGAGCCGACGTTTCCGCTTATGTAAGCCTCGCAGCCCAGCAACTCACACAAATCCAGAAACTCATGTGTCCCGAAGCGGTTCGTCTCTGTAACCATGCCCCAGTGCGTATTGACCGTTGGGGGTCTTTTCTCGACCCGTCCTATGCCGTCCTTCCAGTGGTAATCGTCCGCGAAACAACCGCCGGGCCATCGCAAAACAGGCACCTTGATCTTCTTCAGGGCTTCAAGAACATCCTTACGAATCCCGCGGATATTCGGAATCGACGAATCCGGGCCAACCCAAATCCCCTCGTAAATACACCTTCCCAGATGCTCGGCAAAATGCCCGTAAATCTCCGGGCTGATGGTATCCTTACCGGCGTCGGCACGGATAATCAACCTGTTGACGGAATCTTCCTCCAAAGATATTTCGGTCGCACCGATACAAAACGAAACTGCCAAGCCGAGCGTCGCAATCAAAACCATCAAAACAAATCTGCTCGCTGAATCTCTGGAAATCATAATTTGCCTCCCATATCTCTTAATGAATTGTCTCTTTTCACACAGTGAAACCAACAATGAAAGAATTGCTCGCGTTATACCATTATTGTTTATGGCCCCATGAGTGATGGATTTTATCAGAAACAAAACCTCCGGGCAAGAAGTTACAGGGCCGTGGAATCCCGAGGAGCGATTTGGCTTTGGCGGGCCTATGGGCTATAATCATTATCGTCTTGTTTAAAATCGGATTCTATCGAGTAAAAGCCTTGATTAAACGAAAAAAAATAATCCTGACCGGACGCGTGCAGGGCATAGGGTTCCGCCCCGCAATATATCGGCTGGCAAAAGGACTGGCCCTTGCGGGATTCGTCTATAATGACACAAAGGGGGTTACTATCGAGGTTCAGGGCGTTGAGCGGCAAATTGCTGAATTTACAGGCCGGCTCAGGAGAAGCGAAGGTCTGCCTGTTCTTGCCGACATAAAATCGCTAAAGGTCGCGGACGTCGAACCCATCGAAGGCGAAACCAGTTTTGTCATACAAAAAAGCGACTCGGCAGGTACGGCCCTTTCCCAGGTCACAGCCGACATCGCCACCTGCAACGACTGTCTTGGGGAGATGCGGGACAGGAACAATTTCCGGTACAGGTATTCGTTCATCAACTGCACGAACTGCGGGCCGCGATACTCGATTATCAAGACAATTCCCTACGACCGTCCCAACACGACGATGTCAGTCTTTCGGATGTGTGACAAATGCGCCGCACAATACAAAGACGCCGGTGACAGGCGTTTTCACGCCCAGCCGGTGGCCTGCCCGGCCTGCGGACCAAAGATTTATTTGTGCGACAACAGAGGAACCACCCTTGAGACCGACAGCGACAAGGCCATAGCACAGACGGCGAAGATGCTGCAGGCGGGGAAGATTGTCGCAATAAAAGGCGTCGGTGGATTTCATCTTGCGGTCAATGCGCTGGATAACGGGGCTGTCCTGCGCCTGAGGGAAAGGAAAAAAAGAGAGGCAAAACCCTTTGCCATGATGACCGATTCAGTCGAAAAGATGCGACGATACGTGCTTGTTGATGACCTTGCTGAGCGGATTCTGCAAAGCGCCGAAAGTCCTATCGTTCTGATGCCAAAAAAGACCGGCAACGACATAGCGCCCGCAGTAGCCGAGGGAGTAAGTACATTTGGGTTTATGCTCTGCTATGCGCCGCTGCACTGGCTGCTTTTCGCCCAGCCGCCCCGACTCGCGTCGCCAGACGTGGGGGCCGGCGAAGGTCTTGATGTATTGGTGATGACCAGCGGCAATATCGCAGATGAGCCGCTTATCTGTAAAAACGACCAGGCCCTGGAAAAACTCGGCTCGGTCGCCGACGCTTTCCTGATGCACGACCGCGAAATCTATCGGCAGGTGGATGATTCGATTGTGCACTTTATTGATGGTGAGCCGGTTTTGCTGCGACGTGCTCGCGGATACGTGCCGACGCCCGTAGTCATAGAGCAAGATTGCGGCAGGGATATCTTCGCGGCCGGGTCGGATTTAAAAAACACCTTCTGCTACGTCAAAGCTAATCAGCTCATTGTAAGCGAGCACATCGGGGATATGGAAGACGCGAGTGTCTATCATCACTATGTAGATTCCGTCGGGCATCTGGCAGGGTTATTCGAGGTTGCCCCTGAGGTGGCGGCCTGTGATTTGCATCCCGGTTATCTGTCGAGTCACTATGCAGCGTCGCTGAAAAACAGCGAACTGATAAAGGTGCAGCACCACTGGGCACACGTCGCATCGGTGCTTGCTGAATATGGACTCGATGAGAAGGTAATTGGTCTGGAGTGTGACGGGACCGGCTATGGGACCGACGGCGCGATTTGGGGCTGCGAGTGTCTGATTGCGGACCTTGAAGATTTCGAGCGATTCGGACACCTGATGTATTATCCGCTGGCCAGTGGCGACCTGGCGGCAAAGGAGGCTATACGTCCGGTCCTTGGGTTATTGAGCGCGGCTTACGGTGATACCTTCAAATTAGCGGATTTTGCGTGGCTGCTTGAAAAAATCGAGCCGAATGTCAAAAAACAAAGACTGATTCTGCAGCAGATTCAAAAGAAAATAAACACCGTCGATACCTCCAGCTTAGGCAGGGTATTCGACGCTGTAGCAGCGATGGTCGGCCTGGGCAATTACAATCACTTTGAGGCGCAGTTGCCGATGGCGCTGGAGGCGGCCATTGCAGAAGGAATCGACGAAGCCTACGACTTTGAGATTATTGAAGGCGATGGTCTTCTGCTTGATTTGCGGCCAATGCTCAGGCAAATTGTTGCAGACGTAAGGGAGGAGACACTTAAGGGAAATATATCAGCGAAGTTTCATAACGGTTTGGCCGCTGGGCTGCTTGCGCTGGCCCAAACAGCACGACAGGCAACGGGGTTGAAGAAAATCGCCATTAGCGGTGGGGTATTCTGCAACCGCTATCTGACGAACCGGCTGATTAGACTCTTGAAGCAGAATGATTTTGACGTATTATTTAATCGTTCTGTGCCGAGCAACGACGGCGGAATCTCACTCGGCCAAGCCGCCATAGCGGCAAAACACATTGCCCGTTTCTCATAAATCGTATTTCGTAACTGGAGTATGCCAGGAAAACAGCCTATTCTTGCGAAATGGATAGTATAATAGTTTTTAGCCGAGGGACCTCGCGCTGTGTGATTTCCCAAATCCTTTCTATGTCGACGCCGAGGTAGTCGTGAACCAGTACGTTGCGGAAGGCCGCGATATATTGCTACTCTATTTCCGGATGCGCTTCCTTGAAGACGTCTGAAAGTCGCTGTGTGGATTCGGCCATGGTCTGTAGGTTCCTCAAAACGGCATCCTGCAGTGTATGTGAGGCCATAAATTTGTCCCTGCCGGCGGAAACATTTTCTTCTATCCGGCTTATGCAGTCGAGAATATGATAGAGATATACGGAGTCCTCTTTCATAAGGCTTTTGCCTCGCGCAGTACGTAATCACCAATATAAGGATTGAGGGCCTTTTCTGTGACAACCTCTACTTGTCGACCAAGCAATTCCTCAAGGTCAAGTACCAACCCGGCAGGGAACCAGGAACTGGTCGGGCCGGTAACGTCGACAAGCAAATCTATGTCGCTTCCAGGCAGAGCCTCGCCGCGAGCCACAGAGCCGAACAGTCGTACATTGCAGGCACCGTGCCTGGCGGCGATTCGGTTGATCTGGTCTTTTTTGTCGTGGACGGTCTGCTCGATACCCATAAAACCTCAGCGTGCAATTGAGAACATACGACCCTAATTCCTTAATAGCGGTATGAACAGGATAGAAAACACCTGTCAGGCTGTCAAGATTCTTTGCCGCCGCTTCAGTGTTCCGCTTTTCCACTGCGGTATTGCCCTACAGCCCGTCAACAAATAGAATGGGTTAATAACAAGAGCCAATAAAACGAGCCGCGAGAAACGAGCGACGAATTATGTGTTTGGCGGTACCTGCGAGAATAGTTGAGCTGGAAGGCGACAACGCGATTGTCGATGCGATGGGCAATCGCTTCCGCGCAAAGACTACCCTACTGCCGGATGTGAGGCTTGGCAGCTTAGTTCTTGTGCACGCGGGCTTTGCCATCTCGCTGGTCGATGAGGAAGAGGCAAAAAAGACCTGGCAGCTTATCGAGCAAATCGACGATTTTCTCGAAACAGACAGGAGGATATCCGGCTGATACTGGTTATCGGTTAGCATGCTGACGAGAATACACAAAGCGCAGAAGTTGATGGACTCAGCCTGCGAAAAGCTCGACAGGCAAATCAACATAATGGAGGTCTGCGGCACCCATACCGTTGCGATATTCCGCAACGGCGTGAAGACCTTTATCCCCAGACGGTTGAACCTTATATCGGGGCCCGGCTGTCCAGTCTGCGTTACCGACCAGAGCTACATCGATATCTGCCTGGACATTGCAAGACGAGATGACTGCCTGATTGCGACGTACGGCGATATGATTCGCGTTCCAGGCAAATCCGGCTCACTCGAAAAGCACAGGGGCAAAAACGTCAAGGTCATCTTCAGTGCCGAAGACGCCCTGGTGCTGGCTAAGGAAAACCCCAATAAGACAGTCGTCCTGCTTGCCGTGGGGTTCGAGACTACAGCGCCGGCGACGGCTGTGGTGGTAAAAGAAGCAGCCGAGCAGAATCTGGAAAACTTCTGCGTCTACAGCGGCCACAAGCTGGTGATTCCGGCGATGCGGGCGCTGCTGAGCGAAAAGAATGATAACATCGACGCCTTTTTATGCCCCGGACACGTCAGTGTCATCATCGGTTATGGTGCGTTCAGGGAAATTGCCGACGATTACGGCAAACCCTGTGTTGTCGCCGGATTCGAGCCGATGCAGATTATCGAGGGACTGGCGGAGATATGCCGCCTGCTTGAGGAAGGTAAAACCGAGGTTACAAGCATATACACCGCCGTTGTTACGGAAAAGGGTAATGAAAAGGCCCAGGCTCTGCTCAGCGAAGTCTTCGATAAAGCAGACGGCTACTGGCGGGGGCTCGGCAAGATTGAAAAAAGCACGCTGAAGCTCAAGGACAAGTACGAGCGATTCGACGCACTCAAGAGACTCGGCATCGAAGAGCATCCGCACGAGGATAAAACCGGCTGCCGGTGCGGCGAGGTATTGTGCGGGCTGATAGAGCCGCCCCAATGCGATTTGTTCGCGAATATCTGTACGCCCGAAACTCCTATCGGGCCGTGTATGGTCAGCAGCGAAGGAACCTGCGCGGCTTGGTACAAGTACGGCCGAAGAAAACACGGGCAATGACACAGCAAGATTCCAATCGAATACTGCTTGCCCACGGCGGGGGCGGCCGACTGATGGAGCAGTTAATTCGCCAAACCATCCTGCCGAGACTCGGTGACCAGGGCGGACAGCTAAAAGACTCAGCCGAACTCGACCTCGACTCATCGAGGATATGCTTCACCACCGACAGCTACGTTGTCAAACCTTTGTTCTTTAACGGCGGAGATATAGGCAAATTAGCCGTCTGTGGAACGATAAACGACCTTGCAGTGGCAGGTTCAAAGCCGATAGCGATTGCCTTGTCGCTGATTATCGAGACAGGATTCGAAATCGCCCTGCTGGAGAAGATACTCGACAGCGCCAGCCGGGCCGCAAGACAGGACGGTGTAAGCATTGTAACCGGCGATACCAAAACGGTCGAAGCAGGCGCGGCTGAGGGGCTTTACATAAATACCGCGGGGGTCGGGGTACGCTGCTACGATACGCAGCTCGGCTTCGAACGGGTCGCCGACGGCGACAGGATAATAATCAGCGGCACAATCGGCGACCACGGTATGACGATTATGTCGCAGAGGGAGGGAATGAAGTTCGAGACACCGCTTACAAGCGACTGTGCGTCGCTTTGGCCCCTGACAGACCAACTGCTGACCAATTGCCCCGGCATCAAGTTTATGCGCGACCCGACACGCGGCGGACTGGCTGCAACACTCAACGAGATAGCCGAAGCGGCCAATATCAGCATTGAAATCAACGAAACAGATATACCTGTTAATCCCACAGTGCAGGCCGCAGCGGATATGCTGGGCTTCGATGTTCTGAACATCGCCAACGAAGGCAAAGTCGTCATCGTCGTGGCGGCGGACAATGCCGAACAATGCCTGGCTATTTGCAGACAGAACTGCCTGGGCACCAATGCGAGCATAATCGGCGAGGTCCACGGTGCAGACCGACAGGCGCTTGTGCAAATGAAGACCAGAATCGGCGGAGCAAGAATTGTGCAGATGCCCTACGGGGCGGAATTGCCGAGGATTTGCTGATGCACGAGACGATGGTGGCCAAAAACCTGCTCGATGCCATCGAAGCCGAGGCGGCAAAGCAAAAAGCCAGGCCGGTTGCCGCGCGAATAAGCTGCGGGACCTTTAACGCCGTGAACGACGAGGTACTGACATTCGCATTCGCGGCAATCGCCAAGGGCACGGTATGCGAAAAGATGAAACTGCTGATAGAACACAAAAGCATCCAGGGCAGATGCGGCAGGTGCACCAGACAGTTTGACTTCGATTTGACCAGGCCTGCATGCACCCACTGCGGCTGTGACAAGTTCGACCTGCTGCCGGACCCGCCGCTGCTGCTGGAAGAGATAGAATTCGAAACGGAGTGACTGATGGGCAAGAAGATCCAGCTCGGCACGAAGATACTCAGTGCAAACGAAGAATATGCACGGCAAAACAGCGGGTTGCTTCGTGAAAGAGGAAAATACTGCCTCAACATGATTTCGTCGCCCGGCTCCGGCAAGACCTCCATCCTGACGCAGACCATAACCAACCTGAAGGGAAAACTCAGAATCGGCGTCATCGAAGGCGATATCCAGACACAACTGGACGCCGAGCGGATTCGCGCCACGAACGCGCCGGCGGTACAGATAAACACGAACGGCTCGTGTCATCTGTCGGCGGCGCAAGTACGCTGGGCCCTTGCACAGTTGCCGCTGGACGAAATCGATGTGGTTTTCGTGGAGAACGTGGGAAACCTCGTGTGTCCTTCAGCCTTTGACCTGGGCGAGGACGGCAAGGTCGTGGTGCTGTCAGTCGCCGAAGGTGACGACAAGCCGGCCAAGTACCCGGCCATTTTTTCAAAGTCCAGGGTCCTGCTGATAAACAAGATTGACCTGCTTGCTTCAGGTGGTATCGACTTCGATACCGACAGGGTCAAAACCGATACCCGCAGACTGAACAGGGACATCGAGATATTCTGCGTATCGGCAAGGACCGGCCAGGGGATGGAAAACTGGTACAACTGGCTGATAAACGCCGCTAAAAAAACAAGCTAACGATAGAGACGATGCCGGCGGATATAGTCGGCGACCGCCGGGCTGAGCGTATCGCT
>Ga0299915_10002058_pt1 | contig 14723 bp, 14 predicted proteins | sample RVTome_13_FD_200263 | JGI IMG/M metagenome (GOLD analysis project Ga0299915, IMG submission 200263) | Soil microbial communities from uranium-contaminated site in the Upper Colorado River Basin, Wyoming, United States - RVT92D227 (version 2) ... | reverse complement strand
AGTTAAAATCCCTAATAAACGGTCTAGGCGCCCTCACAACCCTGTCTGCTCTATTAATCATAGGAGCCAGCAAATTCTACGACGGGGCTTGGTTCACATTCATCCTCATACCAGTAGGAGCCTACACCTTTCTACGGATACGCCAACACTACAGGGACTTCGACACGCAGATGTTGCCAGGTAGCATCGAGCACGTCCTTAAATTAGGCAGATCTCTGGAACGTGCCGCCATACCGGTATCCCATATAAATCAGGGCACAGTCGACGCCGTCGCCTTAGCCAGCAGGGTGGCGAATGATGTCGTAGGCATCCACGTAGAACTCACAGAGGGTAGCAGCGAGGCACTCGTAGAGGAGTGGAAACGACTGTGGCCGAATATACCGCTGTACATCGTACCCTCCCTCTATAGGTCCGTGACCGAGCCTCTGATCAAGTTCCTCGAAGAAAGCGATAAGATGAACAGCTGGGAGCCAACCGCGGTCGTTCTTCACACGTTTGTGACAGTTAAGTGGTGGCAAGCGGCGCTGCATAACCAGACTACTTGGTGGATCAGGCAGGCGATAGTCGACGCAAACCGAAGCTCCGGGGTTGAGAGGACGATAATCGAGGTGCCCTATCTATTGAAACGATAAGCGTAACCAGAAACTCGTACGCGCGACGCGCGCGAGGTTTGGTCCAATCATCGAAGAGTATAGAAAAACCGATTAGCCACGCGTGGGGATATAAAAAAAGGGTTTTGCGGGGGACATCTCCACGGTGTGGTGGGTTCAAATCTCATCTGGCCCACCACTCTACTCACTCAAGCAACGGGTTCTTTTTTCTGAAAAGTTGGGGGTCCTCGGCGTCGAGGATGCCTGTGTGGCCTCCTAGTCTGGGTCTTCACGCCGGCCCGTATCTGGTCCAAGTACTTGCGCCTAACGATGAGACCGTGCACCTAGGGTCCTACGAGTCTTCTAGCGGAACCTCTCGAGTCAACTCTGGCCAGGGGGTGCACTACTAGGTCCTTCGCGTACTCGGCGGGCCAGCGTTTCTGTATCCCATATTACCTTACCCTTCAGGCCGTCGTAGAGCCCATACCTCATGTCCTCGCATCTCCCATTGACGAGGCCGTAGCCCCAGATGATGTAGTCAGCTGTCTCCCGGTCGCCGGCAGGGTTCAGTCTGCACAGCCCGGTAGTATAGTTGTTGTCAGCGACTCTGGGTAAGACCTCCTTTACCTTATCCGTATCCGTCGTGCCGGCTTCGAGTACCGCCTTGGCACATATCCAGGCGGCGTCGTACCAGTTTGCGGCGTAGAACTCCGCTTGGTATGTGTCAAGTGTTCTACCCGATGAGGAGAGGTATCTGTCACGAAGCGCCTTGATGCTCTGAGACTCCACGGGAGCCGTGAGGGTGCTGAATATCTTCAGGTGATCCGCCTCCTCCGGGGCGTTAACCGAGAGGGCTATATTAAGGGCTGTGCCATCCGACCCGAACCAGTAGAGACCATAAATGGCGGGGTAACCCTTCGCCACGGTGACTAAATCGGCGACCTCGTGGAAGCCCAGCACCTCAACCGCCACGTGATCCACACCGTAAAGATTGATAGCCTCCTGCACCCTCTCCTCGGCCAGCTTCAAGCACTCCCTGAAATCAGTGTCCGCGGGGTCATAGCGGACTCTTTCCACAATGACGCCGCCCATCTTAGAAAAGTTCTGGAATAGTGCATCGTAGATCCCATCGGCCCAAACATCTTCACGTTGGATGACGACGATCGCCTTGACGCCCCAGCTCCAAAGCACCTCAGACATCACCCGACCCTGCACCGCATCGTCAGGACAGAGCCTGAAGAGGTTGTCACCTGGGATCGCCAGGGCGGGAGAAGTCGAACCCGGGCTGAATAGTAACATGTTGTTCTCGTTCACATATGATAGCGAGGAGCTGGCCTGGCTGCTCCAGGCACCGCCTATGACGATGTTTATCCCCTCGGCTTTGAACCCCTTGATCCTATCTAGGTGGACCGACCTATTTCCTCCTGCATCGCTTATTTCAAATCTGATCGTCATGTCTCGCCCCTGGCTCTTATAATAGGAATTGATATCTTCCTCGGCGAAGCCCATCAGCGCCGTCACGTTCAACAATGACGTCGAGGGGGAGATGACGCCTATCCTGACGACCTTGGGTTCGACGGTTGAGGTGCCCCACATTTGAAGCGAGACGAAGTAAACTGATCCAATGATCAGAATGGCTGAAAGGATGACGGTTCTTGCTCTTGGTGAAATTTTTTCTAGTTCTAAAACTACAAACACCCGACATCAGATAGTGTAAATTGTCTTTTAAAGTTATTTTTTAGTGGGGAGTGTTGCCGGTCTTAGAGCAAGGTTAGTTGACCCCTTTTCGATGATGCTTAATAGTTTCTCTTGTATCCCATAGCTTTATCCCGGTGGGGCACATCGCCACCCATACTAGGGCGTTGGCGATGGTCGATCCGAAGTATGGGCTCGTCACCGAGTATGGTTGAGGCGTCTGGCTGATAGTCAGAAGATCACGGGTTCAAGTCTCATCTGGCCTATAATGCTTCTCCTTCAAACCTTCGACGCTGTTGAATCCCCACGGCCTCCTCGGCTGAACGGTGCGTCTCCGCCGGATATTTCTCATCGATAGGAGTCTACGAGGGCCTTCCACCTGCCCGCCGAGGGGGTCTGCCCCGCGATGCCGAGGCTCTCTATGGGCTCCCCCTGCCCCCTAACCATGGCGGCGATGATCTGGGCCTTGGCGGCGTTCTCCAAGGCGACGGTCGCCATGCAGGCCTCCTCGACGCTCCCACCGACGACGACGGGGCCGTGGGCCTTGAGTATGATGGCGTTCGAGCCCCCCATCTTCCTGGCGAGGATCTGACCCTGCCTCTCCTCTCGTATCAGCGTCCTGAACTTCGGGGAGAAGTACGTTGGGTCAATCGACTCGTCGTAGACCGGGACGCCGCCCGCGAAGGCGAGCGTGTTGTGGTCGAGCAGCTCCAGCTTCAGGCCCAGGGTCCCCATGAGGGTCGCGTACGTCTGATGCGTGTGGACCACGGCCATCACGTCCTCCCTCGACTTGTACATCTCCACGTGGATGGGGAGCTCTATTATCTCGTACTCCGGGCCCGAAAGCCTCCTGTACTTGAGGTCGAAGGTAACGATGTCGTCGGCCGTGACCCTGTTCCACCCCACGTCCCTCGGCTTTATCAGGATCTCCTCGGTCCCCGGTACCCTGGCGCTGAAGTGGCCTATGGGGTCAGGGTTCTGGACCGACCTCACCTCCCTGTAGAGGATTCTGCAGGATTGAACAAGCTTCTCCACGAGCTCATCACGGGTGGGCTTCGGGGCTCCGGCGGTCAAGGCTTCACCATGACTCGATCACTAGTCACGGTGACTGTTTTTTAGTTTATGGAATTTTGGGGTGATCCATCGACTGGGACTAAAGAAAGCGAGGCTAAGGGGATACGTCCCCGCGTCGGCACGGTTCAAGTCTCAGTGCCTGATGGGCGCGAAAGTTTGATGGCTCTTTAAAAAGATGGTTGGAGGGGGTTATACGACGAATATTTCTCGCGGCGTCCTGTGCAGCCTCACGGCGCCTGAGCCGGTGACTAGGTAGTTGTCGCAGCAGAAGGCGTAGGCGTCGCCCGTAAGCGTTATCGGGTGTATCACTATGTTCATGTTCTCCTTCACCTTCATCGTCTCCTCCGGCCGTATGGCGGGACGCTCCACGAGATCGTATCCCTGGCCGTGGGAGTGAAGCCGCCCCTCGGGCGGGTACCCCATGCCGGCGAGCAGCTCGTTGTGGAAGGCGAAGAGTTCCCGTGGGTCCGCTCCCGGCTTCGTGAGCTCGGCGTCCCTGTCCTGGACCTCGACGGCGTCGTCCCACACCTTCAGCAGCTGCCTCGGCGCCTCGCCTATGCACGCCGTCCTGGCGATCTCGCCGTAGAAGCCTCCCGGCCCGTTGACCTCGATCATGACGCAGACCTGATCGCCTCGCTGGAGCATGCGATTCTGGAAGAAGGCGCGCACCTGCCCCGCTGGCTTCCCCGCCGGAGCGGACCCGATGCTTATGAGGTGCTCCTCGCTGCCAAGGTTAGTCGAAATCCACTGTATGAAGGACCTGAGCTCGTACTCTCTGACGCCGGGGCGGATGTAGGCAAGAGTCGCCGCCCAGGTCTTGTCCTGGAGCTCTATGGTCTTCCTTATTAGCCGTATCTCTTCCTCGCTCTTCACGGCCTTGACCTCGTCGACCATGTCAGTCGCGTCGCGGATGGTGACTCCGGGTAGCTTCTCCTTGATGCCTTCGTATAAGGCGGCGGACATGGACGCCTTGCTGAGGAAGCCTACCGTCTTCGCCTTCTGCCCCCTGAGGGTCTTCGCGACGGCCTCCGCCTCCATATTGTCCGTGAAGTTGAGCGTCGGCAGGTAGGGGAGGGCGATCCGCTCCTTCACACCGTAGAGCGCCCACTCCGGAGGCGTCGTAGGCAGAGGCTTCCCGCCGTGGGAGACCATCGTGATCTCGTCGTCGATGGGGAAGACGACGGACATCGGGTAGCCGTTCTCGGCTGGGATGTCCGTGAAGTAGCGGACGTATCCGCCCAGGTAGAGGTTGCTGTTCTGCATGACGAGGCAGTCGAGGCCTTCCCTCTCCATCGCCGCCCTGACCGCCTTCCAGCGCCTCTCAAGCTCGTTCCTCGAGATCGGCTCCCTGAGCCTTTCCTTCCTCAAATCTTCGACCATGTGTCCCACTTACTATCATCTATCTCCCTTACGCGTATTAGATTTGTCGAGACTTGAGCTAACTTAATTTCCGAGAGGTCCCCACATAGCCGCTGTTCGGGGGCTCAACTAAACGAGTTATTTTTAGTGTCGTTGAGCTGAAGTAAATAGTTTTGGTAGATAATATCTTTTTTGGCAACTATCTTTTTATTTGTCAATTTTCATTATTATTGTCGAAGGTTCCGTTGTACGTGGAAGTAGGCAAAAACGGGCGCATCGTCCTGCCTAAGGGCGTAAGGGAGAGATACGGCGTCGTAGAGAAGACGAGGCTTCTGATCAGGGAGAGGGAGGGGGAGATCGTCTTCATCCCCTTAACGAGGTATGACAACCCCACAGACGCCCTCTATGGGAGCGTGAAGCCGGATAAGCCGATAGACTCACCTAAGGAGACGGCAAGGCTGCACGTCAGACGGAGATTGACCGGGGAGACGGCTCGATGAGGTTCGTGGACACGAACGTCTTCGTCTACGTGATCACAGCTCATCCCGCCTTCGGCCCAACAGCGAGACGGATACTGGAGAGGATCGAGGCGGGCGAGGAGGCCTTAACCTCCACCCTCGTCCTCTGCGAGGTCGCGTGGGTCCTCGAGGCGATGGGCAGGCAGAGCGACATAAACCCGACCATAGAGAAGATCCTGTCGTACGAGAGCCTCAGGGTGGCCGACTTCAGCGCCGAAGACCTCGTCATGGGCTCCGTCAGCCTCACGAACTATCGGATAGATTTCAACGACGGGGTTAACCTCGCCGTGATGGAGAGGAACGGCGTCAAAGAGGTCTACTCGAACGACGAGAGACACCTCGGCAGAGTCGATTCCCTCAGACTCGTCTTTGAATGACTCCTAGGCAGGGAAAAATACATTAGAGACGAAAAAATGGTGGGTTGGAGCTACTTTTTCTTCAGGACCTTCCCGGGCGTCACTCCTGTGTGTTTGCCTTTTTCGACGACGGGCGTCCCGTTGACGAGTACGTACTCTATTCCCTTCGGGTGCCTCCTCGGCTCCATCGCGTTCCCGACCACCTTGAAGTGGGGCAGGTCGATGAGGACTATGTCGGCGTAGCCTCCCTTCTTAATGACTCCTCGTCCCTCTATGCCGTGGACCTTTGCCGGCATCGTCGAGGTCTTCTGGGCGAACTCCTCTATTGTGAGCTGCCCGTCCCTCTCGACCATCTGCTTGTACAGGAGCGGGTAGGCGTTGAAGGTGTTGACCCCCGGTATGCCGTAGGGGGGCTCCTTCCCCTCCCACTTCGCGTCCCTCGCAGACGTGTCCAGGCCGACCATCCCGGCGGGGTGGAGGTAGAAGAGCTTGCTGCTCTGGCTCGGCACCCGCGGGCCTGTGACTGCTCGGGCGTCTGGGTCCTCCGAGATGAGGTCTAGGTAGACGTCGAATGGCTCCTTCTTCCTCTCCTCAGCTATCTTCGCCAGGGTCTTCCCGTCGCATCCATTGCTACTGTGCTTCAGGACCGTGATGTTCTCCGCCCAGCGCGGGTTGAGGTTAGGGTTCCAGCCCTCCCTCATGTACCACCTCCCCCTCAGGATCGCCTCCTTCACCTCCTCCCTGAAGTCGGGGACCCCGAGCCACTTGCCCAGAGCCTCCCTTGAACCAAGCTCTCTCAGCCAGGGCGTGAGGAGAGAGCAGAGGAAACGGAGGTTCTCGAATCCCCCCTGCTCGAGCTGGGGGATGGAGTCATAGGTGACGTCCAGTCCCTCCTCGCGGGCCTTATCCACGACCTGGAGGGTCGCCTTGACGTTCGCCTCCTCTATCAGCTCGGGCGCCCCGATCGGCTCCACATACCAGCCCGTGGAGATGTGGGCGAAGTGGAGCGGCACCCCCGTGACCCGGCAGGTCTCTATGATCTCGAGGAGCCCGTCGATCTTGCTCACCTTCACCGAGCCGGCGCCGAGCCCCCTCCTCCTCCCCGTCCTCCTCCAGTGCGGGCAGTAGACGCCTCCGAACTCCCTCAGGATCGCGACGTGCCTGTTCATCTCCTCGCGGCTCGCGAAGACGTCTGGGTCGTAGTCTAGCCCCGCGCTCATCCCTATGCAGCCGTCCCCCATCGCGAGCCTCACCTGCTCGTCCATCTCTGCCAGCTCCGCCTCCGTGGAGAACCTCTTGTAGTCCTCCCCCATCACGAAGCGCCTCACCATGCCGTGGCCGACGAGGGGCGCGAAGTTCATCGAGACGCCCCTTTTCTCGATGACGCTGAAGAACTCCCCCATGGTACGCCAGTCGATGGTCCACCCGAACTTCTCCCTCATCAGCTCGTTCACATCCTCTATCGGGAACATCGTCTTGTCAGGGTAGTACTTGTGGGGGCAGAGCTCCTGCACGTACTCGCTGAGCCTCCCCATGACGGGTACCTTGTCTCCGATAGGCGCCATCGTGCTGCCGCACTGGCCGCCGACGAAGGTGGTCACGCCCTGCATCACGTAGCTCTCACACCTCGGGTACCAGAGGAGGAGCCCATCGTGGTGGGAGTGGGCGTCGATGAAGCCCGGCAGGGCGGTGAGCCCCTTCGCCTCGATTACCCTCTTCGCGTCGCCCGCCACCTTCCCCACGGCGGCGACCTTCTCGCCCACGACCCCTATCGAGCCGACGAACGCCTTCTTCCCGGACCCTTCCACGATGGACGCGTCCCTTACGATGACATCGAACTCCTCGACCAAACCAGAAACACCTGACCATATAGCAACCAGCAAATCATAAAAGAATTGGCAGCCCGAGACCCACTGGGCTGGGCCAACGGTACGCCCTGAGCCTCCCGGCGAGGAAAAAAAGGTAGGGGGGTCTCCCTGATCTCTCGGGAAAGGACCCCTTCCACTTTAATGAGACCGGAAACAGCGCCGTTCCGGATCCGATCTGCACAAAAACGCATCAATTCCTTGCAAAAAACGTGAAAAAACGAGCACACCCGAGACGTCAAGGGTGAGCCTTGCACACTCTTTAATAGCCGCGGCCCGGGTGATATGGTGTAGGATTTTTGTCAAATCGCGCGCGTGCGAGGTTGGCTAAGTCCCGCGCGCAGGGTGAAAAACGAACCATGTCAAACGATATCCTAGAGCGACAGAGGCGTCGCCCGACGATCCTCAATGGAGTCAGCCAAGGCTTCAAAAACTCGGAGATCGCCACGCAACTCGGAGTCGAACGGTGGATCATCACGAAAGACCTAAAAATGATGCGTTACAACAGCGACCCAGAGCTCAAGGAGGCGCAGAAGACACAGGAACAGTTCCTGGCGGAGAAGCTGCTGGCCCGCGCGAACGTGAGCAACGACAGGTTCACGCTCATGACCGGGATGACGTTCCAGGAGAAGACGTTCAACAACATGGTCATTTTCTATAAACCCGAGCTGATGAAGATACTCAACTCCGGAGATCAGTACGCAGCGATAATGAAGCTCCCCAAGAGCGTCAGGAGGACCCTGCTGCACAACGAGATCATCACCCGGAGAAGGTTCAAGTGCGAAATCGCCTCACGTGCCAGAACCCATCTACCATAACTCGGCGACTAGGCAATAATTTTCGCGCATAAACTCTTCAAGAATCAGATCACTCGGCTCGAGGGAAACAACTGTCTCTGCAGTTCCACCCTCTCCTTCTTCAACAGGTCGAGCCGCGACGTATACCCTTCCAGCTTCACCTTGTACGTGGCGATGGTTTCACCGATCTCAACGCTGTTCCTCCTCAGCTCGATGATACGCCCCATGTCTTCGGGGGACCCCACACTTATCTCACGGCCCCTCCTGCTGGCCGTCTCCAGGCTTCTCAGGTTATTCTTCATCTTCCTGAACTTCGGGTCGAATTCGATGTCTTTGATAGTCTCTTCGATCTTCAATATTCTTATCAGGGGCGTATTACGCTGGGAGAACATGTGTAATAATATGCTGTCGTCACTTATATACCCCTTCAAGGAAACCGCCGGGGGAAGGCATCCCGCGCGCCCGCCTAAACGATACTGCCCGGCACGCAGGCATCAGGTCTAATCTATCCTCAGTATGCCCTTCTGCTTGAGCTCCTCGACCTGGCCCTGGGTGTAACGCCAGAATATCTCGCCCCTCTCGTCGCTCTGCATGTCCCAGGGGCTCACGAGGACTATGTCGCCCTCCCTGACCCAGGTGCGGCGCTTCATCTTCCCCCTGATCCTGCAGACCCTGGTGTGGCCGTCCTGGCACTTCACCATGACGCGGTCGTAGCCGAGCATCTTCTGCGCGATGCCCAGAGTGTCATTCACAGAGGGCAGGACCATAGTGTGGAGGCTCTTCTCGCTCAGCACCTTCTTCTTACCCAAACGCTAACCTCTGACAGCTATAGGCGGGCTGCGGGGCTTAAAAACGGTTGCATTCTGCGGCCTAAAAACGCCATTTCCTAACATACTGAGTAAGTTCCCTAAAATCCCCACCCAAGGAAAAAAAGCTCCTGCTACACATAGTAGCGTAGGATAAGCTCGCGGTAAACCGATCATCCGGGCAGCCGGGAGAACGCGCGGAAACGATCGATGAGTGGGACCTCAGAGGACCCCTAGCTTCTCGAGACCCTCCCTGAGTGCTTTGGTCTCCTTCTCGGTCATCCCCCTCAGCGGCGCACGTGGGTTGCCGGCGTCGACGCCCCTCATCCTGAGAGCCTCGTAGTGCGGCGCTATCGGCGGCTTCTGCAGCAGCTTCCGAAGCGAGTTGACGAGGAACTGCCTCTCTCGGGCCTCCTCGAGCCTGCCCGCCCTGAACGAGGCGTAGAGCTCGGCGTAGACCTCCGGGAAGGCGTTCGCGTAGCCCGTAATGGCTCCTTTGGCGCCCATAAGCCAAGCAGGCAGAATATAAGAGTCCGTCCCGCAGATCACAGAGGCCTCCCTGGGCAAAACCTGCAGATACTCCATCACCTGGACGAAGTCGCGGCTGCTGTCCTTAACCCCGACCAGGTTCGGGATCTCGCAGAGCCTCCTCATCAGCTCAGGCGAGACGTTGTTAGTCGCGTTCCTGGGGATGTTGTAGACGTAGACGGGCAGCTTCACCGCCCCGCAGACCGCCCTGTAGTGGTTGACCATCGACTCGTCGTCAGGCGTCACGTAGTAGGGGGTCACGCAGCCGACGGCGTCGACCCCAGCCGCCTCGGCCGCCCTGGCGAGCGATACAGCCTCCTCAGTCGAAGGCGCCCCTACGCCTGCCAGGATCTGGACCCTGCCCCCGGAGTGGTCGGCGGCGACCTCGAAGACCCTCTCCCTCTGGTCCGGCCTCATCAGGGCGCCGAGGCCCGCTGTGCCGCAGACGAAGAGGCCGTCCACGCCGCCGTCGACCTGGAAGTCGACGAGCTCTCTGAGCGCCTCCTCGTCTACCTCTCCCTCAGCGTCGAATGGAGTGACGAGGGCTGTGATGATACCCTCAAGACGCTTCAAAGCCTAAGCACCTGTAAGATAGCCGGCGAATCAGCCTAAATAATGCTCGACTAAAACTTATCAGCCGAGCGACCATAGGCTAACCCGCCATGAAGACCCCAGACGTCCTGAGCATCGGAGAGCCCATGGTCGAGCTCTGCGCCACATCGCCAGGACGCCTCAGCGTCGTGGAGGAGTTCAAACGCGGCTGGGGCGGCGACACCTCGAACTTCGCCGTGGCCACGGCACGCCTCGGCGGAAGCGCTGGCTACGTCTGCAGGCTCGGCGGCGACGAGTTCGGCCGCAGCTTCCTCGGCCTCTGGCGGCGGGAGGGAGTGGACGCGAGCCGCGTAATCGTAGAGCCTGACGGCTTCACCGCGGTCTACATCATCTCTCTCACCGAGGGCGGAGGCCACGACTTCACCTACTACCGCGCAGGCGCAGCTGCGAGCCGATACTCGCCAAGGGACCTCGACACCGAGTACGTGGCGAGGGCCAAGGTTCTCCACACGAGCGGAATAAGCCTGGCCGTCAGCGGGAGCCTCAGGGAGGCGAGCCTAGAGGCCATGCGGATCTGCAAAGAGGCAGGGGGCAGGGTCAGCTTCGACGTCAACATGAGGCCGAAGCTCTGGCCACTCGACGTCGCCAGGGCCGCCTGCGGGCGCGCCGTCGGGAACTCAGACGTCGTCTTCGCCAGCGTCGAGGACACCCACACCCTCTACGGCGTCGGGGAGCCTGAGGGGGCCGCCGAGAAGCTGAGGAGCCTCGGAGCGGGCACCGCCGTCATCAAGCAAGGCGGCGAGGGGTGCCATGTATCATCAGAGGAGGCGTCCTTCGACTCCCCCGGCTACAGCGTCGACGTTGTCGACACGACGGGCTCGGGGGACGCCTTCGACGCCGCCTTCATGATCGGCCTCCTCGAGAAGTGGGGCATGGAGAAGTCGGCTGCCTTCGCCAACGCCGTCGGCGCACTCACCGCGACGGGGCTGGGAGCCGTAGCACCTATACCGACGAGGGAGCGGGCCCTGGGCCTCATGGCCAGTCGGAGGCGAAGCTGAGTTCAACGCCTCTTCGCGAAGAGCGCGACGATGAAGGCAAGACCCAGCCCCCCGATGAGGTAGAAGATCATCGAGCTGCCTCCCTGATCGCCCCGCCCCGCATGAGCCTCGTCGTAGAGGGCTGAGAGGGCGTCGGCGACGCCGTTCACCGCGAGGTTCAGGGACTCCCCAGCCCTGTCCATGAAGGCCGCGCTCGAGGTATTATAGTGGCCGTCCATCCACGCGGCCGTGTAGGTTCCGCCAGAGTCGAAGGTCGTGTCGCGCGCCAGGTTCAGTGCAACTTCGTATGCGGTGGTGTCTTCGAGCCCGCCGTCGAAGCTCAGGTAGCTCCGGAAGCTCGAGGAGTAGGTCGACGTCCGCGCATTGACATAGTCCTCGTATTCGCTGTGATGGACCTCTGCGCCCCAGTCCGTCGAGGAGCCCATCACGTGGCTGAAGACCGCGACGTCGGAGACGTAGTGGGCCATGGCGCCGGCGCGCTTGGCGGCGTTCACGTAGTCGCCCTGCTTAAGGTAGCTTAAGGCGGCCTGATACTCCTCCTGCGCCCTCCTCGCCGCGGCGTCGTCCTGCAGGGAGCCGCCTGAACGGAAGTAGATGTGGTGGTTAGCCGTGTCCCCTATGCCGTCCGCCACCCTGTTGTTATCCGGCAGCTCCGTCCCGTAGAGGTAGACCTTCAGGTTGTCCGCCAGCCACTGCCTCTTCGCCGAGGGCAGCATCTCCAGGGCGTGCTCCGCGACCCAGTCGTGGGTCCCGTAGTCAGGGTTCGACGGGTCCGAGCTGTAGCCGCCGTTGCCCCAGGCATATGAGGCTGTTGGAGGGGGTGAGAACAGTAGAAGGACGAGCACAAGAGGAAGAAGGCGTCTCCTCATCCTGTCGGTCAAACCCGATCAAACCAACAAGTTCCGGGGATTTATCTGGTTCGATCCAGTTCCACGAGACAGACAGATAAATTCCTTAGCTGCTCAGAGTCCCCGCGGGGAGCCTCCTTTCCCGAGGATTTCTGCATTACGCGGGCTCACGGTACGTGAATCTTATGTAGGCGCCGTATACGATGCCGATGAGCATGCCGGCGAGGTGAGCCCCGTGGGCGATGTCGGATGGCATGAAGAGGCCGGTGAAGTCGAGGAACGCCCAGAGGAATGCGGCGACGACGAGGGGCACGGGCATCATCCCGTAGATCCAGACAAGGGTGAGCGGGGAGATTACCGCCAGCGTCCCCATGACGCCGTAGATCGCCCCAGAGGCCCCTATCGCCGGCACGTACGGGCTCGAAGCCGTCAGCATGTAGCCGACGTTCCCGACTACGCCGGAGACTAGGAAGAGGACGACGAAGTTCCTGCCCCCTATGACCTTTTCGAGGGTGGTCCCGAAGAAGAGTAGGGCGACGATGTTCAGGAGCAGGTGCGACGTATCGGAATGGAGGAAGACGCTGGTGACGAACATCCAGGGCATCCTTAGGGCGAGGCTGGGGAAGAAGGCGAGGAACACCCAGCTGTCCGTGAACTGCTGGATCAGGAAGACGACGACGATGGCCGCCATGAAGACGTAGGTCCACCGTGGCTTGTGCCCGTATGGCTCGCCGAGAACCATGTCTTTCACCCACCCCTACTATGCCCGACAGATTAAGAGGATTGCCGTGCCTCGAACTGTCGCCGATCAAAATGCATGGGGCTTCTCGACATGTCGCAGGAGAGAGAATCCAAGCCTTTGGGGTTCGAGGTTATCAAGACCTCTACGAATGCATATCTTTAAAGGCGGGGGACACGCTCCCATATCAGTACAATGGGAGCCTTTTAGGTGACCGTTATACGAAAGCAAAGGAGTGAATGAAATGGGATATAGAGAAAGGCGCAGCTTCGACAGCGGACCACGCGAGATGCACAAGGTGACCTGCTCTGACTGCGGCAAGGAATGTGAAGTTCCGTTCAAGCCGACAGAGGGCCGCCCGGTCTACTGCCAGGAGTGCTACGCCAAGCACAGGCCACCGAGAAGGTACTAAGCCGGACAGTGAGCCGCAAGCGGGCTACGCCCGCGGAGAATCGTTTTTTAGTTTTTTCTTCATTAATAGAAGGTCGCGCGTAGACACGTTTTATTCGATTCTACGAGTCTTTTTCCTTCAAAGTCGATCACAACGTCCCCGCGCACGCGACGGGGTTATTGAACGAGTGTTTATTCTCCTGGAGGTATCAGTTTGGAGAGCGTGTTGTATCCTAGGATCAGCCCCTTCTCTTCACGCCCATAGGCGTCAACGATTCCTGACTCGGTGTCTATCTTCTCCTTCGCGTGGGCGGCAGCGAACACGTCGTCCTCATGCTCTATGTCGATATTACCCCTGTAATTCACCTCGATCAGTGCCGTGATGAACTTAGGCCAGTCGATTTCACCCCAGCCTGGTAGGCGCGCCCGCCACCAGCCGTGGCCCAGACCTATGGTTTCGCCGAAGGCCTGCCCTAGGATACCCACGCGGTTCAGCACCCTGCGGTTGATCTCCATGTCCTTGGCGTGGATGTGGAAGATGCGGTCGCCGTAGTCGTAAATTGCCTGGATGTAGTCGATCCCCTGCCAGACCATGTGTGAGGGGTCGAGCTCGATGCCTAGGGCCTTCGAGGGGACGACCTTGTACATCTCGTCCCAGACCTCGGGGCTTATGGCGATGTTCTCGCCTCGGAGGTGGAAGCGGTCCATCATGGGGCAGTTCTCGATGGCGATGCGTATCTTTCGCCTCTCCGCCTCGGCGCAGATGGGCGTGAAGACCTCCTCGAAGAGGGGGATGTTCTCCTTGATGGACTTGTCGGGGTCCCGACCGGCGAAGGTGCAGACCACGCCGACGCCCATCCTGCTCGCCAGCTCCATGACCTTGTAGAAGTACCTGATGGCCTCCTCCGCCTTCTCCTCGGAGTCTAGGAAGTTCGGGTAGTAGCCGAGTGCCGATACCTCGATGTCGTGCTCCTTGAGGTTCTTCTTGACCTCGGCGATGCGCTTGTCGGTCACCTTGTCGGCGTTGAGGCTCGAGTCGGGCCACGCTGAGAGCTCCATCGAGCGGAAGCCGACCTTGTGGGCGAACTCAACCGTCTTCTCGTCGTAATTCGTGTAAAAACCTAGTTTCATAGTTGATTCTTTCGATAAAACTACTATTTAGCATATTGCACCAACGTGTTCGTTTCCTAACATGCTTTGAGATGGCTTGCTGATGGAACCTTGGCGCAGAGGAAGGGATTCGAGCCCTGAGGCTCAAGGTTTTCTGGATTCCAGGAAGGCTCTGCTGGACAGGGTTTCAGTCGCTTTCGCTTCACGGCGGGCGGCTAAATCTTCTCGCAGCCTCTCGTCGCCTGTTATGAAGAATCTTGGCTTGGAGACGATCACGGAGGCGGCGACGGCGGCGTCCTTCCTGTCCCTCACGATGCGTACAGCTGTCGGGATCGCCTCCTCGATCTCAGTCCATCCGACTCGCCTGTACTCTACCCTGGAGAGGAAGACATCAAGTAACCCCTCGTAGCCCCGGAACTTCGAGGCGAGAACCCTCCG
>Ga0299915_10002057_pt1 | contig 14727 bp, 16 predicted proteins | sample RVTome_13_FD_200263 | JGI IMG/M metagenome (GOLD analysis project Ga0299915, IMG submission 200263) | Soil microbial communities from uranium-contaminated site in the Upper Colorado River Basin, Wyoming, United States - RVT92D227 (version 2) ... | reverse complement strand
GGTATGCTCGTCGCTCGCGCCTTGCCAGCGTGCCTGGGGACCTGCAGCAAAATGCGCATGTTATTCCCGAACAGACCCTAAGGACCGCCGGGGGCGGATCGTGCGCCTGGCGGTGGAGCGCGGCGAAGTCCGCATCCAATGGCCTCATCTCGATTATTCGCGCGCCATGTCGGTCATGCCGGCAAGCGCGCTGCAGACGCTCAGCCCCAGCGCTGCGCGGATCAAGGGCTGGGCGCGCTTTGCAGGCTCGCATGCCAACGCCGCCCGGCTTCGGGACTTCGCCGACCGCTTCGAAGGGCTCTATCCCGAGGCAGACCTACCCTCGGAATGTCCGAGTGACATGGTCTACGTCGAATTCAAGGACGTCAATGTCGGCCCCGAGGATCTCATCGCCAGGCTGCGTGAACTGGCTGAGCCGCTCGAATCTCTCAATGCCGAGCTGGAGGTCGGCTCGTCCCTGGAGGGCGCGACCGAGGAGCTTCGGGTTTGCATTCGCGACGGCGCGGTCCAGGTCTTGCGGCCGGCGCTTTGGAATGAGGCGTGAGAAATGGATTATTTTTTGACCGACGAGCAGAAGGAGATCCAGCGCCTCGCCCGCGAAATCGCCGAGAAGGAGATCCGCCCGGTTGCCCAGCAGTATGACCGCAGCGGCGATTTCCCCTGGCCCATCGTTCGAACCCTTGCCGAGACCGATCTATTCCGTGTCTTCATCGACGAGCGCTGGGAAGGCGTGGCCGGCGCCTCGCCGATCTTCAACATGGTGCTGGTCACCGAGGAGCTGTCGCGCGCCTGCAGCGGGATCGCGCTCGCCTTCGCGGCCACCGCGCTCGGCGCTCTGCCGATCGTTCTGGCAGGCGACGATGAACAGAAGAGACGCTTCCTGCCCGACATCGCCGCCGGCCGCCGGCTCGCCGCGTTCGCGCTCACCGAGCCCCAGGCCGGATCGGATGCGGGCGCCATCGCCACCACTGCGAGGCGAGACGGCGACTATTATGTCCTGAACGGAACCAAGCAGTGGATCACCAACGGCGGCGAGGCGGAGATCTATTCGGTTTTTGTCCTCACCAATCCCGAGAAGGGTCCGCGGGGCGCTTCATGCCTCGTGGTCGAGAAAGGCACACCCGGGTTCGAATTCGGCAAGAAGGAAGACAAAATGGGAATCCGCGCTTCGGCCACGCGCGAATTGAGTTTTCAGGACTGCCGCGTGCCGGTCAAAAACCGCCTGGGGCGCGAAGGCACCGGCTTTCTCACCGCGATGAAAACCTTTGATGTTTCGCGGCCCGGCGTCGCCGCCCAGGCAGTCGGCATCGCCCAGGGAGCTCTCGATCTGGCGGTTGAGTACTCGTGCACCCGGCGGCAGTTCGGCTCGCCCGTGTCGGCTTTCCAGGGACTCCGCTTCCTGCTGGCCGACATGGCCATGCGCGTGGAGGCGGCGCGCGCGCTCACCTATGCGGTCGCGCGCTATATCGACTCCTCGCCTCCCGAGCGGACCACGATGTACGCCGCCATGTCCAAGTGCTTTGCCTCGGACATGGCAGTCCAGGTAGCCACCGACGCCGTGCAGGTCTTCGGCGGCTATGGTTACATGCGCGACTACCCCATCGAAAAGTATATGCGCGACGCGAAAATTACGCAGATCTACGAGGGCACCAACCAGATCCAGCGCGACGAGATCAGCAGGATCCTCATCGGGAACTTCCACTCCAGTCGCGCGAAAACTTAATGCCTTACGGCACGTTTTTTGTGCCGCAAGGCACTGATGTCAAGGTAATGTTGTGTCGAATGGCGCCAAAGCTGTCAGCTATCAGCTCTCAGCTCTCAGCTCTCAGCTATCAGCTATCAGCTGTCAGCTATCAGCTGTCAGCCTCTCGGTGGGTACGCACAGCTCGCCCGCTATCAGGACGAGCTGACTGCTGATAGCTGACAGCTGACTGCTGATTGCTGACTGCTGAATGCTGACTGCTGAATGCTTGGGAGATGGCCGTGTCAATGGGAATGGACCTCTCGACCTTGCTGACCGGGATCCTGGTGTTCCTGGCGCGGGTCGCGGATGTCAGCATGGGAACCATGCGCACGATCAGCATCGTGCGCGGCAGGACCAAGACCGCATTTGTGCTCGGCTTTGTGGAGATCAGCCTCTGGCTGGTTGTCATCGCGGCCGTGCTCGCTTCAATATCCAGCAGGCCCATCCTGGGAATCTTCTATGCCCTCGGCTTCTCGACTGGAAATGTGGCGGGGATTCTGCTCGAGCGCCGCATCGCGTTCGGCCAGGTGCGGTCGAGTAATTCGTGGAATTCGTGGCTTCTTTATCTTATGCCCGGTCTTTTCGCTTGAATCTCGACGGAAATTCAACGATTCTCTGATACCGGCATCAAGCCGCCATGCCCAGAGGGAGCAGATCTATGGAATCTTCAAAATTAAGAGACTTTCGTCGTTTGTTTTTCGTGGTTATCGTCGTGCTCGTCTGCGGGCTTTTCTCGATTTCGGCCTCGGACTCCGGCGAAGAACCCGAATCCTGTACCAGCATCATGGTGGGCCGCCTGGCCTCGGAGGACGGTTCGGTCATCACCTGTCACACCTGTGACGGCAATTATCGGACCTGGCTGAACATCGTCCCGCACCAGAAGTATCCCAAAGGCGCGAAAAACAAGATTTACTGGGGAACGCTTCACACCGAAACCCCTTGGGACACGCGCGGCAAGATACTCAAGGGAGAAATCCCGCAGGTTGAGGAAACCTACGCCTTCATGAACGTCGCCTATCCCTGCCTGAACGAAAAGCAGCTGGCCATAGGCGAAACAACCATCGGCGGCAGGCGCGAGCTGCAGAACGATGACGGGCTGTTCCTCATCGAAGAGCTCGAACGGATCGCCCTCGAGAGATGCACCACCGCCAGAGACGCCATCCGCCTCATCGGGCAGCTGGTCAAAGAGTACGGCTATGGCGACAGCGGCGAGTGCATCACCATCGCCGACAAAAAAGAGGTCTGGCACTTCGAGATCTTCGGCGCGGGCCCTGCCGAGATTGGCGCGGTCTGGGCCGCCGTGCGCATCCCCGACGACCACGTGGGCGTCTCCGCCAACCGCCCGAGAATCAGCACGCTGAAGCTGGACGATCCCGATTATTACATGGCTTCGGAGAATGTCTTCTCCGTGGCTCAGGAAATGGGCTGGTGGGATCCCAAAAAAGGGGAGCCCTTTAAGTTCTGGAAGGCATACAGCAGCGCCAAGCCGTTCTCCGACCGCGAGCACTTCATATATAAAAAGCTCGCGCCGTCTCTCAATCTCTCCATGGATATGGAAGAGCTGCCGTTCGCGATCAAGCTGGAGAAAAAGCTCTCGGTGAGAGACGTGATGGGAATGTACCGGGAGACATACGAGGGAACCGACTTCGACATGACCCGCAACCTGATGGTCCCGAAGCAGCAGCCGCGGGGACAGCAGGCCGCCGCGAAGGAGGACGCCAAGCCGGAGATGGTGAAGAGTCCGATCGCCAATAACTGGATGAGCCGCGACATGATCGCGCTGCTGAACGCGTTGAAACCGGGAACCGTGGAACAGCGCCGGACCATCGCCATCGCAGCATGCGCCTATTCCCAGATCATCCAGGTGCGCGGCTGGCTGCCGGACGAGGTCGGCGCGATTGCCTGGTTCTCCTTCGACAACCCGGCGCAGAGCCCGCGCATACCCGTTTTCTCGGGCACGCTCGAACTACCCAAAAGCTTCGAATACTGCGCGCAGCAGCGCTATAACGCCGATTCGGCCGCCTGGGCCTTCCGCAGGGCAAACCGACTGGCCATGATCAAGTGGGGCGCCACGCGCAAGCAGATCGAAGACGCCATCATGGAGTTCGAAGACCGCGCCTTTATGGAACTCCCGGACCTGGAGAAGCGCTTTATCCAGGTCATGAGCAGCGAAGATTCCGATGCGATGGCGAAAGGCCGGGAATACTTGACCAAATATACCAACGACTTCGCCCGTGCCGCCATGAGCAAGTGGGGGGACCTGGGCGATGCGTTCTGGGCCCTGTACGCCCGCGGATTTTAGCCATCTTCGCAAAAACCACACAAAACGGGGTCAGACCCCGTTTTGTGTGGTTTTTGGATGGGGATCTTGGCTACCTTCATTTTTGCCTCGGTTTTCATTCTATTCCTTATTGTCGAAAAGCTGCGGCACAACCGCCGCGTGCGCTCCATTCCCCTGCGCATCTGCGTCACCGGGACTCGAGGCAAATCGAGCGTGACGCGCATGATCGCTTCCATCTTGAGGGAGAGCGGGAGAAGGGTGGTCGCCAAGACCACGGGATCGGCGGCGCGCCTGATTCTCCCCGACGGGACGGAGACCGATTTTCCGCGGCGCGGCCCGGCCAACATCCTCGAGCAGAAGAAGCTCGTAAAGAAGGCTTCATCTCTGGGCGCCGACTGCCTGGTTGCCGAGATGATGAGCATCCATCCGGAAAACCACCGGGTCGAGGCTCGCCACCTGCTTCAACCCTCCATTATCGCAGTCACCAACGTGCGCCGGGATCACACCGAGGCCATGGGCGAGACTGAAGAGGAAATCGCGAGCGCGTTTTTGCCGGCGATCCCACCGACGGCAACCGCGTTCATCCCTCAAGCAGCGGCAAAGCTCTTCCCGCTCAAGCTGGCGACGGAGGTTCCTCAAGGCGCATGGGCCCCGCACCTGACGAAAAGAGAATACTCAGATGACCTGGACCTGGTGCATGCCGTGGGCCGTCATCTCGGCGTCGATGACCAGACAATCCTGGCCGGCATCCGGAAAGTCCGGCACGACCCGGGCCATCTAGACATCCGGGTCTGGCATTGCGAGGGTCATTGCTATTACCTGGTCAATGCTTTCGCAGCCAATGATCCGGAAAGCACGTGGCGCGCGCTGGAAAAGGCCCGGGCCCTGCTGCCGGAGATCAGCGGAACGGCCGGAATCCTGAATCTGCGCGCCGACAGGCCGGCCCGGACCCTGCAATGGATCGCAGCACTTCGGAGCGGCGGCGACGCTCGGCTCGACAGCCTTTATGTCCTCGGCGGACATTCCGGCGTGGTCCAGCGGAAGCTGCGCGCCGTTCGCACACTCGGCGGAAATTCACCCGAAGCAATCATGAAGGACGTTGCCCGCGGGCTGCAGGACCGATCGATGATATTCGGGTTTGGCAACATGGGCGGAGCGGGAAAGCTCCTGGTGAGCTATTGGGAACGGATCGGTGAACCATATGCCGTATGAGACCTCGCTGCTGGGGCTTTTGTTGTCATTGGCATATATCGCGCTCACCGGGCTCTATCCCGGAGGCGTGATCGTCCCGAGCTATCTGGTGCTGTTTCTCGATCAGCCTGTGCGGCTCGCCGCCACCTTTGCCGCTGCCGTCCTGACGCTCGGCTGCTATCGGCTGTCCTCGCGCTATTTGATCCTGTATGGGACCCGGCGATTCGTCTTCATGATCCTGGTCGCCGCCTCCTGGACTGTTCTCGGCCAACGTGTGCTGCCATCGGCCTCGACTCCCCCTCTGGAGTTTCAGGTGATCGGCTGGATCATCCCCGGCCTGATCGCAAACACGTGCGAGCGCCAGGGAGTTCTTCTCACGGCGACATCGCTCGTGACGGTAACGGTCGCGGCCTATTTCGCGGGCAGGATGTTGGGCGCCGCCATGGTGGTATTCTAGCGCTGACGACTGCAAATGAAATCAAACCGAAAAACACGTTTGATCGCAGCTGCCGTTCTGAGCCTGGCCGCGTATGCTGCGGCGCGCTGCGCAACCGTGCAGAGATCTGCGCCGCATGCCGCGACCATGCTGCGCGCGGTCCGGACCATGGACCGGGCAATCGCGGCGGTAAGGCAGGAGCGCCGCTCGTCCGGCGCCCAGGTCGATCCCTCGATCGATCCAAACGGCACGGGCTTGATCGGGCCTGAAGTCGACGAGCTGACGACATCCCTGGGGCGCCTGGATGCCAAGCGGACCACGACGAACCCGAACTTTGCGGCCCTCGTCGTGCATTTGCTGCACCAGGCCGGCGTCCGCGCCGGCGATACAGTGGCAATCGGTGCTTCGGGTTCGTTCCCTGCCCTCCTGATCGCCTCGCTGGCCGCAGCCGAAGCAATGGATGTGCATCCCGCCGTCATCATCTCTCTGGGCGCTTCCTCCTTTGGTGCAACCCACACCGGTTTCGACCTGCTGTCGCTCTGCCAGCTTCTTCTGTCTGCGGGAATATTCGATACGCCGCCGGCGGCTGTCTCACTGGGAGGCGAGCAGGACACCGGCCTCGGCTTCGAGCCGGAGGCACTGCAGGCGCTCACCGGACAGATCAGGGAGAGCGGGCTGCCGTACATTTTTGAGTCCGGCCTGCGCGCCAACGTGGCCCAACGGATGGAATGCTACGACCGTGCGGCATCGCCGCGGCCGATCGCCGCCTTCATCAACATCGGCGGCGCATACGCCAACATGGGCGCCAGCCCGAGGGCGCTGGACTTGAAGCCGGGCCTGAACATGCGCATTTCCCTTCCGCCCGAGGAGGAACGCGGGGTCATCTTCGAAATGGCGGCTCGCGGCATCCCGGTAATCCATCTGCTTTTCATCAAGGGTCTGGCAAACCGGCACGGCCTCCCCTGGGATCCGGTCCCGCTGCCCCGGCCCGGCGACTGGCTGCCATCCGATCCACATGGCGGCACGGGTTTTTGGCTGGTTTCCATCGCTTACTTTGGACTCCTATTGTGGCTTTTGGTAAGAGCTGATTCGTGAAATTCGTACTACTAACGCGCAAATCCTTTCCCGGCGGGAAAGGATTTTTTCACCGCTGAGACGCGAAGGATACGCTGCACAGCGAGGAAATGAGGACGCGGAAAAACGCGGACGAACGCGGATTCTGCTGGAGCCGCTAAGTCGGCGAGTGGATTGCACGAGCTTTGGCTGCCCCCGAAGGGCGCCCCGCTTCGCGGGGCGGTCTTTGCCTGAGCCGCCCTGGGCAAACGCGCCTGTTAAGGATCTGTCAGGAAATAAGTGATGCACTTCGGCGCGCGCGCCGGGCGGGCAGATGCAAGGCGCCGCGCCAGCGGGCCTGGGAGCCTGCAGCGAAGTGCACCACTTATTTCCTGACAGACCCTAAGTGCGTCGCCTTGGATGGATAGGCTGCAACAAGGCGTGCTTGCCCAGGGCGGCTCAGGCAAAGAAAGCAGCTAAAGCTCGTGCAATCCACCCGCGTTATTCCGTGTCCCAAATCTCTGTGATTTCTCTGCGTGCTCCGCGCCTCTGGGGTTTGCTTTTTCTTCGGTTGCGACTGTGCTGCTCCAGGGAATTCGTGGCTGTTTTTAAAAACTCTGCCGCCGCTCAAAGGTCTTGATAAACGGCAAGCTATTGACTATGTTGGCCCCGTATTCGGATTGCTCCAGGAGAGGAACACGCCATGAAACTCATGATTAAGCCGATCATCGCATTGATGGCGCTCGCCGTGCCGGCTATCCTGGCCGGGCCGCTGCCGGCGCAGGAAAAAGCAGGCGCGCCGGTGCTGCTCACTTCATGCGGCCAGAGCCCGGGGCCGACGAGATTCCAGATATTCCTCAAAAAGCTTCAGATCGACCACGTATACAACGACCAGGCGACCGCCAGGGACCTGGCGGCCAAAAAGAGTTCGGGCGCGCCCTTCAAGTCCTTGATCATCGTGACCGGCGCCAGCCTCAAGGGGATGGGTGCCGCGGGCGTTTCCATCAACGATGAGATCGCGCGCACGAAGGCGCTCATCGAGGAAGCCCGCAAGCAGGGCATCAAGGTCATCGGCGCGCACGTCGAAGGCATGTCGCGCCGCGCCCAGGGCGCCGCGCCCGGCGACAACAGCGATGAAATTTCCATAGACGCGGTCTGTCCGTTTTCCGCCCTGATGATCATCAGAAAGGATGGAAACGAAGACGGCCGTTTCACGGCCATCTCAAAGGCCGGCGGCATCCCCATGATCGAGTTCGACAAAAGCCTCGAGCTTGAGCAGCTCCTGGCCAATCTGTTCGCCAAATAAGGCCGAGCCCAATGACCATGTTCACCTATGCCGGGATGGTCCTCGGCGTTATGGTGGCGGTATACATCCTCGCGCGGGTCTTTACGCGCTCGACTGAATTATGCATGGTCGCCGCCGCCCTGGCGGGAGCGCTCGCCGGAGGATTCGGGATCCCCGCGCGCCAGATCGCCGAGGGCGCGATCACCTACCTCGACATCAACCTCATCTTCATCACCGCCACCCTGTTCATGAACATACTGAAAGACTCAGGCGGGATCGCTTTTGCCGTGCGGCGCATTCTGATCCGTTTCCACCGCTGGCGGGCGCTGCTCCTGGTGCTGCTGGCGCTGCTGCTGCTGATACCGGGAGCGCTGACCGGGGCGGGAAGCGTTACGGTTCTGATCACCGGCGGCATGGTGGCCACGGTGCTGCACACCATGGGCATTTCCAAACTGAGGACCGCCGCCATCGTATTCATTATCGCCGGCCTCAGCGCGGCGGCGCCGCCGGTGAGTCTCTGGGCAATGCTGGCGGCAGCCGGCGTCAACATGCCCTATGTCGGCTTTTTTATGCCGCTGCTGCTGCCCTGCCTGGCCGCGGCGCTGCTGACCATCTTCATCCTGGGGTGGAAAGGGAGCCGGACCGACCTCGAACAGGCGCTTCGAGACCTGCCCCAGCCGCCAGCAGCGATGAGCTGGCTGCGCGTGGCGCTCCCGTTCGCGGTCTTCCTGCTGCTGATTTTCGTGGGCCGGCAGTGGCCGCATTCCACTCCGGTGATCGGCCTGCCGCTGATGTTTCTCTGTGCCGCGCTGGCAGCGTACCTTCTCTCGCCGACGCCCATAGCCTTTTTCAGGATCTCACGCGACACCATCGACCAGCTGCTCCCTCTGATCGCCACGCTGACCAGCGTGGGAATTCTGGTGCAGATCATGACGATTACAGGCGCACGCGGCCTGCTGGCGGTCACTGCCGTGACGCTCCCGGTGGCAGTGGTCTTCGCCACACTCTTTCTCGTGTTGCCCGTCTCAGAAGCGGTCCTGATGTATGGAGCAGCCCCGGTGATCGGCGTCCCCCTGGTGCTGCTGTTCAACACGATCGGATTGAATCCGATCGTCGCGCTGGCCGGGATGAGCGTCATATGGCCGCTCGGCGACGCCCTGCCGCCCACGGCGATCATAGGGCGGCTCACGGTGGCTGCGGTCGGGTATGAGGACTCATACGCCCGGTTTCTGAGGTGCTGCGCGGTTCCTTCGATCATCATCATGGTCATGGGTACGCTGATGGTTGTATTCAGCCGGCAGCTTTCGTTTTTAACGGGGCTATAAGCCCTCGAGACAGGCGGCATTCGCCATGCTGAATGGATGGATCGTTCTTATCTATTACGTTCTGGTCGCTTACGTTGCGCTGCTGCTGGTATGGAATCTCGCCCGGGCCAGGTCCTGGGAGCGTGAGGCGCTCTACATCATCGTTCTGCTCCCCTTCCTGCTGCGGCTTTTCCGGCTGAAGTGAGGTGTTTCCCATGAAAAACAGCGCCTACATCCGCAAAGGCGTCCTGTGCTGCATCGGGTTGCTGCTCCTTGTGGCTGCAGGCGAGAGCTTTTACGAGAGCAGGCATCTCAGGGAGCCGGTGGTCCTCGGGCCGGGAGTCAGCGAAGTAAAAAAACTGAGTGAATATTTCCCTGCCCTCGGCGGCAGCGCCAATGACTGCAACCTTTATTTCCTGAGGGGCCGGGAAGACGGGGCCACCGTCCTGGTAGCCGGCGGCACGCATGCGGAGGAACCCGCGGGACGGCTGGCGGCGTGGCTCTTCGTGGAAAACGCCGTTATGGAGAAGGGAACGCTGATCATCGTGCTCAGCGCCAACCGGAGCGCCACGACGGTGACGCGCATCGGCGGCGGATACCCGCCCGACTTCACCATTCCGACGAGCTGGGGTGGACAGCGGTTCCGGATGGGCGACCGTTGGTCCAATCCGCTGGACCAGTGGCCCGATCCGGAGGTCTATATCCATTATCCGAGCCGGCAGAACCTGGCATACGTGGACATCCGCAATCTCAATCGCACCTGGCCCGGCAGGCCCAACGGAACGCTCACGGAGAAGACCTGCCATGCGTTCATGGAGCTGATACGCCGGGAAGAGGTCGACCTGTTTATCGATCTGCACGAAGCCGAGCTGCAGTACCCGGTAATCAGCACTATCGTCGCGCACGAGCGCGGGCAGGAGCTGGCCACCATGGTCTCGATGACTCTGAGCGATATGGAGGGCTTCAACATCGGAACCGAGTTCTCGCCCAAGAACCTGCACGGCCTGTCTCACCGGGAGATCGGAGACCACTCGGGAGCCGTTTCCCTGCTGTTCGAGGCGCCCGAGCCCTTTCTCGATGCCACGCGAGGAAGGACGACGGCGGAGGGGCTGTTGAGCGGCAAGGACGAGTTTGTGGTCAAGGCCGGCAAGCATGGGCTGCTGTTCGAAAAAATGGATGACAAGGGCTGGCCGATCGACGTCCGGGTGGGAAGGCACACATCTTCGGTGCTCCAGACCCTGGTGAGCTGGACCGAGTTTTATCCGGAAAAGCCGGTGGCCTGCCGCAACGTCCCCCGCTATGCGGAGGTCATCAAAAACGGCGTCGGCCACTATCTCCGCGATCCCTCCAGGGCCAACCCCAAGCGCGTGGTGTTTGAATAGGGTGGCAGGCTACTGTGTCCCCATTTTTCCAGCTCTTCGATTCAGTCTTATCGATGTAAAAAAGGGGACAGGGTAGCCTGTCACCATTTCTCTCGGGCGGTCACCCTTGGGTCGTCTGGCGATGGAGGACGTTGGGTTTGACCAGGCGCACGGTGCGCCTGGCGCCTTCCAGCGCCCGCATGGCGTCCTGCCGGGAGTAAAATCCCGACGGCGTAAGATCTTCGGCGCCGTAAAAGGCAAGTTCGCGGTCACGCCTGAGTTCCCTCGAGATCTCCGCCAGCCCGTCAAGTTCGTCGCTGATGGCGGCAGGCAGGCGCTCCCTCTCGGCCAGCAGCACGTCTGAAACATCGTGGCTCCGGGGCGGTTCCACTCCGCAGGATCGCAGGAGACCCTTGAGGGCAAGTTCCACCACCTCCTGGGACTCGCGAACGACATCAGCCCAGCTCCCGGCTTTGAAGAGGACCTGCAGCGCCCGGAGCCGGATCTCGGCACGATGGACATAGTCGGCGGCCAAGCTAAGGTTCCTCATGGTCAAGCGGCCTCAATCCAGTACGTTTGTCCTTGCACGACCCGTCGGACGATGCGCCCCGATGCAATGTCGCTCCGTATGCGCGCCAGCCGCGCGGGGAGAGCAAAGTTCCGTGTGAAAAGGACGAAGCCGTCGACAGCAACCTCGGCCCACAGCCCGGCCGCCGTCTTCCCGGGCTGCGGGAGGTGGACGAAGTGCGGCTCCACTCGACGACCGTCCCACGAGGCAGGCGATGCATCCCACCGGCGGTACAAACTGCGGTTGAGCTCGATGCGGTCTTCCACAACAATCAGCAGATCGACGTCCGAGCTCTCGCTGAGTTCGGCCCGGGCCCATGAGCCGAAGGCAACCACGCCGATCAGCGCATCGCCAACCAGGGAAGCGGCGCGCAGGACGGCATCGGCAGCGCTCTGCCAGCCCGCCAGGGCGCCGATGGGGGCCGCCAGTTTGCGGGCACAGTAATCGTTGAGTGAGATCTCCATTCCAGCCGCTGAGAGCCGGAGCGCCGCATGTAGCCCGGGATCGATCCGGAGCAGAAAACGACCGGATGGAAGAGTACGATCATTTCGCCTATTCATAGTATCACCAATATGATCACATGATACTGTGTGGCGGCGGCTCTGTCAACCCGTAAGCGCACGCCCGCAGTCCAGCAGGCATCACCTGCGGTAATTCACGTCCAGGATCCTTAATCGCTCCAGGTGTGTGGCGAGCCGTTGGGTGAAACCCGCAAAGTCTTTCCTGCCGCCGGGCGACCACACCACTTCGCTCAGCGCGCAGGCGCGCGGGTAGGCCATGTACTCCGCCTGCTTCGCGTTGGGGATGTATTCCGTCCACACCTGGAACTGAGCGCCGAGCACATGTTTGGCCTCCTCGGGTGTCAGCGCGCCCGGGATGGGCTCGTAGCCGTAGACCTTCTCCAGCGGCAGGAAGCCGCCGATGGCGCGGGGCTCAGACTCCCTGTCCCGGGACTGGTAATAGTCGAAGTAGGTATGGCTGTTCGGCGCCATGATGACGTCGTGGCCCTCTTTGGCCGCCGCGATTCCGCCCTTCTCGCCGCGCCAGGACATGACGGCCGCGCCGGGCGCCAACCCTCCTTCGAGGATCTCGTCCCAGCCGATGAGGCGTCTCCCCCTGGATGCGAGGAAAGTGTCCATTTGCTTGATGAACCAGCTCTGCAGCTCGTCTTCGTCCTTCAGGCCGAGTTCCTGGATGCGCGCCTGGGCGCGCGGACTTTCCTGCCACTGCTTCTTCGGCGCTTCGTCGCCGCCGATGTGGATGAACGGGCTCGGGAAAATGTCCATGACTTCAGTGAGGACGCCCTGCAGGAAGCGGATGGTGTCATCCTCGACGTTGAATACGTTTTCGATGACCCCCCAGCGCGTGGCGACCTCTATCGGGACGCCCGTATTCCCCAGTTCCGCATAGGCTGCGATCGCGGCCTGAGAATGCCCGGGCATTTCGATCTCCGGCACCACGGTCACGAAGCGTGCGCGCGCGTAGGCGACCACCTCGCGCAGATCATCCTGGCTGTAGCAGCCGCCGTGCGGCCTGCCCGAATAGGTGGGCGGATCATAGGTCAGCATGTCATCCTTGCGCCATGCGCCGACCTCGGTGAGCTTCGGATACTTCCTGATCTCGATGCGCCAGCCCTGGTCTTCCGTGAGATGGAGATGGAAGACGTTCATCTTGTGCAGCGCCAGCAGGTCAATGTATTTGAAAAGGAATTCCTTCGGCATGAAGTGGCGGCCGACGTCGAGGTGGCCGCCGCGCCACTGGAAGCGCGGATAGTCTTCGATCTCGACTTCAGGGACCTCCCATTTCACGCGGGCGACCCGGCCCAGCCTAAAGATGGAGGGCGGCAGAAGCTGGCGCAGGGTCTGGATGCCGTAAAAGAGGCCGTCGGGTTGCGGCGCCCGGATTTCGATTCTCTTGGAGTTGGCGGATAACCGGTATCCTTCCTTCCCGAGCGCGCGTATTTTGGGATCGAGCTTCAGCTGGATGGTGTTGGACCCGCCCCTGCCGACCACCCGCAGCGGCAATCCCGTGGCCGGGCGCAGATAGTCCTGCAGCTGCATCCCCAGCGGCTCGAGGCTCCCGGGCGCGACAATGCGCGTGTCCGGGCGCAGCAGGAAAGCGCCGGATGCGCGCGTGATCTTGACGGGCGCCGGAATAATGGCCAGGTCCTGTGCGCCGGCCGCTCCGGCAAACAACATAGCGACTGCAATTGCTGGCTTTTTCGTCATAGGCTTTTGTTGCACTTTAGAGTGATTAATGCAATCGCATTCTTGCAGGAAAGCATAAGCTTCGGAGCATGCCGCCAGCCAGGAGGTTCATCGATGCGAAACGGCTCAATCGCCGCACTTCTGTTTTTCATGGCGCCCGTCCCTGCGCTCACTGCCCAGGAATACCAGTCGCACTTTCCGCCGGAGGAGTTCAAGGCTCGACGGGAAAAGGTGTTCGACCGTATCGGGCCCGATGCGGTCGCTGTTCTGCAGGGCGCGCACGAGCCCGGCGGTTTCGTTTATCCGCGCCAGGACAGCGTCTTCTACTACCTGCGCGGCGTCGAGAACCCGCATTCCTACCTGCTGCTGGACGGCAGGTCCCGGAAGGCGACCCTCTATCTGTCGCCGCGAGGGATCGGCCGGGGAGAGCGCGTGCTCTCGGTAGAAAAACCCGACCTGGCCAGGCAGTGGACCGGGGTGGACGAGGCGCTCCCTGCCGAGAAGCTGGCGCTGCCGCGGGTCAACGTTATCTACACCATGTTCAGTCCTGCGGAGGGTCAGGGACAGAGCCGCGGTGAACTGTTGGCCCGAAACGCCAAAATATTGGCCGATCCCTGGGACGGCCGTGTTTCTCGCGAGGCCAATTTCGTTTCGCTGCTGGTGGCCCGCCATCCGCGCGCGGAAATTCGCAAGGCATGGCCGTGCACGATGTCGGGAATTACGCTTCGGCCCCGCTGAAGCCCGGCCAGGTGTTCACTATCGATCCGCAGCTGCGCGCGCCGGAGGAAAACCTGTACATGCGAGTCGAGGATACGGTCCTGGTCACCGAAGACGGCGTGGAAATCCTGACCCGGCTCGCGCCTGCCGAACTGGACGAGATCGAGAAACTGATAGGAACGGAGGGCATCGTTCAGAAGTTCCCGCCGGTGTTGCAGCCCATCAAGCCGTAGTCCGGGTTTACGCCATCGATTGGACCGCTTGCCTGCGAGAGTCATAACATCCGCGGCGGCGGATCTGAAGCGGCGGCCAGGCCCATGACGCCCGGAAGCCCACCAGAGTAGCGGGGAAACAATCCGCGGAATCCGTACTACTAACGCGCAAATCCTTGCCCGCCGGGAAAGGACTTTTTTCACGGCCAAGACGCAGTTTCACGGAGCGCACCGAGGAAATCGGGACGCGGAAGAACCGATGAACGCGGATTCTGCCGGAGCCGCAAGGACGGCGAGTGGATTGCACGAGCTTTTGCTGCCGTCTTTGCCTGAGCCTCCCCGGGCAAGCGCGCCGGGTGAACCGGTCG
>Ga0299915_10002056_pt1 | contig 14728 bp, 14 predicted proteins | sample RVTome_13_FD_200263 | JGI IMG/M metagenome (GOLD analysis project Ga0299915, IMG submission 200263) | Soil microbial communities from uranium-contaminated site in the Upper Colorado River Basin, Wyoming, United States - RVT92D227 (version 2) ... | reverse complement strand
CCGACATAGCCAATCCCGGCCTCGTCCTGGAGGACGCCCTCGATGATCTGGGCGTTGCCGTTCATCTCCTTCATATCCGTTGAGTAATTTTTATTCCCCAGGACGTGCTCCTGCATGAAGACATAAGTCCCCGAGTTCGATTGACGTCCGTAGAGGGAGACGGGTTTAGACGGTCCGCCCAGGGCGCTCCAGTTCTTGATCTCGCCTCGGTAGATCGCGCCGAGCTCGGCCATTGTCAGCTTCTCGATCGGGTTCTTCTCGTTGACGATGATGCTCAGCCCGTCGACAGAGATGACAAAGAAGCGGGGGATCACGCCCTTTTCCCAGGCCTGGTCGATCTCTTTCTGTTTCCATTCCCGGGAATGATTGGCGATCTCGCACGTCTGGTTGATGATGGCCGTGATCCCTGTGCCCGAGCCCCCGCCGAGGATGGCCAGGGCGGTTCCAGGATTCTTGGCCATGTACTCTTCGGCCAGGATCTGGACCAGGTTGACCATCGTGTCCGACCCCTTGATCTGGATCATTTTCTTCTGGGCCGGGGCCGCCGTTTGGACCATGGCCATGACGGCGAGGCCGAAGGTGACGGTGGCGATGAGTTTTTTCATGCTGTTTCTCCTTTTTTTGTTCTGTTCATTGTCATTGTCTTGACCTTCCCGAAGATCCTCCCCAGTCCCTCTTAGAAGGAAAGGAAGAAGGTGAAGTTGAAGATCAGGTCGTTTTTCTTTTCCGGGTCCGCATAGAAGCGAATCCAGATGTTCGGCTGGAGCTTCATGCTTTTATGAAAAGGAGCCCAATCGAGGCCGGCGATGACCAGGCTGCTCTCGTCATCACTGGACTGGCTGTTCGGCTCGTAGCGGTCGAACCTGGCGAAAAGCGAAAAAATGTCCGGATTGAAGGTGTAGCGACCGAATAACGAAAGACCGGAGACATCGAAGAGGGCCTCGTCGGCGGTCAGGTATTTATCGTTCTGATAGACGAAGTACTCCGCCCCAAGGACGAGGTTCTTGACCATCTCGAAGTAGCCGTCAAGCTTATAGGTCGTGGCCGAGTTGTCCGCGTCCTGTTTCTCATAATCCAAATAGCCGACCACGGAAAGCCCGGCCAGGGGGATGAGATGAACTTGACCCGCGACCTTCTTAAATTTATCGCTCTCGGCGTGCGAATAGCCGGAGCCGTTGCTGACCATGAAGCCGTAGCGGACGTACTTGGCCAGGCTTCCGGTCAGGCTGGCGCCGAGGTCGGCCGAGGGCGCGTCTACATCGACACCGGTGATATCTTTGTATCCGTCCATGATGGTCTTGGCGACGCTCCGGTAAGCCCACCGGTCCTCGGCTATTTTGAATTGAATGGTCTCCGTCATGCCGATTTTAAGTGCCGAATTCGGTAAGAACCCGGAATATTCAAAATAGATGTGCTTGATAAAGGGGCGAAGCTTGTCGTCCTTCTTCGTGGAACCCGTCTTGATATCGACCGAGGTCAGGTTCGCCGTGTTGTCGGCATCATAGCGGAACCGGAATTTGAGGTTGTCGTTGATCTTGTTTTCGTAGGTGAAATAGGCCCGGCGGAAGGCGAAGAAATTGTTCTTGGCGGCCGACGTAACCGGCCCGCCTTTGGAGAGATAGTTGGTGTAGTCAAAATAGATGGTGGTGTTGAACGTCTGCTGAGCGGAGACGTTGCTTGTGCTCAGCAGGGTCAGCAGCACAAAACCGAAAATCATCCCCAGCTTTGGCATTGTACCTTTCTTCATTCACGTTACTCCTTTCTTTGCTCTGCCTCTCGCTTCTGCGGGTCGCTCTCCGTCATCTTCAGCGAGTCCCATATCCCTCCTTCATTTCCTTGAGCTCGCTGACCAGGGGAGAGAACCCAACTCAGAGAGACCCTAGAATAACGGTGGAGTGTTAAGGTTTGATTAAGGCATGGTCAATTATTGATGAATTTTTGGTATACTGGGGCCGGAAGGAGACGCGAGATGAGCTTTGTGTTTAACGCCGACGAGATCTTCGAGCTGGCCCTCCAGATCGAGCGGAACGGAGAGAAGTTCTACCGGGATTCAGCCAAGAAGGTCGAGGATTCAGACGCCCGGGACCTCTTGGCTAAGTTGGCGGACATGGAAACCGAACACCAGAAGGTGTTCGGGGAGATGAAATCGGCCTTGACTGCGGCTGATAAGAAGGCCATGACCTTTGACCCAAATAACGAAGTCGGCCTTTATCTCGCCTCACTGGCCAACACCAAGGTCTTTTTCGAGAAAGACCTCGATACCTCCAAACTCGAGGCAATATTCAAATCCGCCCTGGCCGCGGAGAAGGATTCGATCGCCTTTTACCTGGGGATGAAAGACCTGATCCCGACGGGCAGCGGCAAAGAAAAAATCGAGGACATTATTAAAGAGGAGATGCGGCACATCCGAATCCTCGGGGAGAGGCTGGCCGCCCTGAAAAAATAGCTCAGACGAGCTTCCGCGCCTCCATATAAAACCGCTTCTCCGAGGCCTCGCCCATGGAGAATGTCTTGCGGGGCAGGGCACCGTCCAGGATAACCGTTTTGAACAGCTCGCTCTTGTCCATCGCCGGAAGATAAAAGCCCGCGCCGCCGCTCCCGCTCCCCAGCCGGATGACCGGCTCGGTCCCGTGGACATAGTCGATCTCGCGAGCCCCCTTCTCCCCCATGAAGGCGTCCAAAAAATTCTGGAGCGTTCCCACCGGCAGGTTGGAGTCCGGCTCGAAAACCTCGATGGCGCCGAACCCGGCGGACGTGACCAGGCCGATCCGGTGCGGGCTCCCCTTCTGCCGGTCGACCATCGCCCTGACCTCCTCCGGGCTTTGGCACTCGGCATAGCGGAACCGCCCCCGATAGGTTCTTTCCATGTCCCCGATCAAGTTCCTCTCGGGAGCCAAGTCGAAGAGGACTCGGTGGATGGGCTCGAAGACGAGGGCCCGGTCGTGGAGGTTGACCAGTTCCACCAGCGCATAGCGGAGGGGCAAGCGCATGACGGCATCCTTGTCTTCGGCCTTCTCTTTGGTCTTCTCCCAGATACTCTTGGCGGTAGCAAGGGAATGATTCCCATCTCCCATGGCATAGAGAAGGACCGGAGTCCCCGGCTTGAGCCCGTACTTCACGTCAAAAACCTTGGGATCGGCGAGAGCTTGGAGACTGCTGATAACGCCATTTTCCAGGCCCATGTCATCCACCCTGTAGCCGCTGACTCCTCCCGACCCCATCATCAACTCGAAATCATAAAGCTTCTTGAGGCCCGCTTTTTGGGCTGTGAGGGGGCCGATGACCGTGTTCTCAGCGTCGTCGATGAGGACCATGATATGGGGAATCTCGAGGGGCGCCCCTTCCCTGATCTTGACCCGGGGAGGTATCCGTGAGAGGATCGTCCCCTCGGTCGCCCGGATGAGGCTTTTGGACCCCTTCTCGAAATCGTAATGCTCGAGGTCGAGACACGCCATCAGGCCTTTCCGGACGCCCGAGCGGGTCCGGCGCTCCACATAGACAAAGCCCTCCGCCTCGGCAAAGATCGGCTTTTGGAGATAGAGTTTCATGTGCTCCCGGATGCGGGCGATCCGGGCGTCGGCCTGGGCTTCCCCCAGATAGACCTCGGGAAAGATAAGGTTCAGCGTTGAGGGAGCTTCGCCGACGAATTCCTTGACCTTCTGCCAGTATTCGGGTTCCGATGTAAACTGGTCACAGGCTATCACGGCCCACTTTGAGAGGTCGGTGCCGGGACGGGGGAGCAGGATGTCCGGCACACCGATGGCCAGGGATTCGCGGACTCTCATCGTCGCGGTCCTAACGTTTTTTCTTAGCCCTGCGAGACCCGAGAATTCCACCTTGGAGAAAGAGCCCGGCCCCGAGCACGAACCCGAAATTGTACCAGGAGCCGCTGTTGTGGACTTCGTAGATGTCGATGTTCTTGTTGAAGAGGGAGATAATGAAGGAGATCGGGGAGATGAGTCCATGCCACAACCCGAGCCAGAATCCCGCGGTCTTTCCCTCCGGATCGGCCGTCTTTTCGACGCTGTTGGGACCCGGGGCACAGCTGGAAAGAGCTAGAAACAACAGAAGACAGCATCCCAGCCAAGCCAGTTTTCTCATTTTACCTCCTCTTAGGTTCAGCCGATCACCCGGCCCAAGGTCCAGAGCGCGATCAGGACGACCAGCGAGCCGGCGAAGGCCCAGCCGGGCTCGGTGGACGCGCTTTTTTCAGTCCGTGTGCCGATCCCGTAGCCCAGCGTCACCAGGATGGCTGCGGCCACCGCAGCCAGGCTGCCGCCAACCAGGACATGGCGGAGGACCTTGCCCGCTCCTCCGCTTACCCAAGGATCGTAACGGGCGACATAGGTGATCATGACGGCGAATGAGGCATAGCCGACGTAAGCGGCGACGATCCCCGACAGGACGGTTTTCCAGCCGGGCTTCTGTCCCCTCTTCATCCAGGCCGAAGCCGCAAGGTCAAAGAACAGTCCGAGGAAGGCGATCCCCAGGAGATGGCACCAGTAGGGCGCTGCATTTGCCAGCTTGAATAAGGCGGCGGTGGCGCCGATCACAGTCGACGAACCGGGGCGATTGATGAGGCCGCGGGAGAGGCCAAGAATAAAAAGGGCGAACGCAGAAAGCCAGACTGAGGCGAAGGGGACGTGCTCCGAGTAAAGGAACTCCCCGGCGAACACTTCGCTGAATCCCCACAGAGATCCGAACATTAAAAGAATGACCCACGTTTTCATGTTTTTCATGCTTCCCTCACTTCTTCCGGATCCGGAGGTCAATCCTCTGAGGTTCTTTGGGAACGCCTTCCAGCGCCCGGACCATTCCACGGACAGTCTCCTCGATAAAGCTCTGAACAAAGGGATTCAGGGGGACGTTCCGGCCGTCGCAGACCAGGACGACACCTGTTTTTCCCCGGCTTCGGCTTCCGCTCTTTTCGGTCATGCTCGCAGCCTCCTCTGTTCGGGCGGGCCGGCCCTGGCCGGCTTTCCCGAATCCTATACCATAGGACATGGCCGAAGTCAAAGCCCGGCCCGATTCAGTAGATTCGGTGCTATCGAAAGCCCCGCGGAGGGAAGATTTCCGGCGGATAATCCTGTATGATAGATTCCCAATGGACCGCCCGAGGCCGACCGTACAAATATTCGGAAGAGAGCTTACCGAAGGCCGTCGTGTTTTCCGCTCCAAAGAGACAAATGTCGAATTCACAGTTGAAAAGTGCAAGTCCGGGTTCAAGGTCACGGGGAAGACGCGGGGACGACTGGGACGGATCGAGGTCTTCCGCGGGCGGGCGCCGCGGGAGTTCCTGCTCAACAACTGGCAGTCTTGGGGACCCCTCCAGAAAATGCGGCCGGGCGAAAGGCACCCGGGCATCGAAGAGGTCATGCGGAAATACAGCCCGTATGTGTTCACGCCGATCCCGGAGGTATTCAAGAAAGGCCTGGTAAGCGATTATTTTATCGCCTGGCCGGGATGTCTGGCAGGTTTTCTCAGCTCGCGGGTCGCGCACCCCTTTTTCACCATCGAGGGAGACGAACTTGTCGGCTGCCTGGAGTATTTCGACACCGTGTTCGACGAACCGATTCCACTGGAGCCTCTCATCTTCCTCCAGAATGGCCCAGAGGATCCCGAATCAGACGGACCTTCACCGGACACCTTGGGGAGTTCGGTGGAGCATCTTCTGGAAGAATATGCCGAGCTGGCGGCTGCGGAAAACGCCGCCCGGGTCCCGGTCCGGAATCCTGTGGGCTGGTCGAGCTGGTACCACTATTTCACGAACCTGCAGTGGGAGGACATCGAAAAGAACCTGCGCCTCGCCCGAGAGGGCTTTCCCTTTGATGTCTTCCAGGTCGACGACGGGTTCGAAAAGGACATCGGCGACTGGTTGACGGCAAAGGACGGCTTTCGTCCGCTGCCAGAGCTGGCCCGGCTCATCACCGGTCAAGGGTTCACGGCGGGGATCTGGACGGCTCCGTTCAGCGCAGCGGAGACGTCCGAGCTTTTTCAGGAGCACGCCGGGTGGATGGTCCAGGAATCCGGGGCGCCCAAAGAGTGCTACAGGAACTGGGGGAAAAAAATATACGCCTTGGACACCACGCGGCCCGACGTAAAAAAATGGTTGCGGGAGACATTTTCCGCGCTCCGGAGGATGGGGTTCTCGTATTTCAAGGTCGATTTTCTGTTTGCGGCCGCGATGCCCGGTGAGCGGGCTGAAAAAGGGACGCCGATCCAAGCCTACCGGGAAGGAATGAAGACGATCCGTCAGGCAGTCGGTGACGGTTTCATCCTGGGCTGCGGCGCTCCCCTGCTCCCGTCGGCGGGGTTCGTGGAAGGGATGCGGATAGGCGAAGATACCGCCCCGCACTGGGACACAAAACGAGGGGCGTTTCAGGGCCCCAACGCCTATTACGCGCTAAAAAATTCGGTCATGCGCTCCTTCCTGCACGGGCGGCTGTGGCTGAATGACCCGGATTGCCTTCTCTTACGGAGCCAAGACATCGACCTGACTCCGAACGAGAGGGAGCTCTATGCCCTAGCCGTTGGAACGCTCGACAATATGATCATCGAGAGCGATGATCTCGCGCTCGTGGACGACCAGGGCCGGCGGCTGCTGAGGAAGGCGGTCGCTCTCCAGGGAGGGCGAGTGAGCGTCAGGAGCCTGATGGGTCACGACCTCTACGTTATCAGGTCGCAGGGCGGCCCGGCGGGTGACGTCCGGCTGTTGGCCAACCTCTCGGACCGATCGAATAAGCACAATTCTGTCGAGATCCCTCCCCGCTCCGCCCGGTTCCTTCAAGGGCTTGCCTAGTGGCCTCGCTTCATGTATAATAGCGATCTGAACATCTGGTAGGAAATAGTCAAACTGAATTGTTTTTCCCGCCCGAATAGGTAATTCGTCTGACGATCATCCCCTCATGTTGAGACTTTAATCAAAAGGAAAATGAATGTATTTTAACGAATTGAACCTGCATCCGAGCCTCCTCCGTGGAATCACAGAGAGGGGCTACACGGAAATGACGGCCGTCCAGGACCAGACCCTGTCCCAAACACTTCTGGGAAAGGATGCCGCCGTCCAGTCACAGACCGGGACCGGCAAGACCGCCGCCTTCCTGGTCACGATATTCGAGCGAATGCTCGGCAGGGCGACTCCCCAGCGGAAAAGGGCTTTGATCATTGTGCCCACCCGGGAGCTGGCGGTTCAGATCGAAGGCGAAGCCCGCCTCTTGAGCCGCCATCTCGACTTCACCGTCGGCTGCTTTTTCGGAGGCGTCGGCTACCCCGGCCAGCTGGCCCTGCTCAAAAAGGGTGTGGACATCGCCGTCGGCACACCGGGCCGGCTGCTCGACCTCAGCGAGAGAGGCCATCTCCGGCTCAAGGAGGTCGGGTGGCTGGTGATCGACGAAGCCGACCGTTTATTCGACATGGGATTTCTGCCGGACATCAAGAGATTGCTGGCCGGGATGCCCCCCCCCAGCGCCCGGCAGAGCATGTTGTTCAGCGCGACCCTGAACAGGGTCTCGCGGAGGATCGCGGCCGAACACCTGAACCATCCGGCCTTCATCGAACTCACGCCGGAGCAGCTGACCGTGGATACGATCACCCAGAGGCTCTACCACGTGAAAAGCCACATCAAGGCTAACCTGCTGCTCGGAATCCTCCACCAGCAGAAGCCGCGCAACGCCCTGATCTTCACCAACATGCGCCACAGCGCCGCCCGGCTGGCCAAGAAGCTCGAGCTCAACGGCTTTCGGGCACGCCATTTGTCGGGAGACTTACCCCAGAGCCAGAGGCTCCGGATCATCGACGACTTCATGGCCGGGAAGTTCTCGTTCCTCGTGGCCACCGATGTCGCGGCGCGGGGACTCCATATTGACGACCTGGAGATGGTCATCAACTACGATCTCCCTCAGGATATCGAAAACTACGTCCACCGGATCGGCCGGACGGCCCGGGCCGGAAACTCCGGCCAGGCTATTTCCTTCGCCTGCGAGAGATTCGGCAAGCACCTCGATGACATCGAGTCCTTTATCGCGATGAAGATCCCCGTCGAGACGGCAGCGGCCGGCCTGTTCGCTACGGACAACGGCCTGGAGCATGAGCTCAAGATGAGAGCGCATCGCCGACCCCAAAATTCCGTGTCCCCTCAGAGAAATTCGGGACGGAACCAACGACCGGGAATGCGCTGGGAGCGGAAGCCCCTGACTTCGCTGGCTTGACTTTGGGGTTGACACAAGTCCTTGAATCGAGATAGATTTCTGGCAAGGTCCAGAGAATCTGTATGGCCATCGGCGATCGCAGTGACGGCGTCCGGCTGAGGAAGCTTCCCGGCTTCCGCAAAATGTTCCCCTACCTGATGCGGACGCGCACCGAGTCGGTGATCTACCATTCCCAGCGCCTGAGGATAGGTAAAACCCTGGCCTGGCTCGACAAGGCCAATGCGGCCCGGGAGAAAAAGATTTCGCTCTTCCATGTCGTCCTGGCTGCGGGTGTCCGCACTTTAGCCTTGCGGCCGGAAGCCAATCGCTTTGTCGTCGGCCACCGCATCTACCAGCGCCGGGCCATCGACCTATCGTTCGTCGTCAAGCGCAAGCTCAGCGAGGAGGCGAGCGAAACCACCGTCAAGATTACTTTCGACCCGCGTTCCACCATTGCCGATGTCGTCGAGCAAGTCACGTCTGTCGTCAAAGCGACCAAACAGAGCAGCACCTCCAGGGATGAGGCGGCGACGGCCATCGTGACCAGGCTGCCCCGGAGCTTGATCCGCCTAGCCATCCGGGCGGTGCGGACTCTCGACTACTTCGGGCTGCTGCCGGCGTCATTCATCAAAGGCGACGCCCTCTACACGAGCGCGTTCCTGGCCAACCTCGGCAGTATCGGCGCCGACGCGGTTTTCCACCATCTGTATGAATGGGGGAATGCGCCGTTCTTCGTCGCCGTCGGACAACGGAAAAAAGAACCGGTCGTCAACGAACGCGGCGAGCTCGAGGTCGAGGAAGTCATGGACCTGAAGTTCAGCCTCGATGAACGCATATCCGATGGCGTCTACTACACGGCCACGATCAGCCTCCTGACCGACCTCATCGAGAATCCCGAGAAACTCGAGGCGCCACCGGAGATCCTCCCCGATCCGTTCACGCCGAGTTGAAAAGGAGGTGCCTCGATGATGGCCGCCCAGCTTGTGGGCGAGCGCAATTACCGGATCGTCGAGGTCCAGACGCCGGCCCCGAATGACCGTCAGGTGCTCGTGCGCATCACCCACGTGGGCATTTGCGGCAGCGACAGCTCCTTCTGGAAGCTGTCGCACACTCTCAACGAACTCCATCCGCTCCCGGCGCCGCCGGGCAGCCATGGGCACGAGGCCGTCGGCCGGGTGGTTCAGGCCGGTCGCTACGTGCGCGGCGTCCATGTCGGCGACCAGGTGGTACGGATCAACCTGGTGGCGGACCGCGATTGGGATATGAGATGTTTTGCCGAATACGCCCTCGCCGATCGCCCGGTGGTCGTGAACCGCGGAGATCCCCGGGCCGTTTGCTTCGCCGATCCGTTGGCTGTCGCCATGATCCACGTGCAGGCGCTGTTCTACCCAAACTTAATCACGAGGCCCGTCTTGCGGGAGGCCGCCGATCTCCAGCGCATCGCGGTGCCGGAGCCGTATCGGCACGGCGAGCCCCGCCCCATCCTGATCCGCGGGCTCGGTTTCATCGGAGTCCTGGCCGCCTGGCTGCTGAAGCGGCATGGTCAGCGCCCCATCGGCCTGGAGATCGAAGGGCAGAAGATCGAAGCGGCTCGCGAGCTGGGCTTAGACTGCCGGGACGGACGGGATCCCGAAGCCGTCCGCGCCATCGTCCGCCAATTCGGCCCGATGGCCGGGGCGCTGGAGTGCTGCGGCGCCAGCGACATCGACAGCCTGGTCGAGGCCCTGGACGATCAGGCGGTCTGCGTGCTGATGGGGACATCCCGCAAGCGGCTCGACCTTATGTATCAGCCGCTGCGGGCGAAAGGGATCGCGCTTGTCTGCCCGTCGAACGCCGCGCTGCAGGCTGTGCTCGGGTTTAACTACTGGGAAGCGGCGGCCCGGCTTCTGGAGGACGGGACAATTGCTCCGCAGTCGATGATTGACGCCGAGTACCCACTCGCCAATCTGCAGCAGGCAATGGAGGATTTGGAGCTCCATCCGGAATGGCGGCGCGCCCTCATCCGGGTCGCCGACCAGCCTGCCCGGATCCTTCTATAGGGATAGCGCCCGCAGGAGGCGCCGAAAAGCGGAAAACCATGAACTCGCTGTCAGCACAAGAAGAAGAAGAGGTTGCGGCCTATAGGGAAAAGATCATCGATGAGATCGGTTATGCCCTGGGGATCGGTCGCAGCGGAGTGATGCGCCGTCTGCTGGGGCCGCTGGTCAAACGCCCGGCCGATCGCTTCGGGCGGATCGCCGCCCGCGCGGACACCGAAGTCGAATCTTCAGGAATCGGCGGCGGCGCCCGCCGGATCCTGACTGATTTTTCATTGACCGTCAGTGCCCGGGGAACGGAATTGATCCCCGCGGGCGGGCCGCTGCTGATTGTCTCCAACCACCCCGGCGCCCTGGATTCTGTGGCCATCATGTCCTGTATCCCCAGGAAAGACCTCAAAGTCCTGCTCTCTGATGTGCCCTTTACCCGCGCCTTTTCGGCCGCCCGCCGCTATTTCATCTATGTCCCGCCGGAAGCCGGCGGCCGCTCGGCGACGTTGCGGGCTTCGATCGAGCATCTCCGAAGCGGCGGCTCGCTGTTGATATTCGCCCACGGCGATGTGGAACCCGACCCGGAAGTGGGCCCGGGCGCCTGGGAATCCATTCAAGACTGGTCCCGGAGTGCTGAAATCATGCTCCGCCAGGTTCCTGAATCATGGCTTCAGGTGACCATCGCCAGCGGCGTGCTGGCGCGAAAATTCGTCCGGAATCCAATCATCAGAATTCGGAAGAGCCCGGCCCGGCGGCAGAAACTGGCCGAAGTGCTTCAGCTCAGCCAGCAGATGGTCTTTCCGAGCAGCGTCCGCACTCATGTCCACGTCTCTTTCGTTAAGCCGGTCAAAGGGGTGGATCTGGCCAAGCAGGAAGTGATGCCCGCCTTGATCAGGATCGCCCGCACGCTCCTGGAAGACCACCTGGCCGCCTGGCGAATCCCAGCTCGGCCTGCCCGTCCTATGCCTGAAGCCAGGCGGTGATATCTCCGGCCTCAATCGCTCCAGGCCCAGGCGATCATCTGGTCTTGAGGATCGGAGAGGGATTTCCCTTCGAACCCTCCCCAGATCGTCCAACGGGAGAACCCCGCAGCCCGTAAGAGGAGCTCAAGCTCAAAGCGGTAGACCCAGCGCTGGGAAGTCGCGGAGCGATGGGAGGCGGTCGTCCGTCCGGCTTCATCGACTTCCCGAATCTCGACCTCGGACTGCTGGAGTTGGGCGACCGGGTCTTTTGTCCGGGTGTCCCACATTTGCACCATCCTCCCGGTGGCGGGATTCCTGGCCTCGATCTCCAAGGTCGGTACACCGTCGGGCTCGATCCAATACTTGGGGCCCGGGTAGGACATGTGGAGGACGAGCGCCCCACTTGGCTCAAGGTGCTCACAGAAACATCGCAGCGCCCGGATCTGGTCCTCCGTCGTCTCGCAGTGGGCGAAGCCGTTGAAGGCGCAGATCACCCGCGCATAGCGGCGCGGCATAGAGAACTCTCTCATGTCGGCCACGACCGCCCTCTTGCGCCAGCCTCTCCCCCGGGCCTTGGCCCGGAAGCGCTCGACCATCAGCCCGCTCAAGTCGAACCCGTCTGCGTCCACCCCCGCCTCGAGCAGGCGCAGGAGGACGCGGCCCGTCCCGCAGCCGGCCTCGAGCACAGGGCCGTCCGCATCGCGCGCGACTTTGAGCCAGAATGGGAGGTCGAAGTCGAACGACTCGAATAAAAGGTCATAGATCTCCGGAAAGTCATAGGGCGAAGGTTTTTTTTCATTCGTCAAGAGCACGGCTCCTTCCTGGTCGGGCTTCTCTTCCGACCGGTTGGATGATATCACGTTGGAAGGGTCGTTTGTAGTACCGTCTCGCTTGGGTTTACTGTAAAATAGGGCTTCATGATCACGCTTGTCAAGATCGCCCTTGTCATCGCCCTCCTCCTCGTACTCATCCGCAAGAAGGTGGACCTGGGCTTGGCCCTGGCGCTGGACAGCCTCCTCGTCGCCGCCCTCTTCGGCCTTCCGCCCCGGCGACTCGGCCAGGCCGCCCTCGAGGGATTGACATCGCGCACCACTCTAGAGCTCGTGGGCATCGTCCTCCTCGTCCTCTACCTGGGACAGTACCTCCAGGCCGCCAACCATTCCCGCCGGCTGGTCGACTCTCTGCGGCGCCTCGTCCGGGACCCGCGTCTTATCCTGGCCATCCCCTCCGCCGTGCTCGGGTTGCTGCCCATGATGGCTGGGGCGATGATGGGAGCCCCCATCGTGGAAGAAGCGGCTCGGCGCTGGGGCCTCAGCCCGGCCTGGAAGACGTTTTATAACTACTGGTTTCGCCACATCTGGGAATACTGCTGGCCCCTTTACCTCAACATTATCCTGGCCTCGACGATCTTCCGCATACCCATTGCTACTCTCTGCCTGTACCAGCTCCCCTTCACGGTGCTGGCGGCGGCCACGGGGCTCGTCGTCCTCTTCCGGAATGTTCCCGCTGGCAGGCCCGAAACAGGCGCAAGAGGCAGTTGGCGGGACGTTTGGGGCGTCGTCCTCGGTCTCTGGCCCATCCTTTTGACGATTGCCCTGGTATTTGCCGTCGGGCTCAAGATGCTGGTGGCTCTTGCCCTATCGGCACTCCTCACTCAACTCCTCTCCCGGAGCAAGCTCGCCGAGCGCTGGGCGGTCGTCCGGGCGGGTTTTTCTCCGCGGATCGCACTTCTCACCGCTGCGCTCATGGTCTTCAAGCGGATTCTGGAGACCTCGGGCGCCCTCGACGCCGTCGCCGGAGTCGTAGATCCCGCCGGAATCTCCGGATATTTCCTTCTGTTCGCCGCGCCTTTTCTGGTGGCCCTGCTCACCGGGGTCAACCAGGCCTTTGTGGCCATCACCTTCCCGCTGCTCGTGCCCATCGTCGGGGCCGGATCGCCCGATCCTTTTCTGGCGCTTTTTGCCTATGTCAGCGGCTTCACCGGGATCCTCGTCTCCCCAGCTCACCTGTGCTTGGCTCTGACGGCGGACTATTTCAAGGCGGACCTCCGGGATGTCTACCGCATCCTAGCCGGGCCAGTTGCCTTAGTCTTCGGAGCCGCCCTGGCCGCCCTGGTGGCCTCTCGGCTGCTCTAGGAGATACTTATCCGCAAGTCTAAAGAATACTGACTTCGAGGGCGGATCCAGCCTTGAGAATGGTCTATTTGAGAAGAGAAATGGTGTCCTGGTACTCCGAACGAAAGACGGCCCGATTCTCCAGTCCGCTCTTCTTGATCATATCGAGGACGAGGGGGACCTCCAGGAGCTCCTGGTCGCTGATCGGCCTCTTGCCGTCTCTAAAGAAATCGATGAGAAGACGGTAGATCGGCATCCAGGAAGACTCGCCCTCGGCCGTCCGGAACAGAGCATAATCAGGCGATTCTTTGCGGCCGAAGAGCTTCATCCGAAACCCGTACCAATCGCCGGGTTGACTGCTGGGCACCATCTGGAGCGTGCCCCGGACGGGGCCGACGTCTGTATTCGGGCCATAGTGGAAGAAGACCAGCAGCGGATTCCGGATGGTGATCCTATTTCCATCGAACGACAGGTCATGGGCTTGGATTTCCTCGATGCCGGCGCCCAGCGCGCCGACCAGGGCGCTGATGATGTGGGGCAAATAATTCCAGAAATGATCGCTCGGGCCGGTGACGTTGACAACCTTGAGGGGGGCGAACTCGGCCATCCCCTGTCTGATCGCCATGACCTGGGGGTCGATGGCCAGGGCCGAGGCGGCTAGGATAGGGTTTCCGGATTCCCGGCCGAGCTTGATAAGCTGGGCCGCTTCAAGTGCTGAGGCCGCAAGTGGCCGGTTGAGAAAGGTCCGGACACCCGCCTTGATGAAAGGGGCGGCCAGCTCCGGGTAGCGGAAGGGCAATGCTTCGGCGATGAAAACACCGTCGACCTTCCCGATCATATCTGTCGGCGAACCGACGACGACGAAGCCGTATTTATCTCTGTCTTCTTGAGGAATTGGTTCTCTGTGCCAGACATGGGTAACGGAGAGGCCGATCTTCGCGCCCAGTCCGCTGTTGAGGTCTTTGGTGAAAAGGCTGCCATGCCCTTCATAGCCGACGACACCCATTTTAAGACGGGGTTGTTCTGCCGGCTCTCCCTCCCAAATGAAAGCAAAGACGGAGAATCCAATAACGCCAAGACAAACCCAGGGTTTCATCCTAGATGGATCCACTAGAATTGCCAGAAATAATGTGGCTCCTCGGGCAGGACTCGAACCTGCAACCTAGTGGTTACAAGCGCCCCAAAATTTCTTCTGGGCTTGGACTATCTCTTCACCCGCTTCAGGATACTGAAGGGAGGGTGTCGGGCGCTTCCCCTGAGACAGCCTCAGAGTACGAGCATAGGCTCTAGTCTCTGCACCTTCCCTGACCGTTTTTTGTTCGACCAGGGCTTGGCTCAGGGTTACCGTTTCCCGATTTCCGCGGGAGGCAGGCTTCCCTGAATTCACCCGATTTTTCAACCACGATTTCTCGTGGAAGCTGCATTTATACAGCCACCCG
>Ga0299915_10002053_pt1 | contig 14740 bp, 13 predicted proteins | sample RVTome_13_FD_200263 | JGI IMG/M metagenome (GOLD analysis project Ga0299915, IMG submission 200263) | Soil microbial communities from uranium-contaminated site in the Upper Colorado River Basin, Wyoming, United States - RVT92D227 (version 2) ... | reverse complement strand
TGCCGGATGATGTGAAGGACCATCTTTCGGCGGACCAGTTCAAACTCTACACAATGGTGTGGAACCGCTTTGTCGCCTCTCAGATGAATCCGGCGATCTACGATACCCTGACGGTCGAGATCGAAGGCCGCTCGGCCATCCACGTCTATGCCCTGCGCGTATCGGCCTCGAGCCTGAGATTCGCCGGGTTCCTGCAAGTCATCGGGGATCCGCCGGCGGAGAACGGCGACGAGAATGGTAACGGGGAGAACGGTTCGCAGCTCGACCAGTTGCCCGATCTGGCCGAGGCAGACCCGTTGGACCTGCTCGATCTGTATCCGGCGCAGCACTTCACCCAGCCCCCGGCGCGCTACTCCGAGGCCGGCCTGGTGCGCGCTCTCGAGGAAAACGGGATCGGGAGACCTTCGACCTACGCCCCGATCATCACGACGATCCAGACGAGAGGCTACGTGCGCAAAGAGAAGCGCCGCCTGATCCCGACCGAGATCGGCGAGGTCGTGAACGACTTGATCGTCGTTCACTTCCCGGAGATCGTCGATCTCGGTTTCACGGCGAAGATGGAGGAGGAGCTGGATGAGATCGCTGAAGGAAAGCGGGAGTGGGTTGAAGTGATCCGGGCGTTCTACAGTCCGTTCGCCGAGCAGGTCCGGCTGGCTGCGGAGAACATGCCCGAGATGAAGCCCGAGGTCGAGCCGCTCGGTCGGTTGTGCCCGGACGACGGAGGCGAGCTCGTAATCCGGCATGGTCGCTATGGCCGATTCATCGGTTGTGCGAACTTTCCGAATTGTCGCTATACCGAGCCCTGGCTCGAGAAGATCGGCGTGCGCTGTCCACAGGACGGAGGTGAGCTGGTCGAACGCCGAACCCGGCGAGGACGCATCTTCTACGGGTGCGCCAATTATCCGTCTTGTGATTTCACGAGCTGGAAGCGCCCGCTGCCCGCTCCATGTCCAAACTGCGGTGGTTTGCTGGTGGCCGAGAACAAGAGGTTTGCCGAGTGCTTGTCGTGCCACTCGCGATTCGAGCTGAAGGACCTTCCCGAAATCGAGCGTGATCTGGCATAGAACCTGCACCTCAGTCCGAGGGTTTGCCTTCGCTGCGGCGGAGGTCTAGAATTTATCCCATGTTGGGACCTCGGACGAGTACAATCCACCGCGCCCGACAACCGGGGAGTGAAGTCACATGAACATGCTGGACAGCCTGACACAGAGAAAGTGGGTCCTGCCGGGCATTGCCCTTGTCGTTGGCCTCGTCTTGGGCGTCGTGTACGCCTGGGTAATCAATCCGGTCAAGTGGGTCGAGGGTACGCCGGTGCAGCTTCGGGCGGACCTGCAGCAGGATTTCCTGCGGATGGCGATCGACTCGTACTCGATCAACCGCGACGTCGACCTGGCGATTGAGCGGTATCAGAGCCTTGGGGCACGAGCACAGCAGACGCTGGAGGAAATCGGTGCCAACCCGGGCGAGGCCCGGCCGACGGACATTCAAAACTTCAGAGCTGTGGTGGAGATCTTCAAACCGTCGGTCGAGCCGCAGGCTACGGCCGTTCCTGTCGGGGGATTGAGCGGCATCACCCGGTTCGCGCTGCCGGTCTGCGGCGGGACAATCGTGCTGGGAGTGGTTCTGGCAGCCGTTTTCCTGCTCAGAGACCGCGTGCGTCTGCGCGGCACCCCGTCGATGTCCGAAGAAGAGGCCGCCGCCAGGATGAATCTGGGATCCGGTCCTTTGGCCCGAGCGTCGCGAGACGGCCCGGGTGCCGACACCAGTCAAGAGCCCCTGGCCACTTTCAGGACGATCTACGCACTGGGAGACGACCTTTACGACGATTCGTTCAGCATTGAGAGCGGGACCGGAGATTTCCTGGGGGAATGCGGGGTTGGGATTGGAGATGTCATCGGCGTCGGCGACCCGAAGAAGGTCTCCGCCCTGGAAGTCTGGTTGTTCGACAAGAACGACATTCAGACCGTAACCAAGGTCCTGATGAGCCGGTACGCCTTTCAAGATGGCGCCACCCACAATCGCCTGGCGGCGAAGGGGGACCCATCTCTGGCCGAGAGTGGCGGCGTGATCTATCTCCAGACCGCTTCCCTTGAGGTCGAGGCACGCGTCGTCGACTTGGTCTATGGAGAGGGAGCCCTGCCGCCGGAGAGTTTCTTCGAGCGGGCGACGATCGAGTTGAGAGCCTGGTCACGAGGGAACTAGCTTTCGAGCTCGCGCACCCCAAGTAAGATGATTGCCGGGCAGCCGACCGCTGCCCGGTTTTTTTGTGGTAGCCGGTCATGCATTCTCGTGGCGGTTCTGACGGCGTGGGCGTATTCCGTGAGGGATCTCGGTCTGTCAGGCTAGCGGATCTCGAGAATCTTGAGCTCGACTCGGCCGGCCGGCGTCTCGGCCACGGCCACCTCGCCGACCTTCTTGCCCATCAAGGCCTTTCCGATCGGGGACTCGTTCGAGATCCGGCCTTCGCGCGGGGAGGCTTCCTTGATGCCGACGACATGGTACGTCTGAGGGGAATCGCCATCGCTGGCGACTACAACAGTGTTGCCCACGCTGACTTCGCCGACGGAGCTGCCTTCGACGATCTTGGCCTCACGAAGGATGGTCTCCAACTCCTGGATCCGACCTTCCAGGAAGGCCTGCTCCTCCTTGGCATTGATGTAGTCGGCGTTTTCTGAAAGGTCTCCCTGCTGAACAGCATGGCGAAGCCGCTGTGCCAGGGCAGTCCGGCGCGGTCCGCGCAGCTGTTCTAGTTCGGCGCGCAGCCTGTTGGCGCCTTCCGGCGTCAGAAAGAATTCCCTCTCCGTCATTCCCTCACCTGCTTCTTACGGTCGCTTGTGCGGATCGAAAAGCTTGTCTCGTTCCTCGAGTGCAAATCGGTCGGTCATCCCGGCGATATAGTCGCACACCGTCCTGTAGACGTCGGTCTCGCGAGCGCGGTCTTGGATCTCATCGGGAAGAGTCTCCGGATTCCGGGTGTACGCCTCGAACAGATCCTCGAGGAAGCGCTCCGCCTTCACCTGCATGCGGATCACCCGATAATGCTGGTACATGTTCTTGAAGAGGAAACCCTTCAACTCCCGGTTCAGTTGGGCAAGGGAGTCGGAGAATCCGACGACGTTGTGCGAAAGAAGCTGCAGCCCGGCGACAGTCTCGACCTGGCCCTCCTCCAGGCGCTTCTGGGTGGCAAGCAGCAGGTCGGTCACCTCGATCCCGATCAGCCGCCTGATAAGACGATGACGGACCGTCTCGTCGAAAGGCTGGTCACGCCATCCTATGCTTTCCCGGACTTTCTCCCACAAGCCCACCCCGCCGAGTCCCGCCGGCGAAATCAGCCCGGCCCTGAGCCCATCATCGAGATCGTGGGCCGTGTAGGCCAGTTCATCGGCGACATTGGCGATCTGGGCCTCGAGGTGGCCTCGCTTCTCCGGCTCGAATTCCTGGGCATCGGCGATGTCGTACTCCGTCTCATGCTTGACGATCCCTTCCCGGACTTCCCAGGTCAGATTCAGCCCTACGAAACCCGGGTAGCGGTGCTCGAGAATGGTGACGATGCGCAAAGACTGCTTGTTGTGGTCGAACCCGCCCCGCCCGGTCATCAGCCGGCTCAGAGTTGCTTCACCTGCGTGTCCAAAGGGGGGATGGCCCAGGTCGTGAGCCAGGCAGATCGCCTCAACCAGATCTTCGTTGGCTCCGAGGGCGCGGGCGATCGTGCGCCCGATCTGGGCGACCTCAAGAGTGTGTGTCAGCCGGGTCCGATAGTAATCGCCTTCGTAGTTGACGAAGACCTGGGTCTTGTATTCCAGCCGCCGAAAGGCTGTTGTGTGCAGAATCCGATCTCGATCGCGTTGAAATGCCGTCCGGTAAGTCGGCTCATCTTCCGGGAAGGCACGCCCGCGCGAATCGCGACTGCGGATGGCGACCGGCGAGAGCGCCGCATCCTCATGCGCTTCTATCTTCTCGCGGGTTACGAGCATCTCGACCCCACTGGCCGCTCCGCCTGCAGGATGATGCAACTGGATCGCGGGTGTTCCCCTTCCGCGCCGTAGCCGGTCGTCTTCAAGTCTAACCGACCGACGATTGGGCGTCAAATCGTGGGGCTTCTCAGAGTGTCTCGCAGCCGCTGCCGTCAGACACCGGTGGGCGCATGTGACATCGGTTCGCCGGGGGGCGCCACGCATCAGCGCGCCGCCGGGTCTGGCGAGACGCGTCCAATTGGAGAAGTGCATTCCAAGGAAGGTGGCAAAGGAAGCCAGGCAATCACGCTGAGCGGACGCCGAGCGAAGTCGAGGCGGCAGTCGAAGCGCGATCGCAGCACCTGGGGCGCTCCTTCGACGGAGTCCATTCCGAGTGAAGTCGAGGGGCTCGGCTTCGCCTCGCTCCGCTCCCTGGCCTGCCTGTCCTTGAGCTCTTCAAGGGCGGCCTGGGCAGGCAGGATGCTCGACTCCCAACGTAGGCGGAACGCGTCCGACAGGAGGCTTCCGTTGACAGTCCAGAATCGCTGCGGGATAATGTTCTGCGAACAAGGATATGGAGGGGCATGTGGCCTATCCGTTCCCTAGCCAGGCTTGGGTCCAGGCGTTGATCACGGTCCTCAACAGCGACGCCCGATACGCCCATATCGCTCGCAACTGGGAGGGCGACCTGGTGATCGCCGTCGAACCGGATGAAGACGTGCCCTCCGGCGAGCCACGGGCTCATGCTCTAAGGATCTATCTGGATCTCTGGCACGGGAAGTGCCGCGGTGGTTACATGATCGAGGACGGAACGGCCGCAGCCCCGCCGGCCAAGTATGTCTTGAGTGCTCCCCGTTCGAACTTCTTGCGAATCCTATCCGGAGAGCTTGACGCAATGCAGGCCATGCTCACCCGCCGGTTGAGGGTTGATGGGAGTATGGCCTATATGTTGCGCAACGTCCCGACGGTCCTCGATTTTGTCCGATGCGCCAGGCGGGTGGAGATCACGGACTAGCCTCGGGGGGAGATACCGCGGCGTCCTCGGCCCTCGCTCGGGGCCCGAAAGACACGCGAATTCGTGTGAGCATGTAGACGGATGCGCAACCCCCCACGAGATCTCGGAGGGATCACACCCCGTTTCATTCTCAAGCACATCGTCATCAAGCCGCGCGACTTCCACGCCGAACAAGCTGGCGACCTGAGCGGGTCGAAGCGGCGGGCGCCGAAAGTTCGACCGGTGCGAAGAGCATGTTTGAGGAGCGGTTGCGCGCGGGCCACGATTCTGGACAGGTGTGTTCCGTCTCCTCTGGAGGTGATCTCTGGCAGCGGATTCTGAGAACACAGGCAGTCTACTACCTTCCGCGCCTTACGACTTCGTCGTCGTTGGCTCCGGCTTCGGCGGGAGCGTGTCCGCCATGCGGCTGACGCAGAAGGGCTATCGCGTGCTGGTGCTCGAGCGCGGCCGGCGGTTCCTCGACGACGACTTTCCGTCCACGAACTGGAATGTATGGAAGTACCTCTGGCTGCCGGCCGCGCGTTGTTTCGGAATCCTGCAGCTCAGCGTGTTCCGCGATCTACTGGTGCTGCACGGGAGCGGGGTGGGGGGAGGCAGCTTGGTCTACGCCAATGTCCTGGTCGAGCCGGATGAACGACTATTCGAAGCGGAGGGATGGCGCCACCTGCAGGATTGGCGCAAGGTCTTGCGACCGCATTTCTCCACCGCTCGCAGGATGTTGGGGGTGACGCCCAATCAGCGTCTGACCCATGGCGATCACGCGCTCGCTGCCGTCTCAAAGAGTATGGGAGTCGGGTCTACGTTCAGACCTACACAGGTCGGTGTCTTCTTCGGAGAAGAAGATGTCGAGGTTCCGGACCCGTATTTCGGTGGGGACGGTCCAGCTCGAACGGGGTGCAACCTGTGCGGGGGCTGCATGGTTGGATGCCGCTACAATGCTAAGAACACGCTGGTGAAGAACTACCTGTTTTTCGCTGAGCGTTGGGGTGCGGAGATCCAAGCAGATACCACTGTCGAGCTCCTTCGCCCGCTGCCGCCGGATCAACCCGACGGCGCGCGTTATGTGGTCCACGTGGCCAGCTCAACGGATTGGCTTGGAAAGCGCAGGCGCATGATACGTGCCCGCAACGTGGTCTTGTCTGCGGGTGTCGTCGGGACACTTGGTCTTCTAATGCGCTGTCGCGATCAGGCTCGGACGATGCCGGCCCTCTCCCAACGATTGGGCGAAGAGGTCAGGAGCAACAGCGAGTCGCTCCTGGGTGTGACCGCCAAGGATCGCCAACAGGATATGACCCAAGGAGTTGCGATCGGCTCCGTCTTTCAGGCGGACGCAGTCACCTCGGTCGAGCCCTTCCACTATCCCGCTGGTTCATCCATGATGTATCGGCTGCTAGGAGCACCTCTGATCGATGGAGGGGGAAGGGGGCTCAAGCGATTCGGGCAAGTCGCCGGGCATGTGCTCCGCCACCCGGTCGAATTCCTGGAGTCGAAACTTGAGCCCGGATGGGGGCGCAGGACCGTCGGGCTGCTCGTGATGCAGACCGAGGACAACATGCTGCGGATGAAGCTCGGCCGTGATTGGACGACTCTCTTCCGGCGCGGGCTGGTCTCCGAGCGCGATCGCAGCCACCCGATCCCGGCCGAGATCGCTATCGGCCACCAGGTTGCTCGGGACTTGGCGAACCAAATTGGAGGAGCTGCACTGGGGAACGTGATGGAGGGGCTGCTCGACGCGCCGATTACGGCCCATCCGCTGGGTGGTTGTCCGATGGGGGGATCGGTCGGTGACGGAGTCGCGGATTCGGAATGTCGTGTCTTCGAGTACCCGGGGATGTATGTCGTCGACGCCTCTGTTGTTCCCGCCAATCCGGGCTTGAACCCCAGCCTGACTGTCACGGCACTGGCTGAGTATGCCATGAGCAAGATCGCCCCCAACTCTTCTCCGGCCGGATGGCCGGCGCCGGATGTCAGGTTTGGTCCCGCGGTCCAATGATCGATCTTCCCAAATGTGCCGCTGGTTCGGGGAGCGGCCCTGACGGATCCCCGCAGTCCCTACAGATGACGGCAGGCCATCGGGATGAATGAAGCCACTTTCCGCCTCACTAAGGTCGACCTGTCGTCCGGCCGGGTCGGGCGGTATCCATTGCGAGCGCGTGACCTGCGCGAGTTTCTCGGCGGTGCGAGTCTCGGAGCACGCATCCTCTACCCCTTTCTCACTCCCGAGCTTGATCCGCTGGGTCCGGAAGCTCCTCTCCTCTTCGCCACCGGCCCGCTGACCGGAAGCGCGGGACCGGCTGTCGGTCGTTTCGTGCTGTGCGCAAAATCGCCGGCCACCCGGCTGTGGGGAGAATCCAACGTGGGCGGGTTCTTCGGCCCTGAGCTCAGGGCGTCCGGTTTCGATGGGCTTCTCATCACTGGAAGGGCGGCAGCACCGGTCTACCTTTGGGTCCACCAAGGAGCCGTCGAGATCAGGAGCGCAATCCATCTATGGGGGATCACCGATACCTACGAAACACAAGCGGTCCTCAGAGGTGAGCTCGACGACAACTTGGTGCGCGTGGCATCGATCGGCCTGGCCGGAGAGGCCGGGCTCCCCTTTGCCCTTGTCTTGTGTGACCATGGGAGAGTGGCCGGCCGCACCGGGATGGGTGCTGTGATGGGTTCTAAGAACCTCAAGGCGATCGCCGTGCGAGGCGGGGAACAAGTGCCACTGGCGAATCCGGTAGCTTTCGGCACAGCGCGGCGCAGCGCGAACGTCGCCCTCATAGCTGACAACCTGACACGGGCGTTGCGCGAACTCGGGTCGGCCAGTGGAGGAGATTACTTCGACTACCTTGGAGAGATGCCGAAACGTTACTTCACGCGCGCCTCGTTCGACGGAACGCCGAATGTCTCTGGAGCGACGATGAGCGAGAGCATCCTGAGCGGCGTGAGCACATGTCACGCGTGCGTCATCGCTTGCGGGCGAAAGGTGCGAGTGGGGGACGGAGAAGAGCGCAAAGGGCCTGAGTATGAGACGCTCGTCGGCTTTGGCCCGAACCTCCTGATCGATGACCTGCAGGCTGTGGTCCGCCTGGGGGAGTTGTGCGATCGATATGGGATGGACACGATCTCCCTATCGAACACAATCGGACTGGCGTTACTGATGAACAACGAAGGCTTGTTGGATGCCGAGGCAGGCCACGAGCGATTGAGTTGGGGCAAACCGGATGCCGTCGAGAGCTTGGTCCACTCGACCGTCCGCCGAGAAGGACTCGGCCGATTGATCGCCAAGGGTGCCCGCGATCTTGCGCGCGAATACGGCGTGCCCGAGATGGCTGCACAAGTGAACGGTCTGGAAATGGCGTACCACGATCCGCGCGGAGCATCGGGGATGGGGCTTGTCTACGCGACCTCGCCGCGCGGCGCCTGTCACAATCAGAGCGACTACTTCATGGTGGACATAGGTCAGACGGCGGAGGAGCTCGGGATCACTCTTCATGGTCGGTTGGCCGGACGGGAGAAGTCGGCAAGTGTCGCCCGGCACCAGGACTGGCGGAGTGTGGGAAATTCACTCGTCCTGTGTCATTTCGCGAATGTGCCGCCGGCGGCCACCCTCGAGCTGACCAACCTGGCGACAGCCTTTGACTACACCCTGGAAGAGCTGCTGGATGTCGGGGAAAGGGGGTGGAACCTCAAACGCGTGATCAACCACCGCTTGGGGTTGACTGGAGGGGACGATCGGCTGCCGGGGCACGTTCTGCGCCCGATGGAGGACGCGGCTGCCCGGGAGATCCCGCCGTTTGACGACATGCTCGCTGGATATTATTCGGCGAGGGGCTGGGAGGCAAGTTCGGGAAGGCCGCTCCCGCGGACGATGACCCGACTCGGCCTGGGGGATCTGATCCCAGACATTTGGCCGGAGGTCGGTCCACAGGCGAACCCACTCGGCCCCGCAGCGCCACCGTCGTAGTTGTGGCGCTCATATCGGTCAGCCCCATTCGCCGGAGAGATGTGCTTGTTGCCGGCCGCCGGCCTGCAAATCGATAGCGGCGCTTATAATTGCGCGGAGTGAGTTGGACAATCCTATCCGTGCAAGGAGCTGCGTGTGCCAAAGATCGTCACCGTTGAAGAAATGAAGGCCATCGAGAAGGCAGCGGACGCCGCCGGCCTCACCTACGATCAGATGATGGAGAACGCCGGTCTGGCAGTGGCCGAAGCCATCCGCCGCAGGCAGCCGGCGATCAGCGGAAAGCGCGTCGTCGTCCTGGTCGGCACCGGGAACAATGGCGGCGACGGGCTGGTGGCTGTGGATCACCTGGCTGAAGCCGGAGCGCAGGTCGCGGCTTATCTGGTCAAACCCAGAGACGACACGGACCCGCACCTGGCCCGCGTCAAGAGTCGCGGCGCGCTGATTGCCGTAGCCGCCGACGACCAGCGCGCCCGCGTTCTGCACAACGTGCTTGGTTCGGCGGATATCGTCGTGGATGCTGTGCTCGGGACAGGGGTCAAGCTTCCTTTGGAAGGCCCCGCCAAGGGGGTTCTCGGCACGGCCAAGAAGGCGATCGCCGCCCGCGGACAACGGCCTTACATCGTTGCCGTCGACTGCCCATCCGGTCTGGACTGCGACACGGGCGATCTGGCCGAAGAGACGATCTTCGCCGATCTGACCGTTACCCTCGCCGCGGCGAAGCGCGGCCATTTCCGCATGCCTGGAGCGGCCGCCATAGGGGAATTGAGCGTCGCAGATATCGGGATCCCAGCGAATCAGAAGCTGCTGGCAAAGATCCCATTGGAGGTGGCGACCCCATCCGAGCTCCGGACGTGGCTGCCGGATCGACCGCTGGATGCGCACAAAGGTACGTTCGGTCGTGTCATCATCGTAGCGGGATCGGTCAACTTCCCGGGAGCGGCCGCTCTCGCCGGACTAGGGGCGTACAGGATCGGAGCCGGGCTTGTAACATTGGCCACGCCCTCGTCCCTGCAGGTGCTCATAGCGCCTCGGCTCCCCGAAGCGACTTGGATCCTACTCCCTCACGAACTGGGCGCGATCTCCGCTGCCGCAGTGGACGTCCTGAGGCGGGAGTTCTCCAATGCCGATGCGTTTCTGCTTGGCCCGGGTTTCGGCCAGGACCCGGCAACTGCCGCATTCCTCGATCAGTTGCTATTCGGGCGACAGGAGATGCACCGGCCACGCATCGGGTTCATCCATCAGCAAGAACAAGCGGCTTCCGATCCCTCGACGCTTCCCCCGTGCGTTGTCGATGCAGATGGCCTCAAGCTGCTGGCGTCCTTGCCGGATTGGCCGTCGAGGCTTCCCGCACCCTCCGTCCTCACCCCTCATCCCGGAGAGATGGCCGTGCTTACCGGCGAGGACATCGAATCCGTTCAGGCAGACCGGGTGAAGATGGCCTCCAAGTGGGCCAAGACGTGGGGCCATGTCGTGGTCTTGAAGGGTGCCTTCACCGTAGTGGCCGGTCCCGAAGGCAAGGTGAGCCTCAACCCGATCGCGACCCCCGCCCTGGCGCGGGCCGGGACTGGAGACGTCCTGGCGGGAGCGATTGTCGGGCTCATGGGGCAGGGAGTGGATGCCTACCGGTCGGCCGTGCTGGGGGCCTATCTCCATGGTCGTGCTGGGCAGTTGGCAGCCGTGAGTGTGGGCTCTGAGGCCAGCGTGCTGGCAGGAGAAGTCGCCGATGGGCTGCCGGCGGCGATTGCCGGGCTCGTCTCGGGCCGTCCCTGGGGCTGATGGGCTTTCCAACATCGGCTGATCGATCATGGGCAGTCGAGGAAGCGAGCAGGAATCAAAGGCGCGCTCACGCGCGCCTTTGTTCTTTGAGATGAGATCAGTCTGAGGCGAGCGATCAGGCGGCAGCTATCAACAACACCGGGAGAGAGCCTTAGGCCTCTCCGGAAGCGTCGCCCTCGATCTCCGCACGCTTGGATTGGGCGGCCTTCTTGCCCGCGTCAATCGCCTTCTCGATTCGGGTCTTTTGCTCTTCGAGGACAACCTGGCCGCGCTTTTGGAGCTCTTCGGCCTTGATCCGGGCGTCCTTGGCGATGCTCTCGGCCCGCGTACGGGCATCCACGGCGAACTGCTCGGCCTGAGCCCGCGCATCCGCTGCCGTTTGCTCAACCTGCTCTTTCAGCTCGATGCTCTTATCGCGGATCATCGCCCGGGTTTCTTCGCCCGACTGGGGCGCCATGAGCAATGCCACCGCGGCCCCGACCAATCCGCCGATGACAAACCCTGAAAGGAAAGCGCCGAAATCTCCATCTCGATCAGACATTTTCTTTCCTCCTTTGAGGGGGTGAGAGCCTACCTAGACCGGCCAAAGCGCAGCAGATCGATCGCCCGTCTCACGGCCGAGAATGAACTGTTGGCTTTGATCACCGGTTGCACAAGGTTGTCGCTCAGGAACGTCGTCGTGCCGCGCAGCGTGTTGAGCGTCTCGTTCGTCGAATCAAGGATCGGCCGAATTTCATTTTCAAGCAACGCAGTCAGCCGGGCGATCTGGACGATCAAGACGATCAAGGCCAGGCCGATCAGCAGGAACTCCAGGGCCATCAGAATGATGACGATGTCTCTCAGGAGCTCTGTCTGCGCCGGGTTCTGCACCATGTACGCGACGGCAACAGATATGCCAGCGACGAGGACCACAAGGGCGAGCACGGCCAGCCCGACATATAGCGTCTGTCTCGACCTTTGAGGTTCGCCTGGAGTTGTCGTCGATCCGGGTGACACGTCGCGTGGGAACTCTTCACGCATGGCATGGGGATTATATCATACGAGCTTCGATGATCCCCCTGGCGGCGGTGATGGTCGGGGGCATCTTTCCGCTACCGAGTCTGGCTTCAGTCTCCTGCGCCGCTCTGGCGCCCGGCACTCTTGAGGCCGGCTCGATCTCCGCCGTCCAGGTGCGTCTTTACGCCCTCCCGGACTTCGGGTATTCTTCAGCCGCGGCCGGCGAGGCCTCTCGATTGTGATCAGTGGGCATGGCCGAGACGGCCTAATCGACAGCCTGGGTGTCCCTAGGGGTGAACTTGAAGAGACAGAGTGCACGTGCAGCTCAATCCCTCTCCCGTCGGGGATTCCTGCGGGGTGCCGCCCTCGGCCTGGGTGGCCTCGCGTTGCTTCCGGGACGCTGGACCGCGGAGGAGTTCGAGGCGCCTGGGGATGGAAGGCTGGGGCGAGTGACCGTCGATCGGGTCGATATAAGAGCCGGCCCGAGCATCGACAGTCCATCCGTCGGTGAGCTCAACCTGGACGCTGTCGTCGCCTGGCTTCGGGAGCGCACGGGGTCCCATCCGCTGCGCACGAACCAGCGCTGGGTTGAGACTCCCGATGGGTATTTGTGGTCCGCCACTCTTCAGCCGGTCCGCGATCAGCCGAACACCCCCGTGTCTAGCCTGCCATCCACGAGCCTCGGCCAGGGTATGTGGGCCGAGGTCAGTGTGCCCTGGACCGATTTCATCCTCGACAATCCTCCAGCACGCTCTCCCTGGCTCCGATTGGCATCCAAACCGCGCCTGTACTACAGCCAGGTTTTCTGGGTCGATCAGGTGAAGACCGAATCGGACGGCAGAATGTTTTATCGCGTATTTGAGAAGTACGGCTATGGAGACATCTTCTGGGTCCCGGCCCAGACCCTGCGGCCCCTGACGGTCGAGGAGTTGGCTCCGATCAATCCGGATGTAGGGGATAAGAGAGTGCTCGTCGACCTGACTCGACAATCGCTCACCTGTCTCGAAGGGGGGAGCGAGGTGTTCTACTGCCGGATCTCGTCCGGCGTCAGGCTGAACTCCGATGACGACTCGGCGAAGGAATGGGCGACGCCGCGCGGCCCTCACCGAATCTGGCGCAAAGTCATTTCATTGCACATGAGCGGCGGGACGACCGGGGGCGGCTACGATCTCCCCGGCATCGGATACACAACATTGTTCTCCGGGACAGGCGTGGCGATCCACTCCACGTTTTGGCATAACAACTTCGGAGAACCGATGTCCCACGGATGCGTGAACGCCAGGCCCCAGGACGCGCAGTGGGTGTTCCGGTGGACAAACCCGGTCGTCGAATATGACCCGGGAGACGTTACGATCGGCATGCCCGGGGGCACGATCGTCGAGGTCGTCGAGGGTTGAGAAGGCACCTCGCGATCGACCTGAAGGATCTCTAATCCGGCTGGCCTGTCTCCGGATCGACCCCGGTGTCGATGAAGCCACCGGCAAGATCCCCTATCAGCTCCTGGACAAACTGAAGACGACCCGGCGAGAGCTTCGCCGGATCGTGAACGGTGACGTGCAGCGGCATCTGGAGCGTCCCCTGGCTTTCACCGTTCATCAACGCCGGCCAGATCGAGGCCAAGACTCGGGCTGGATCCGGTTCGATTGTGGCGACCCACGTTGATGTCGGAGCCAGAGCGGGCGTCTCGGGTCCAATCAGATAAATCCCCCGGTCGACCATCAGGCCTGCCAACTCCGCATCGAGCAAGCCTGGCTGCAGATAAACGACCTCGACGGCATTGTTGCGCAACTCGTCCATGAGGAATCCCCGCTCCGCCGAGCCCGCCGCTAGTTCGATCTGAAATCCCAGCGGGTACCCGGGGTACGGAGGGTGAGTGGGCCTGCACAACCCGCAAAGGAACTTGGCGCCGTTGGAAAATGCAATGCGAGTTGTGGCGTCGAGCACGCTCCCGTGATCGGTGACCGAAGCTACCCGCCACTCATCGGAGATGAGGGCCGCCAGGTAGCCTCCCAAAAACGCTTGGTCATCCGTCAAGTCGGTCACCGGCGCGATTACCGTCAGATTGGGAGTGGGGGTGAGATTCGGCAGGGCGACGGCGATGAACTGTGTATCGGGTGAGGCGGCAGAGAGTTCGGCCAGTGACTCGACTTGCGTGAGGACCACAACGATCCGGATGTTGTCGGTGAGTCCATTGGAGGGCAACTCAGGCAGCGTATCAAGCTGCAGGCCGGACTCAGCAGCCAAGGTGGTCAACTGGCTCTCCAGCAGATCGCCGGAAGGATCCCCCGCCGGCGCGACGAGGACAACCCTCTGAGGAGGCGGTGAGGGCGAAGGCGTGGGGGAGGCAGGTGGGGGGCTCGAGACTGTCGGGGAGTACGGAGTCATCGGCACTGAACTTGGGGCCGGCGCTTGGGCGCAACGGATGGCGCCCAGAGAAATCATGAGCATTACCCCCGCGGCCAGGGTGCCCTTTCGGGGACGGCGACGCAACAACATGCGGCGGTTCACCCCTGAGTCAAGTCCAGCCAAGGGTTACGCACGCGGGCCGGACGGCCTTCGGGGCCGGCGCGGCCCTGAGGCCTTCTCCGGGCCAATAAGAGCCGAGGCGGCGATCAAACCGAGAATCGTCGCCAAGAAGGCCGGGAATAGATTGAGCGGACCCAAACGTCCTAACTCCCAGTGGAGCCATTCGCCAACGGCGTGTCCGAGAAAGAAGGAAACCCAAGCTGCGACAACGTCGAGTGCGATCCGCGACAGGCCTCCGCCGCGGATTACGTGGAACGCCAGCCCGCACGCAGTCGCCAACAACAGGCCGATGAGTGCTGCCGGTGCGGTCATGGCAGGATCGTACCTCCTCCAAGACAGGTCTCCCCATCGTAGAAAACTGCCGCCTGTCCCGGCGTGACATCCGGCAGAGGCTTCGAGAGAACCACTCGCACTTGTCCCTCGCCGTCTGAAATAACCGAAGCCCCGATTTCCTGCGCCCGGTAACGCACCTGGACGAGGCACTCAAGTGGTCCCTGCGGGCCGTGGCCATCGACCCAGTTG
>Ga0299915_10002051_pt1 | contig 14759 bp, 12 predicted proteins | sample RVTome_13_FD_200263 | JGI IMG/M metagenome (GOLD analysis project Ga0299915, IMG submission 200263) | Soil microbial communities from uranium-contaminated site in the Upper Colorado River Basin, Wyoming, United States - RVT92D227 (version 2) ... | reverse complement strand
CCGAAAAGGTCGAGCGTCCCGAGAAGGTGGAGCGTCCGGAGAAAATCGAGAAACCCGAACGGGTTGAACGGGTTGAGCGCATCGAACATGACGATTAGGCCCGTTTCCATGGCTTAACACGCATTGTCTGTAACGCACCGGCCGTTCCCGCATGCACGCTCTTCGCTGCATGCTTGTTTTCCTTCGCTCTCCCCCTCGCGCCCTGAGCCGACTTACCTGTAACGGCTCAAAAGCCGCGCACTATCGGTAAAATCGAAACCACTTATTTGAAGGATTGCCATGCGCGCCATTGCCTTGCTATGCACGCTATTTGCCGCCGCCTCTAGCCCAATAGCCTGGGCGGTCGACGGCAACCCCATCGTCAGCCTGGGGCTCGATTACTCATCGGGAAGTTACGGTGGCCAAACCACGACCGAAACATGGGCGCTGCCGCTGAGCGTGAAATATCGGACGGATGCCTGGAGCGTGCGCTTGTCGACCGCCTGGCTGCGTGTTCATGGCGCCGGCAACGTCACACCGGAAGGCGACCCGCTCAACACGTCCGGCAACGCATCCACCACTGAGGGGATGGGCGACATCACAACCAGCCTCACGTATAACCTTGTCGATGAGCGCGACAGCTGGGCGGGCCTCGATATCGGCGGGAAAATCAAATTCGGCACCGCCAGCGTGTCCAAATTCCTGGGCACCGGCGAGAACGACTACACCCTGCATGCTGAGCTTTTCAAATCCGTGGACAAGTGGACGCCCTTCCTGAACCTAGGCTACAAATGGAAGGGCGACCCCGAGTCCATCGAATACCGCAATGTCTGGCTGGGTTCGATCGGTACGGATTACCGCATCACGCCATCCCTGTCATTCGGCGGCAGTTACGACTGGCAGCAGGCGGTCACCGCCACCAGCGACCCCATCAGCGAAGCCTTGCTCTACCTGAATTTCCGCTTGAACACCGCCAGCAGGTTGAACCTCTATGCCGTGGGCGGTTTCAGCCACGCAAGCCCCGACTGGGGCTCCGGGCTCACCCTTTCCCATCGTTTCTAACTGCCATCCTGCCATGCTCATCGGTTTCGTCATCCTTTATCTGGTCTTCTCCATCGGCATCGGCCTGTACGCCGCCACCAAGGTCCACAGCGCCAGCGACTACATCACCGCCGGGCGCGCGCTGCCGATGATCGTCGTGGTGGCGATGGTGTTTGCCACCTGGTTCGGCGCCGAAACCGTGCTCGGCATTCCCGCCACCTTCCTCGACGAGAATCTCGGCGGCACGATTTCCGATCCTTTCGGCGCCTCGCTTGCGCTGATCCTGTTCGGCCTGTTTTTCGCACGCCCCTTATATCGAATGAAGCTGCTGACCCTGGGCGACTTCTTCCGTGAGCGCTACAACCGCCCGGTCGAGATCGTGGTTTCGTCGGCCATCGCGCTGTCCTACCTGGGCTGGGTGTCGGCACAGGTGGTGGCGCTGGGGCTGGTGTTCAACGTACTGTCCGATGGGATCATCACCCAGCAGGAAGGCATCCTCATCGGCGCGGCGGTCGTGCTGCTTTACACCCTGTTCGGCGGCATGTGGTCGGTGGCGCTGACCACCCTGGTGCAAATGACCGTCATCGTCGCCGGCCTGCTGTGGATAGCCAAACTGGTGGGCGACATGCCCGAGGTCAACGGTGTCGCCCCCGTAATCGCGCACGCCGCCGCCGCAGGCAAGTTCGAATTCTGGCCGCCGCTGGAATGGGCCGCGATCGTCACCTTCGTCGCCGGCCTCCTGACCATGGGGCTGGGCTCGATTCCGCAGCAGGACGTGTTCCAGCGCGCCAACGCCAGCAAGAACGAACGCATCGCGGTGTGGGGAACGGTCATCGGCGGCTCGCTGTATTTCCTCTTTGCCGCGGTGCCGATCTACCTCACCTATTCCGCCACCCTGGTCGACCCGGCCATGACCGCAGCCGTGCTGGCCGATGACGCCCAGCTGGTGCTACCCACCTTCGTCAAGGCCCACCTGCCGTTCTACGCACAGATCATTTTTTACGGCGCCCTGCTCTCGGTCATCATGTCCACCGCCTCCGGCACCCTGCTGGCGCCTTCCGTCACCATCTCGGAAAACATCATCAAGGAATTCATGCCGCACCACCGCATGAGCCAGAAGAAATTGTTGTGGATCACCCGCAGCGTCGTCGTCGCCTTCACCGTGCTAGTGGTGTTTTATTCGCTGTGGTCGCTGCAAACAGAAACCAGCATCCACCAGATGGTAGAGAACGCCTACAAAGTCACGCTGGCCTGCGCCTTCGTCCCGCTGGTTGCCGGCCTGTACTGGAAACGCGCCAGCAACCTGGGGGCAGGCCTGTCGATCGTACTGGGATTCGGTTGCTGGATCGCGATGGAGTTCATCGCCCCGGAGGCAGCATTGCCACCGCAATTTGCAGGGCTGATCGCCAGTGTACTGGGAATGGGAGTCGGAGGACTAATAGCAGCCCATCGTCATGGTTGAGTGTCGGGAAATTTTACAGCTGGTGTTCACTCCCGGAGCCTGAACCGCAAAGAGGTAAATTAACTGTTTGTTATTAAAATGGTTTTTTCTCCAGTCCGGAGCTTGGCATGACTGATGCTTCACTGCAAGCAACATGAAGTCATGTTCGGTGCAGGCGTGGAATCGCGTCTGGCCATTTACCTTGAACAACCAATCGCGAGGGAGAACACCATGTCCATCAGCAAACACTCGGCAATGCATCTGGGTTTGACGGCTCTATTTTCGGCGTCCGTTCTCTCTTTCTCCGGCGTGGCGTCAGCAACCGCTTTTGATTCGGGCATTCCAGCCGGATGGACATGCACAGGTAACTGCGGCACCTTGGGTGCCAACGGGAATGTCACCACGTCGCCCGAGGGCGGGAACTACGGTTACATATCCACCGCAGGCACCCCCACCCTTGCCTCTGGCGGTCTAAATATTGGTAGTGAAACCAACGGTACGACACTACGTTCCGGGCTGTTCTCGGCCAATGCCGGCGACGACCTGGAGTTTTACTTCAATTACATCACCTCCGATGGTGCAGGTTATATTGAATACGCTTGGGCGCGCCTGCTCGACTCAAGCTCGGCCCAAGTCGCACTGCTGTTCACGGCCCGCACCAACCCTTCGGGTAGCACGGTACCTGGTTTTGGGCTGCCCCCGATCACAGCCACCATCACCCCCGCGATCGTGACCGTCACGCCCGGCGCGACGACCTGGTCACCTCTGGCGGGGTCTTCTGGCGCTTGTTACCAAGGCCCCGGACAAGGTTGTGGCAACACCGGCTGGATCCAGTCCCTTTATGAGATCACCGCCGCCGGCAACTACTTCCTTGAACTGGGCGTGGTGAACTGGGCCGATACGGCTTACGATACAGGCATGGCCTTCGACGGCATCCTGGTTGGTGGCCAGCCTATTGATGGGACGGTGCCCGAACCGGCTTCCCTCGCCCTGCTGGGCATCGGGTTGGCCGGTCTGGGGGCCATGCGCCGCCGCAAGATGGCCTGATTGCTCCATCGCCACACCAACAAAAAAGCCGACGCAATGCGTCGGCTTTTTTGTGTCTTTTTTTCAGATCAGCGTAAGTAGCCCTCGTGCTCCAGCTTGAGCAGAATCTGCTGCACCGCCTCGTCGATCCCCAGGTTGGTGGTGTCGATCGCCAATTCCGGATGCTCAGGCGCTTCATAGGGATCGGACACGCCGGTGAACTCGGGAATCAGCCCCGCGCGCGCCTTGGCGTACAAGCCCTTGCGGTCGCGCGATTCGCAGGTTTCAATTGGGGTGGCGACGTGGATTTCGACAAACCCGCCGACCGCTTCGATCATGGCGCGTACGTCGCGGCGGGTCTGGCGATAGGGTGCGATCGGGGCGCAGATGGCGATGCCGCGATTCTTGGTGATTTCGCTCGCCACGAAGCCGATGCGCCGCACGTTGATATCACGGTGCGCCTTGGAGAATCCCAGTTCTGAGGAAAGGTGGCGGCGCACGATATCGCCATCGAGCAGGGTGACACAGCGCCCGCCCATTTCCATCAGGCGCGCCGCCAGCGCACGCGCCAGGGTGGACTTGCCCGCGCCGGACAAGCCGGTGAAAAACACGGTAAACCCCTGGCGTTCGCGCGGCGGGCTTTGCCGCTGCAATTCGGCAATCACTTCGGGGAAGCTGTACCAGTCGGGTATCTTCAGCCCAGCCCGCATGCGGCGCTTGAATTCCTCCCCGCTGAGCGTGAGCAGGTGCGCGCCGGCGGGAGCCTCGGATTCGGGTAGATGCTCGGCACGGTCTTCCACATACACCATGCGCGGATAGGCAATAAGGTGCACCCCGATTCTGTCGGCGAGTTCTCTCACCGGCAGGTCGGCATGCGTCAAGGTCAGGTCTTCGCCCCGGCGACAGTCGCCATCGGGCTGGTGTTCGCCACCCGCAATCAACACGCTACAGCCGTAATTGCGCGCAACAATGGCCCGCAGAAGCAGTGTGCGCGCGCTGGCTTCGCGCGGCGGCGCAGGCAACAGCGAAAGTTGGGTGGATGCGGCAGGGAAGCGTTCGCGGATGGTCAGGAAGCTGCGCACCAGGCCGAAATAAGCCGGCGCATCGGTGATGTCGCCCCCCACCTGCGGATGCAACAGGAGGTTGGCCTCGTTTTCGATTGCGCTTTTCAGGCAGAACTCGAACTGCGCGCGGTGCATAGGCTGGCGCGCCTGCCAGGCCACCACGCGGCGCCAGCCGCGGCGGGCAAACAGCGCACGCAGCTCGGCCGGGGTGGCGCGCAAGCTGGCAAAATCGGGATGTGGCGCCGCTGCCGCACCTTCAACCGGCCCGCCCAGATACCAGGTTTCATTGTCATTCCACGCATCGCTGACGGTCAGCACGGCAAGCATGAAGCCTTCGCCATCGCGCAGCGCAATCCGGTCACCCGGCTTCAGGTCGGCAGCAGTCTTCTGGCGACTACTGAGCGTGACCGGCAATGGCCAGAAGCTACCGTCGTCCAACTGCCTGTGCGTTTCGACCCGCTCGCATTGCGCACGCGTCATGAAACCGGTGAGCGGCGAGTAGGCGCCGGTCATCAGCATTTCAAGTTCGCACTGCTGCCGCCAGTCGAGGTCGAGTGAAGGCAGGCTCAGGGCTTCCTGCTTCAGTGCTTCGCTCTTCGCCGGGTCGATGAGATTGACGAGGGCGCCACCATAGGGCGCGATCAGTTGGTTCAACACCATTCAGCTCCGGGAAAAGACCGCATTAGCCAAAAATCTTAAAAAACGTAGCAATAAACCGGCCAAGTTCGGATTCCGGTAAATGATTGATGCCTGCGGCACCCTTGCGCCCGCCACCCGTTTCGAACTGGCTGCACAGTTCGTCCGCGCCTGACTTGGCAAGCAAGGGAGCTCGCACGCTGACGACATAGCCGCCGCCAGATTTCGCGGTGAGCACGGCGTGCGCCTGCGCGGGCGACTCGACTGCCAGCTGATTGCCAAATACGCCGGAAATCCGCCGCGCCCATTTTTCGGCAGGCAGCATGAAGATGCGCCCTGCGGCGCGCTCTTCTGCTGCACTCACGGCGACGGCGCGTGCCATGTCGTCGTGGTAGCCGGCCTTCAGGGTTTGATAGGCAGGCGACTCGGCAATGAATGCGAAGGGATCGGCAAACGGGCGCAGCTGGCGATAGAGGTCCGCCGGGTCGTAAAACAGGTCGTCGAGCGTTTCGCCGTAGCCGTTGTAGTTGAGGCATTCGCCGAGCGATTGCAATTGCGCCAGTTGTTCGGCAGACAGGCTCAGAGGCTCGGCGGCCTGATGCGCGGCATCGGCGAGGTTGTCGCCAAACGCGGCGGTAACCGCCCACACCAGCTGTTTGCCTTGCAAATAATGATTCACTAGCAGGCTGGTGCAGACGTTGGCATCGGTATCGATATGCGGTTCGAAATGCGGGTGAACCGGGATGTCGCCCGGCTGGTGGTGATCGAAGTAGCGGATCTGCGCACCTGCATCGAGCAGTCTGTCCAGCGCATCGCGGTTTTTCGAGAGCGCAATGTCGAGCACGGTGATACGGTCGCCCGCCTCGGCCTTGACCCGCTTCAGCAGACTAATGTCGCGTTTGGGCCCGGTGATCAGCTCGGAGTCAGCAGGATCGGCCAGACGCAGTTGGTGCAGCGCGCAGATGCCGTCGGCGTCGCCGTTGAAGACGTCAATGAGGCGTGGAGGCATGGGGGACGCGCCAAGAGTTGACCGGGAGGCGGCTATTGTACTGATGCAAACCTAACAATCACAAGGAAGTAGAATCCACCTTCACTGAGGCTCCGGGGATCACAATTCACGTGCGGCAATTTGAACGAATAAGTCACCGGCAATTGGACGTGGCGCTCTACCTGAGTGCGACAGCCGTCGTCGTCGCCTATTCCATCGACAGCGTATGGGGTCATGACATTACTCGGCCCTTGCTAACTTTGATGCTTTTTGCACTGCTGCTGTTTACTGCTGTTCCACTCTCACCATTGTTCGGGTTGACCGGATATCTGCTACTTGCGCACGGCCTGCCGCGCTATAGCGCAATACATGATCTACTGTTGACGAACCACATTTTTGAATGGCTTTGTGCCCTGCTCGCGTTAGACATGTTGTTGAGGGCAAGGAACAACCAAAAGAAACCCGATTTCACGCGGCGTCCCACCATCTTGATGCTGCTATTCGTAGCGTGGATAGGCATCTCGCTTATAAACATGCTGCTGCAAGGCACGCCTTGGCAGCCCGACATCAGGCACCACCCTCTGCTTTTCTTTCAGGCACTGGTGCTATTCCTGCTTTCATCCCAATACCTGTACGACGAGCTGCGATCCTTTCTGCTCGCGCTCGTGATCTGCCTGATCCCGGCATTGCGCTGGCTGCTGCAGCCGCAGTCAGATTTTTACCTGGAGGGAGATATCGCCCTACTCAGCGTCATAGCACTGGCCTTGGCGCTAGTAGGAGCGGTCCACGCCCCCGGGCGTGTGCTACGGGTGGCGTTTGCACTGACTGCTGTGAACGCGGTCACGATTCTTCTGATCGCCCAAAATAGAGCCGCAGCCGTGGCCGCCGCAGCCGCGCTGGCAGTCCTCTGGCTGAGCGCGCAGCGCAAGGCGCTCGTGTTGGGTACAGTCCTGCTGGGGATGGCGATTGTGATCGCAATCGCCACCCCGCGCGATTACTGGAATCGTTTTAGCGCGACCTGGTCGCCCGAGGCGAGCCATGCCACCGCCAAACTCGATCAAGGCACGGTTCAGGAGCGGCTTGAATTGTGGCGCTCAAGCTACGACATGGTTCGTGACTATCCTTGGCTCGGTGTGGGTCCAGGCAACTACCCCAATGCGGTCTTCTTCTACAACCCTGCTTTGGCGAACCTGCCCGCGCATAACAGCATCGCCGCCATTGCCGCGGAAACAGGCATCCCGGCGCTGATATTTTTTCTTGGACTTATCTTCTCGATCTTGACAACCCTCGTGCGCAAAATGGCGGTTACTGGGTCACGCAACCATCAGGCCACGCGCATGCTGCTCGCCGCCATCATCGGCTTCCTTGTCGGCGGGTTATTTATTACACGCCACGATTCACCGCTGCTTTATCTTATGCTCGGCTGGGCTGTGGCTATAACCCGTCCGGCCATAATCAGAAAACGGTCGAGAGTCCATCGAACCACCGATCACGTTTAACGCCATGCCCGTCCAGGCCAAGGACTTATCAAGTTGACTCATGCAGAGATGGGGGCTTTCGCTGTGTCTGGTAAGCATGTCTGGAATCGAGCCCGGTTTTCCGACGGCGATCAGCAAGTAACAATTTGCGATTTATCGTCCTGACCATCACGTAGCCAAGCAGCCCCCCAAGGCTCTCCAAAAACCAATCGGTGGTGTCGACAATTTTCTGCGGCAGCATCACCTGCCCCAGTTCAATCGCTGCGGGCATCAATATCAGCACCAGCATCGCCAGCGCAAACAGGGGGCTACGCCAGCGCCACGGCTGACGTGCCACGCCCCACGCCAGCAAGCCGCCCAGCGGCGCGAAGAACATTGTTTTATGCAGCACTTCGGTAATGGCACGGAATTCGGTGCCGAAGTAATACGCCTCGAATGGCACCCGCTGCACAAAGCCGAGACGACTTTTGATGAAGGCACCATCGGTGCGAAAGTCGAAGGGAAACCAGAACACGAACAACAGAACAGCCAGCCACCCTGCCGCCAGCGCGAATGGCAGCCACGTGGTCCACGCCACGGGCTGGGTTGTGTGCGCTGCGCGTGCGGCCAGCTGGCTGCCGATGACGCTGCCCAGCGCTGCGCCGGCGGCGGCAGTAAAAATGTCCGTCACGTCGCTGACGCGTGAAAAGACGAACAACTGCATGACTTCCAGCACGACCGCAGTGATCAGCGTCATGCGCCACACGCGCCACGCACTGCGCGTCCCATCGAGCCGCCACAGCAAAGCAAGCGGTGTCCAGATCAGGGCATCGCTTACGATTTCATACAGTGCATAGGCTGGGTCAACCGGCAGGCGGCCGAACGGAATCAGATTGACCTTGCCGCCCTGCCACTTGTGGAAAACCTCGACCAGGCTGATGGTCAGGTCGAGCGGCAGCACGTTGTAAACCAGAACCCCCGCCAGGTACGTCCAGGCCAAGCGTTCGGCCAGTGCGGCGCGGGTGTGAGTGTCATGCCAGGACTGCAACCAGCCGATGAGGCGTCCGCCCATTCCCCACCAGACCAGCACACCGATGAAACCACCCAGGGTTTCGGCAAAGATATCGTTCTGTGACACCGTGCGCTGCGGAAAAAACAGCTGGGTGAATTCAATCCCAAAACTTAGAGCTGTGGCGGCAGGAATCAGCACCAGCGTGGCCAACGCAACTCGCAGGCGGTTACTCTTGGCCGACAGCGCGCCCATCCACAGAAAGGTCAGCGGGATGAACAGCAACAGGTTAGCCATCCAGTCAGCGCGTGAGCCGATGCCCAGCTTGAGGAGCGGCATCGCACCGAACCGCGCCACTGCCTCGTTCCACGGAAGCGCACGGAATTCCAGCGGTACCAGGCTGCCGTAGATAACGAACGCGGTGTAACCCAATGCGGCCAGCCACAACAGGCCTCGTGGATTACCGGGCGCTCCCACGCCGCGCTTCATGGCTGGGCGTCCAGCGTACGCAGCAAGGCAGGCGCAATGTCCGCTCCGGGACGAGACGCCCGTTGCCAATCGGGATAGCTTGCCAGTTCGTTCACCAGCCTGTCGGGCAGCCGAGGGGGCTGAACGTTCGATAGCACGCGCAGGGTCAGTTCCGGCACGGCGACATTCAACAGATCAGGCCGATAGGGCAGCGTGAGGTTGTACGCAGCTTCGCCGCCCTGCAAGGGTGTGCCCGCCACCACCACATTGGCGATCACGCGCTGACGGTAGGGTGTGTCCGCAGCCGGGCGTACCTGGATGCCTGTGCCCGAAGCCAGCACGGTGTTGGAAAAAATCGCCATGTCGCGCGGCACATCGTTGTGCGGCTGCACATGAATCGCATCGCCGCTGCCGTTGATGAGCACATTGTCGTACACCGCCACCTGCCCCTCCGCCTGCAACAGGGCTTCGCTTGGATTGTGCAGAAAGAGGTTGCCGTAGACCAGATAACGATCCTCGCTGCCCGCGCCCGTCAACGGAAGATGCCCCAGCAAAACGTTGGGGCGCGCCTGCGGATTGGGCAAGGCGTCGCGTTTGGAAAATACGTTGTAGCGGATCAGCGTGTCGTAGCGATCCGCATATTCGGCAGGGCGTGTTTTTTGATGCTTGATCTGCAGGTTATACCCCAGCGTCTGCGTGACCCGGTTGGCCTCGATGACGCCCCCGACAAAAGGATCCGAGCCATCAGAGTCACCGAAATACATGCCGGTGCCAGTCCGCTCGATGCGATTTGCCTTTACCACCCATCCCAATGCTGGGCACTTGGTCGAAATGCCCACATTTTGCTGCGATGCAGCATGATCGTGGATAAAGAGATGTTCCAGCGTGATGAAGTCGGCGTAGCGGCTGTGACCTTCTGCCTTGATCGCATCGACCGGCTGGTTACGGCCATCGAGTTCCAGATGGCGCAACACCAGGTAACGCACATCGGCCAAGCTGACCGTATTGGCGCCCGGCCGTGCAATGAATCGCGGCGGCGCAGCCGGATTGGCGGCTTCGATGATGACAGGTTGCCCGGCTCGACCGGACAAATTCTGCAGGGGCAAGCCGTGAAAGTAATCGCCTGTTTCGAGCAGCAAACGGTCACCCGGCTGCAGCCGGTGTAAATAGTCGCGGTAATTCTCCGCGCCCGCCCGGTAGTCTGCGGCGGCCGCCGTTCCCGTCAGCAAGCATAGCGATGCTGTGCAGACGGTGCGTCGCATTCAATCCGCCGTATTGGGCAGTGGCAGCCCACTTTTCAGCAGTTCCAGCTTGCCATAGAGCGCGCGAGTCATACCGGCCACGCTCTGCCGCCCGGTATCCACCACGATGTCGGCCACTTCACGATACAGCGGGTCGCGCTGCTTGTATAACTCGCGCAGCCTGGCAAGCGGATTTTCGGTCTGCAGCAGAGGGCGGTTGCGGTCGTGGCGGGTGCGCTCATACAAATGTTCGGGCGTTCCACGCAAATAAATCACCACCCCGTTTTTTCGCAGTTGTTCACGGTTTTCCGCTGACAAGATCGCTCCACCACCCGTGGCCAGCACAATGCCGGACAGGGCCGTCAACTCGGCAATCACTGTTTCCTCGCGCTTGCGGAAACCCGCCTCACCCTCGATCTCGAAAATAACCGGAATCTTGACGCCGGTACGTGCCTCGATCTCGTGGTCGGAATCGTAAAAAGTGCAGCCGTAATGCTTGGCCAGCAACCGTCCCACGGTGGTCTTGCCGGCACCCATCAATCCGACGAGGTAAAGATTGTCTCGCTTGCTCATGGCGCCATTCTAATTGAGAGCGGTCTGATGGACAGCGCCGCCGGGACACGCGCGTGAAGAAAACCGGGCCAAAAAAAAGCGCGGGCAGACCCGCGCTTGGATGGGTAACCACAATCAGCGGAGCGACATGCGCTCGTCGAGGATGCGCGGCGTGAGGAAAATCAGCAACTCAATCTTTTCCTTCTGCTTATTCGAGTTCTTGAAGAGATTGCCCAGGAAAGGCACATCCCCAAGGAACGGCACCTTGTCGACATCGTTCCGGTCCAATTCCTCGAAAATCCCGCCCAACACGGCGGTTTCGCCATTGTTCACCCGAACCTGGGTCTTGGCGCGCTTGGTCTCGATCGTCGGCGCGCTCAGGCCTGCCGCCTGAATCACCTCGCCGCGCGCATCCTTCTGGATTTCCACATTCATGATGATGGAGTCGTTGTTCAGAATTTGCGGATCGACTAGCAGGCAGAGGAACGCGTCCTTGAAGGTCACCGTCGTCGTCGCCACGCCACCGGAAACGGTCTGGGTGATATAAGGAATCTGCTCGCCCTGCAGGATGACCGCGGGCTTCTGGTTGGACGTCACGATACGTGGGCTGGAAAGAATCTTGCCGCGGTTGTCGGCTTCCAACGCCTGCAATTCCAGGCTGATCAGGTTGCCGGTCGCGATGTTGAGCAAGGACAGGCCAAACGAGCCCGGTGTCGTGCTACTACTGATAGGCAGATTAACGTTATTCGACACTGTGCCTGCCTCCGCCGAAAGCTGATTGCCCGAGAAACCAATCCGAGTGGCTCCATCGCCCCCTCCGATTGTTTTGGTCAGTCCCGAACCCAAGCGAGCACCCAACTGGCGCCCCCACGACGAATCAGCGATCACCACGCGAGCCTCGATCATGACCTGGCGAGTAGGCACATCCAAGCGCGCGAGCAGTTCACGGATTTCCTGAATCTTGCGCGCCGTATCGGTGATGATCAGCGTATTGGTTTTCAGTTCATAGGTCGCACGGCCACGCTTGGTCAGGACTTTCTGGTCACTGTCCCCCTTGCCCTGTTGCGAGGCCTGCGCTGCCGCCGCCCCGCCCAAACCCTGCGCCTGTGCCGAGCAGTTGACCGCATTGTTACCTGCGGAGGCGAGGAAAGCGCCGGCGGCAAAGCCGTACAGCATGGTTTGCGCTTCATCCGCCCGCATGTAGTTGAGCTGGATGTATTCAGTGACCAGGGGTTCCAGGTCAGCCACGGCCGACTTGGCTTCGAACTCCAGTTTTTCCTTGGTCAGCAGTTCATCCTTGGGTGCAATCCAGATCACGTTACCGCTCTGGCGCTTGTCCAGGCCCTTGGTCTGCATGATGAGATCGAGCGCCTGATCCCACGGCACGTCTTTCAGGCGCAGCGTGAGGTTGCCGGTCACGGTGTCACTGGCGATGATGTTGAGGCCGGTAAAGTCGGCGATGACCTGCAGCACCGAGCGCACTTCGACGTTCTGGAAGTTGAGCGAAAGTTTCTCGCCGACGTATTTCACCTTGCCGTCGGCGGTTTTCTTCTGGGCATCGTCGCTCGGTTTGACCTCAACGATAAAGCTGTTGTCGGTCTGGTAGGCGGAATATTCCCAGCCGCCCTTGGGCTGGATCACCATGCGTGTGTTGTCGCCCAGGGTGTAGGTTTCGACGATCTGCACCGGGGTGCCGAAATCGGCCACGTCCAGACGACGCTGCAGGGCCTTGGGCAGTTCGGTGCCGATGAAATCGACGACCACGCCGTTGGCCTGCTGGCGGATGTTGATGCCCGCCTGCGAATCGGACAGCGTGGTCACGATGCGCGCCTCGCCCGCCGCACCGCGCCGGAAATCGACATCGCGAATGCTGTGGCGTGCCGCTCCCGGAGCCGCTTCGGCAAAACGCGGGCTGACATTCACCGGCGCCGCGCCTGCGCCGACGTCACCCAGGGCAACCAGCAGCGATTTGCCTTCGATCTTGGCTTCGTATTCGACCGACTTGTTCAGGTTCAGCACCAGGCGGGTGCGCGTTCCTGCCTGCACCACGTTCACGCTCGACAAGGGGCCGAGGTTGGCCTCCACGGTGTTGCGGCCCATGGCGTTGCCGGTGTCGGGCAGATCGAGGGCGATGCGCGGCGGATTGCCGACGGTGAAGCCCGCCGGGGTGGCACTCAATGCATTTTTGAGGGTAACGCGCACCACCACCTTGCCGCCCGGCAACGTGGTGGTCTCGACGCTTTGCACCGCGTTGCTGGTGGGCGGCACGTCGGCAGCGCGCACCGCGAGCGGCAGCACCAAACCAGTGAGTAGAGCGATCCCGAACAAATGACGGGTCATACGATCTTTCACGAGCTTCAACTCGTAGAAAGTCGGAGTCCCCTTGTGGGGCATTATCTGGGCAAGTCTCGGCAATGCGTTCATGTCAGCCTCTTTGGAATTCAGTACTACAAATCATTCTTGCAAAATCAGGGTGCTGGTGCGCTCGGACCAGTCCCCGGCGCTATCCTGGACAATTTCACGCAATGTCACTTCGGTATCGCTGATTTGCGTGATGAGGCCGAAATTCTGGCCGACGTAATTGCCTTTCTTGACGTGGTAAATCGCGTTGTCCGGCGTTTTGATCACCGCATGGATCACGCCCTGTTTGGACAGCACGCCCACCATTTTCAGCGTTTCCAGCGAGAAGGCTTCCAGGGGCTCTTTCGGGCGATTGAGGTCGGGCTGCATCCCGCCACCACCGCCGGTCGAAAGCTTTCTCGGCTTGAAGGGATCGGGCAAGTCGAAGGCATTGTAGGTGAACGGCTCGTAGACCTTGACCTCGGGCAACGGCTCGATTTTCCCCTGCATGTTCTTGCCGGTCTCGGTAACGAAGGCTTGCAGATCTTCCATATTGCCACCGCCGCACCCGGTCAACCCCAACGCAATCATTATGCTGGCCAAGCGCTTCATTTCTTTTGCTCCTTGGCTTGCTGTTTACGGGCGATGACTTCCTCGTCGTCCAGATAACGGTAGGTTTTGACAATGGCATCCATATTCAGCGTACCGTCCTTGGCCGGCTCCATGGCGATGTTCTGCAAGGTCACGATGCGTGACAGCTTGGAGACGTCGCTGACGAAGGCCGCAATATCATGGTAGCCACCGGTGACTTTGACGTGAATCGGCGTTTCTGCATAGAACTCGGAAATGGTTTCGGCCTCGGGCTTGAACAGTTCAAACTGCAATCCGCGACCCAGGCCCGCCTGGTTGACGTCGGTGATCAGCGCATCCATTTCCTGCTTGTTGGGCAATTGCTTCAGCAGCGCGCCGAAGGCCTGCTCGATGTCGGCCAGCTGCTTTTTGTAGGCCTCCAGATTGATAGCCTGGTTTTTCTTGGTGGTGAACACGCCACGCAGTTCAGTTTCCTTCTGCTTGGCCGTGTCGAGCGTTTCCATCCCGCTGCGCCAGTCGAACCACCAGCCCGCCAGCACAATCGCCACACATAACAGCGCCAGCGCCGCCACTTTGGTCGGCAGCGGCCAGTCGGCCAGGGTTTTCAGATCGAGTTTATTGAGTTCGTCCAGGGTCATGCCTTGGCCCCCTTGTCATTCACGTCGTCCGCCTGCTGGGGGGTCTGTTTGACCGTCAGCACGAACTCGTTGGCGCGCAGATTATTCACCGTGGCAGCCTTGATTTCGACCAGGCTGGCCGACTCGAACCAGGGAGAACTGTCCAGATTGCGCATCAGGGTGGAGACGCGCGCGCTAGACTGGGTATAGCCGCTGATGGTGACGATGTTGCCCGCCTGCTTGAAGGATTTGAGATAAAGGCCATCGGGCAGCAGACGGATCATCTGATCGAACAGGTGAACCACTTCG
>Ga0299915_10002050_pt1 | contig 14760 bp, 11 predicted proteins | sample RVTome_13_FD_200263 | JGI IMG/M metagenome (GOLD analysis project Ga0299915, IMG submission 200263) | Soil microbial communities from uranium-contaminated site in the Upper Colorado River Basin, Wyoming, United States - RVT92D227 (version 2) ... | reverse complement strand
TGGCCATTTGGTATAAAACCTATGCGGCGCTCAAAGACCACCCGAAGGTCCTGATGTTCAGCAACCTGATTGGTGCCGTCAACGAAATTGAAGGCCTCGGCTACCTTCACCTGTTTTTCAGCGCCGTCTGCGCCTACGCCGAGGACGGGGGTCTGGAAAAGCTCCCGGTTCCGGTTGTTGAAAAAATGTGTAAATGGGGTGGAAAACCTGGACTCTTCATAGAATCGCTTGAAAAATCAGGGTTTATCGACAACACACCTGAGGGCAAGATTGTCCACGAATGGTGGGAGATCAACGGTCATCAGGTCAAAGAACACGCCAGAAAAGAAAAGGCGCGTAAGCCGCGCACTTTGTCCGCGGACAATCCGCAACCTGTCCGCGTAACAGACAGACAGACAGACCAACAGACAAACATAGATAGTTCTAAGAGGGATAGCATTGACGCGGCTGTCGTGTGGTTCTTAGCTCTACGTGCCTCTCAGGAGCTTTATAAGGGTATGCCCTACGATCCTGGCCAAAAGGGTCACGGGGCCGCCGTAAACCTGTTCTGCGGCCCAAAGCCGCCCATCCAAAAGGAGCTAGACCATGCCGCGGAAAACTTCTTCGCCTCAGACGGAAACTTTACCTTCCACCACTCCGCCGCCTCTTTCTTTAATAATTTCCACTCTTGGCTCGTCGGCCCCCTTAACCGAGCAGGAGGAGGCCAGCGCAAAGTCCATGCTGGCAATGGGTCTGGTTCCGGCGAAGGTGGCTCAATTTATCCTGGACGCAAGGGTGCCGCCTCCGGAGGTGCCGGTGGCCGCTTTGGCAAAGGAAATGGTCCTAAGGGTCGCCGAGGGGAGGGGTCCCTTGCGGGCGCCGACCCTCTTGGCGGGAAAAGCTGAGGGCATCCCCCACCGCTACAGCGGGGACGCCCCAGAGCAAGTGGCCAAAAACATCGTGGCGCTCATGGCCTCAGCAGGGGCCTGTCTACTTGGCAACGATCCAGGATGGCCAGGGGTCATCCTCCACGGACCCCTTGGTCGCGGTAAGACCTCGGCGGCCTGTGAGGTGTTAAGGTTCTTCGACGCCAACGGCAAAAGCGGACTGTTCACCGTGCTCTATGACATGGTGGGCGAGATCAAGAGTGTATGGGGCAGCGACATAGCCGAGAAAGCGGCGGCGTCCAGGTTCATCCGGCCAGCTCTGCTCGTCGTCGACGAGGTGGGTGTGCAGTTCGACACCGAGGCCGAGCGCAATATCCTCTACTCCATCATCGTGGCCCGACATAACAAGGGCTTTCCAACAATTTTGACCACCAACGATGACCTTGATGCCGATGACGGCAGGGCCGCGTTCTACGACTCTGTGGGCTTTAGGGTGGCCAGCAGGTTCGAGGGCGCGCTGATTAACAGCGGTGCCTGGGGCGGCAACCTCCGAACCCCCAAGATAGGATTCTGACATGGGCGAGAACAGCAAAATAGAGTGGACCCATCACACGTTCAACCCATGGATTGGTTGCACAAAGGTCAGCCTCGGCTGCCAGCACTGCTATGCCGAGACCCTGGAGAACCGGTGGGGCCGTGGGTGGGGCCCCGGGTCCCCACGCCGACGCACCTCCAAAGACTACTGGAAACAGCCGACCAAATGGAACCGTGAGGCCGGTGAACTTGGGGTCCGCCGCCGGGTCTTCTGTGCGTCGATGGCCGACGTCGGCGAGGACCTGCCCGAGCTGGTTGAGGCCCGTCGTGACCTGTCTATCATCATCGAGCGGACGCCCCACCTGGACTGGCTGTTGTTGACCAAGCGTCCTGAGAACCTCAAGCGCTTGTTCGCCAGGTGGGACACCACGATGCCGGCCGGCGGCTGGCCCGATAACGTATGGGCCGGCACCTCGGTAGAGGACCAAGAGCGGGCTAACCTGCGCATCCCGGCCCTGATGGCGGTCCCGGCCAAGACCCGGTTTCTCTCCTGTGAGCCGCTTATTGGTCCACTTGACATCACGAACAAAGGCCTCCGGAACAGCTACAGCTTCCCGACCAAGTTCACTGACGGTGGCATCGGCATCGAGTGGACCGACCCTGGCGACGCCTATATCGGCGTCAATTGGGCCATCATCGGTGGCGAGAGCGGACACGGGGCCCGCCTGATGGAGACGGTGTGGGCCCGCGACCTCCTGCGCCAATGCCGGGCCGGAGGCCGCACCGCGTTCTTCATGAAGCAGATGGGCGGCTCCGTGGACAAGAAGGGCGACCTAGAGAGCATCCCGTTGGACCTGCGGGTCCGGGAGTTCCCAAAAACGCCCTTGACTGTATAGCAACGAATCGTTATCTTATAGGCCGCCATGAACATCCAACTTCTTCCGGTCTTTGAACCATTCGGTCCCGGCCTCAGGGACTTTGTCTGCAAGAACCCGCACTACCGGTTCTTGGTCACCCACGGATTAAAGACCAACCCTCCACGGACACCACGGCGTCTGATCGCTCTGTTGCAACACCAACTTCAACAGAAAGGGATAGACAAGCCCGGTTTTCGATTTGAAGTCACGCAGTCCAGGGATGTCTATCGCGTGAGTTCGGCCTATGGCCCCTCATTGTTGCAGACCGGACTGAGCCATGGCGTTATCAGTATCAAAGAGCCTTCCCACTTGTTGGAGATCGGGTTTAACGATGCCAACAATCCATCTGGATGTATCGTGAAGATGGAGGCTCCGTTTTAAAGCCGGCATAGGCCAGAGAGGCGAAAGTGGCGGGCATCCGCGAGGTTTCCCGCTGAATAGCTGAACGAGGTCGACGTGGATGGGAGTGACGTCCCCCTATCACCACGGCCCTGGTAACCAAACCGGGGATGCCGGAAGACTTTAAAGCTGGTGTGCGCAGTCGGTGGCCGTTGTGGCCTAGCGTGAGGGCGGGGGCAAGCCAAAAAACGGAAGAAGGTGCCGTGGTCGGAGAGCCCTTCCTAACATCTGTGCCGCCTCCTGAAAACAGGTGGGGTCCCTGACGAGGTCGCCCCAAGATCACTTGAGCGGGTCTGACACCCCGCCGCCAGCAACTACTCAAAGGATGGTCGTGGCTGATACACCAGACGCAAAAGAAGAACGCATCAAGGCCCTTGAGGTCCGCATCCAGGCCGTCGAGGACGACTACATCACGTGGTGGGGCCTGCCCACCGACAAGGACAGCCGCCTGTCGTTCGTCCGCGACACGCTCCAGCAAGCAGAACTCCATATCGAACCCATGGACCTTGTGGCCCTGGACGACTATTCGTCGGACATGGCGTCGGCGCTGGCCACCGTCAACGGCAACCTGCCAGCCTTGGAGAAGTTTCACTCGTCGGTCAAAGGCTTGGTGGCCCAACTGGTGACCCTGCGCGGCTACTCCGGATTCCCCTACAAGGACATAGTCGAAGGCGACGAGCGGGTGGCCGGGCATTGGGAGAGCTACCGACTGGCCGAACGGCTGTCCGCGACGATCACCCACCAGCTCAAAAACATTGACAGCCGCAACTTCCGAATTGGTCAGGAGATCAAGGCCGGGACCTGGACCAACAACCCTCGCTTAAAGGAGAAGCCAAAGGCGGTGACCCCGGAACCCGCTGGAACGCACACCGACTATCCATAAACCAGGCCACGTAAGATTAGGCCACAAAACGAGGAAACTATGTCAACCGCACAACAGCACGACGACTACGACTTCGACCCACAGGGCCGCACGGAAAACGTGTGGATCGCCCGCACCTTGGGCCGTGAGATGTTCTACGAAGGCGCGGAACCGCGGGCCAAGAACCTCAAGGAGAAGCTGGATGGGCCGCCCCGGTGCTTCGTCATCCGCAGGCCTCAGCCGACCAGCGTCTATGGCGGCGTCGAGTTCTGGATGCAGGTCGGGGTCCGCACCGACGGCTCCCTGATCGGCGTCCCTTTCTACTCCGGAGTTCCGGTCCAGAAGTGGACCTACAAGGACAAGAAGGGCAACGTCCGTCTAAGCATCAAATACCCGCCCAAGGACGATGCGATGGGCGATCTCGTCAAGCTCCACCCTGAGCTGATCGTGCCCAAGATGTTTGACGGCAAGATGGAACTCTGGGCCGACGGCAGCCCGAAGCGCAACCACGAAGAGATATTCTCGGTCGAGGCCTACGAAGTAGTCTTCGAGTTCACTGAGGTCGAGGTCCCGGACCCCAAGAACCCAGGCCGGACCAAGAAGAAGAAGAACTACGTCAACGGCCCTGACGGCAAGCCGAAATATGCGATCAACCCCACACCATACGTGCTCAAGCTCCGCCGCCCCTGGTGGCAGATGCTCAAGGACCGGGTGCTCAGGCCCAAGACCGAAGAAGAGACGGTGGTCGAGCAGGTCATGGCCCCTGACGGCACGATGTCGGCACCGGCGAAGAAGAAGTGGGCGGGCAAGCTCCCGACCACCGACCTGTCACAGGTGATGCTGATGATGTGGGCCAGGACCGGGGACGATCCGGCGAAGGGCGCTGCAAACGTAGAATACAGCATCCAGTTCAGCGAGAAGATGACGATCAACTCCCAGGCCATCAATCCGGTGGAACCGCTTCCCTCCAAGGCCGACGGTTCCATAGACTGGTTTGAGGTCTACCCGCCGATGACCAAAGAAAAGGCATTTGACATCATTGCCAAGGCCGAGGAGACGGTCGGGGACGCAGGCTCCGAAGCGGCACCGGCCGGGCCGCCGGTCGACGAGAACGGGCAGGTGATCGAACCAAGCAGTGGCGGGTCCGACGACGATATACCGTTTTAATCAACAAGGAAGGCTCACCACCTTCCTACTGGAGTGCTCGAAAGTTGGCAGTTCCTCCCCAAGGAGGGCGACATGGGGGCCCGTAGAGGCCAAACCGGTTTGGCCAAGGCCGGGGAGACTCCAGCAGTAAGATGGTGAACTCTAAGGAGAGATGATGCCCAAGGTCTTAATCACCGGCGACTGGCAGCTCGACAGCAGACCGCCCTGCGACCGTCGGGACAAGCGCGGCAAGTCCACTAGGTTCGCCGAGAACGTCGGGGTCCTGATGGACATGGTGGCCGACGCCAAGGCCCGTGGTTGCACCCGCATGGTCTTCTTGGGCGACCTGACTGAGGAGCTCAACCCCGACTCTAAGAGCCTGGACGCCGCCGCCATGGTGTTCCGGGCCGCCATGGACGCTGGCATGACCGTGGACGCCGTGGCCGGCAACCACGACGGCTCGATCTTTGAGATTTCGTCCAGCTCCCTGGAGCCTCTGAGCCGCATGGCCCCGGATCGGTTCAGGGTCCATCACGAGGTGTCCTACACTGGCGGCCGGGACCAGCCGACCTTTGTCTACCTTCCCTACCTCCATCAGGCGACCCCTGAGCAGGTCCGGGCCGAACTTGTGAAGGTCACCGACACCCTGGAAGGCGATCTCTACCTCTTTGGCCACTACGGGGCCAAACTGTCACGGATGGGGGCCAAGAACCTAATTCTGCCCGGCGATTACCTGGACGCCGACACGATGTTGGCCAAGCAGTTCAAGGGCATCTGGATGGGCCACATCCACAAGGCCCAGACCTTCCTCATCGACGGCACGCCGTTTCGCCACCCCGGTTCCCCCTATATCTGTGACTTCGGTGAACGCGACGACGCCAAGGGCTACTGCGTCTTCGACACCGAGACCCACGTGGACCAATGGATTGAGCTCAAACCTAAACGGAACTGGGTGGTCGTCAACTATGACGAGCTTGAGAACCGCCTCAGCACCTTGGCCGCCGATGCCGCCGCCAGCTTTGACTACGGCTGGACCGTCGAAGACGTCGTCAAGTTCGTCGGCGTCTACGAGCCCGGCAAGAACCCCCGCGAGATCGTGAGGCTCAAGCTCAAGAACGGCGACTGGCCTCAGCCGTTCTACGTCGTCGACGAGTTCAAACGCCTGGTCGAGGGCCGTGACGTGCGGGCCGGGGTCGAGGCCGTGGCCGGCGCCGGCGGCTTCGCCGAGGCCGTGGCCGCCTTTGTCGCCCAACGCTGGCCGGCCCACCCGCGGGCCGCCGAGGTCATCAAGACCGTGGTCGACGAGCTCAAGGAGTCCAAACTGGCGTCCTTAGAGCGCTTTGTGACGCCGACCAGGGTCGTGGTCAAGGACTTCATGAGCCACCGGCTCTGGGACGAGACGCTGGTCGCCGGCCAGACCACGCTCATCGTCGGCCCCAACGGCATGGGCAAGACCAACCTGTTCGAGGCCGTGCTGTTCGCCCTGACCGGGGAGACGTCCAAGGGCCTCAAGAACCCGATGCTGGTCCGCCAGGGGGCGAAGAAGGCGTCGGTCCTGCTCTTCTTACAGGGCGAAAAGAACCTGTTCTTCATCAGCCGGACCCTGACCCTCACCAAGGCCGGGGCCACCCACAAGGTCGAGGCCGGCACGGCCCCGATCAGGGCCGATCCCGACTGGTATCTGGACAAGAAGAAGCACACGTCGCTGGCCGACGGCGGCGTCACCGACACACAGGCCGCGATCTCGGCCATTGTCGGCGCCACCTTCAAGTCGTTGAAGGCCACCAACTTCATGTTCCAGAACGACCCTAGCCCGGTCATCAAGGCCGACCCGATGGAGCGCAAGTCCATCCTCAGCGAGATACTTGGGTTCGAGCCCATGGCCAAGGCGTTCAAGGTCCTGGACGACCGCCGTCTGGGCGCGAAACGCACGCTGGCCGACCGTAAGGCTGAGTTGGAGGGCCTGAGGTCGGCCATCGACCCCGCCAAGGAGCAGGAGGTCCGCGACTCTTTGGCCGCCACAGAGGCCCGGGTCCCGGGACTCAGGGCCGACGCCGAGGCCAAGGCCAAGGACGCCGACCGGACCAAGCTCCTGGCCGACGGCGCTGCGGCCCTGCTGGAACGGGCCAACGCCGAACTCCAGGCGATGCCGAACTCGTCGGGGCTTCTGACCGGAGCCGAGGACCAGCTCAAGACCCTGGAGCGGTCGTTCACCGAGGAGCGTGAGCGCCGGGTCCGGACCTACACGTCGGACAAGTCGCAGATCGCTCAGGTCCAGAAGGACATCATGGCCGTCGACGTCAAGGCCCTGACGGCCCGGGCCGAGGAACTCAAGGCCGCTAAGGCGTCGTTCCAGGCCACCGTCAACCAGGTGAACCCGGAGATCGAGCGGCTTGCCGCCGTCAAGACCACGGCCCGGACCAAGTTGGAGGGCCTGGACCAGGAGCACGCCGGGTTCGGCAGGGAGATCGCCGGACTCAAGACCAACGACGTCGACAAGTGCTCGAAGTGCGGAGGCAAGGTTGATTCGGCCCATATCAAAAAGGAGATCGCCGACCTAGAGGCCCGGGCCATGGTCAACCGCGAGGCCTGTATCAACCACAACTTTGTCATTCAACAGGCTGACAAAGACCTAAGCGGCTTGAACGAGCGCCGCAACGTGGCCGAGACCGGCCTGCGGGCTGCCAACACCGAGGTTGAACAAGTTGTGGGTAAGGTTGCCAAGGTCCAGGGCCAGATCGAGGAACTCGGCCGGCTGGAGACCCGGTTCAAGGACACCGAGGAGCAGGGAAAGAAGGCAAAGGAGCAGTTTGAAGCGAAAAAGAAAGAATTTGAGCAAAAAATCGCTGATTTGAAGATGAAAGTTGAGCAAGAGAATAAGGGCCGGGCCAAAAATGAAGAGATTAAGGTCGGGCTGGCCACCACGGCGTCGACCACGGCGACGGCTGCCGGAGTCGCCGCCACGGCCCTGGCCGATGCCAGGGTGGCCCTGGCTGGCGCTGAGGCGTCCCTGGGGGCGCTCAGGACCGCCATAGAGGGCTTTGCCGAGACCAAGGCCAAGGTCGTGGCCAAGGAAGAGGCGATAAAGGCCGCTGAGGCCGATCTGGAGCTCAGGGTCATGGCCTCTGAGACGCTGGACGCCAAGGCTGGGCTCCCGGTCTGGCTCATAGACGCCCGCATCCCCGAGCTGGAGGACGCCATCAACCGCTACATGGACCTGTTTGGGGCCGGCGGACTTTCGGTAAGGCTTTCGACGGTGAAGGAAGACGGGAAGGAGACGCTGGACGTCCTGGTCGACAACGGGGAGGAGCCGATCCTGGACGTCGCGGCCTACTCCGGGGGCGAAAAGGACCGCATGGAAATCTGTGTGAAGCTGGCGCTGGCCGACCTGGCGGAGTCGATGCGGGACGTGCGCCTTGGCCTGTTGGCCTACGACGAGCCCGGCGTCCACCTCGACGAGGAGCGCAAGGCCAAGCTCATCGAGATGATCCACGAACGCTGTGTCAGTGGCAGGACCCCGGTCGCCATCGTCATCAGCCACGACCGCAAGTTGATGTCGGGGTTCCGGCGCCGCCTGGCCATCAGCAAAACCGAGGACGAGACGGAGCTTGTGGCCGCCTAGCCGATGACGCAGTAGCGGTTCTTGGCCGGGACATAGAGGCGGCCAGGAATCTGGTCGGGTTCCTTGCCGGCCAAGACGCTCAGGACGTCGTTGACCACCTTCTCCTGCGTGTCGTAGTAGCCGTGGCCCACGGCGTCGAGCAAGAACCGGTCGGTCCTGGAGACGTCGACCAACGTGACCTTGCTGTGGACGTCCAGCGGGTGGGCCGGACCGTCGGAGCCAAGACGGTCCGGGTTGCCCTTGGTCCTGTTGCTGACGTTCAGCGCGTGGTCGTGGTTGTTGAAGTAGATGTGAAGGTGCCGGGTCAGCTCGGGCAGGCGCTTTAACTTTTTGTCGTCCTCAAGCGCATCAGCGTCCTCGTCCGCCGCAAACGAAAAAATGTTCTCGAAAATCTTTGGAAGTTGAGTCCCGGTCCAGGTGTCGATCATGGCCTGGAGCGCGTTCCTCAGCACGTAGTTGCCCATGGAATGGCAAAGCAGATGGACCTTCTGGCCGCAGGCCTCCCCCACCGACAAGAACTCGATGAGCTTCATGATGCCGCGGGCAAACGCCGGGCCAGACGTCACGGCGTCACGGCGGTCGTTGGAGTAGGCGGTGGGCGGGAAGTTCTGGCCGTCCGATGGCCAGGTGAACACGAAGACGTTGAGGTTGGCGTCCTTGAACGCGGCCTTGGTCTTGGCCGCACCGATGACGGCCTGGACAAAGCTGGTGGCATAGCCGTGGATGATAATCATGGTGCTCCGTCCCTGCTCCGCCATCTTCTTCTTCACCTCGTTGTAGACCGCGCCACTGCCCTCCTCGGGCTTGTTCGGGGCGACCTTGAGGTCCACGATCTTTCCGTCCTCGACCATGGCGAGGCCGAACCGCAGGTCGTCGGAGCCCTCCGGAGATAGGTTCTTGCCGAAGTCGACGACGGACCCATCCCTCTCAATCGGGTTCCTGTTGGTTGCGAAGTAGATCGTGGTAGCCATCACCGTCCTCCTTGTTCAGAGATTTTTTTCTTTCTCTTGATCCAGGCCACCACCGACGATCCAATAAAGATGACCGGTAGTGCCACGGTCATGGAGTTCATCGGGTCAAAAAAATGGACCGTGGGTATCTCGGTGGCGGGCGGCGGCATCATCTCGCCACCTGGTGGAGGTGGCAGTTCCATCTTGCCGGCCGGGGTCTTGACCCTCTTGGCCTCGACCACCACCTGTTCACGGCGCCCACCGCCAAGACGTCCGGTTCCAGACCCATAGCCTGAACCAGTTCCAACCTCGGTCTTTTGATCTGCCCGCTGTTGGCCAGCGTTGACCCGGTCTTCTTTGCGCTCTGCCCGTTCTTGGGCCCGACCCTCTGCCCGACCTTGGGCACGACCCACGGCCTTGACGTCGGTGCGTCCTTGGGAAATCCATTTCCTGAGCTGAAACCAGCCTACGACCAAGGTGCCAAGTCCTGAGACCAGTGACACGGCCTCGGACTTGAAGGTCTGGAGCCCGACCGCAATGCCCTTGAAGCCCACGATATAGCGCTTCCACTTGAGCTGTGAAAGGCGCAGCTTCTTCTCCTCGGCTATGACCTCCGGGTCCTTCTCGACCTCAGGATTGACCGAGCCATCTTCTCCACCGTCGCCGGTGCCTTGGCCAGGAAAATCGTCCGGAATTTTGATTTTGTCCTTGTCGTTGTTCATTGAAAAATCCCTTTCACCTTGTCCCAATGCGTCATCAGGAACGTCAGCACCGCTCCCACGATGGCTGACACGGTTCCGACCGCAACCAGGGTCTTGAAATAACCTGAGGAAGTCTCCTCGACGGGCTTTAATCTTGTGAAGATATTTGTGAAGCCTTTTGCCATATCGGTGCTCAGGGTCTCCAACTTGGCAAAGATGGACTGGCGATCGAGTTTATTCTCGGTCTCGAACTTCTGGAAGTTCTTTAGATGTTCGTGTAGTTCACCCGCCAAGGGTCTCAGCACAGCAATATCCTCCACCAGTCCGGGCCTTCCGTTCCCACGCAGAATCTTATCGTGGGTCTTGAGCATCTGCCAGATGGCCGGAAAATCGGCAGATGCTAGGGTCTCGGCCAACGCCCCCTCTACAGACTCCTCTATCGCCTGGCGCAATCCGGCGTCAGACACATAATGGCGTGGGGGCTTGTCGGCCCCTCTTTCCTCCTGAGCGTCGTCGCTCATGGAGGAGTAGGGGTCGATGTTACCGTTGGCGTATCTGTAGGCGTCGCTGACGGCGTCTCCGTCGGCGTATCTGTAGGCGTCACCGTCGGTGTCACGGTAAACGTAGGAGTCGCCGTTGGTGTCACCGTCGGCGTGTCTGTGGGCGTAGCCGTCGGTGTGGCTGTCGGTGTCACGGTCGGAGTCACCGTGAACGTTGAGGTAAAGGACGGCGTCGTGTTAGGTGTCGCCAACTGTGTGGTGGCCGGCACGATGGCCGCAAAGTCAGTCTTGGTCGCTCCGCCAATCATCGTAAAGATTCCGCCGGCAAAGATGGGGTTTCCGTTGTGTTCGGCGATGGCCCCAATCTGAGCGCCGTTAGGCTGTGGGGCCCAGGCCAGGACGTTGCCGCTGCTCTTGAACGCCGCCGCCAACTGGTTGAAGTTGTAGAAGCCGCCGCCCACGGTTGGGAACAGGCCGCCGAAGTAGACGACGCCACCGGTCTCACAGATGGCCAAGACCGTTCCGTCGGCCTTGGGGTTCCACGATGTTGGAAGTCCGCTCACGGACGAGACCTCGGCGATGTTTGCCCTAGTAGCTCCACCGATGACAGAGAACGCGCCGCCGGTCAAGATGGTGCCGGTCGAACTCCGTTTCATGACCCAGACCGAACCGTTGGGTTCCGGCAACCAGGTGGCGTCTACGGTGCCAAGCGACAGCTCAAAGGCGGCGGCCCGGCTACGAGTTGGTCCACCATTGACCGTCGTGAAGTCTCCGCCGACATAGGCGTTTCCGCCCACGATCAGGATGTCCCTGCCGGTGCTGTTCAGATTTGGGTCCCAGGAATTTACGATGCCGGACGCTGCGTCGAACGAGGCAGCGCGGTTTCTGGTCGTCGCCCCGTTGACGGTCGTGAACTGGCCGACGACAAAAATCGTGGCCCCTGACACATCAACAGCGTTGACCGCGCCATTCAAGTTTGGATTCCAGGCGGTCAATGCTCCTGTAGCAAGGTCAAAGGCCGCTGCGTTGTTACGTGGCACCCCGCCGTTCACCGACGAGAATGAGCCGACGACATAGATGGTGCCGCCAATCACTGCCACGTCAATGACCGACCCGTTGTCGACCTCTCCACTGAAACTGTTTAACGCACCGGTCTCCGCCTCGATCACGGCAATTCTCTTGTGTGGCTGACCGCCGAACGTCGTAAAGCTACCTCCAACATAGATGCGGGCCGGCGAGTTGGCGGTCACCGTAATGGCGTTGACCAAGCCGTTGGTGTCAATGTATTCAGCATAGGCCTCGCCGGTGGCCGGCGTGTTGGTAAAGGTCACGGTGACGGTCCTGGTCGGCGTATGTGTGCGACTCAGGGTAATGCTCGGAGACGGCGTCCGGGTCAGCGTGATGGTCTTGGTGATAGTATGCGTCTGGCTGATCGTGAACGTTTGGGTGATGGTCCGCGTCGGCGTCGGCGACCTAGTGGAGGTCAAGGTCTTACTGTTGGTGTGGCTGAACGTGATGGTCCGGCTGGCCGTCCGAGTGGGCGACGGCGAGATCGTCGGGCTCACCGTGAACGTCATGCTGAACGTCAGGGTGTTCCGCGGCGTAGGCGTCGACGTCCGGGTGATGGTCGGGGTCGTCGTCGGCGAGTCGGTCCAGGTCTCGGTCACGGTTCTGGTCGGGGACGTTGTCGGCGAGTCGGTCCAGGTCGGTGTCTCGGTCGACGTGGAAGTCAGCGTCGGGCTGTCGGTCCGGGTCGCGGTCGGGGTCCTGGTCAACGTGATGGTCGGCGTCCAGGTCGGCGTCGGGCTGACCGTAAATGTCATGGAGAACGTCAGGCTGGCCCTTGGCGACGCCGTGGGCGTCACGGTCAAGGTCGGTGACGGCGACGTGCTGTTGGTCGGGCTGGCGGTCAGGGTCCGGCTGGCGGTCCGGGTGGGCGAATCGGTCCAGGTCTCGGTCACGGTCACGGTCACCGTCACGGTCTTGGTCCCGGTCATGGAGTTTCTGGGTGATGCCGTGACCGTCGCCGTCCTTGTCGCGGTCCTCGTCACTGTGAACGTAGAGGTCACCGGCGTCCGGGTCTCGGTGATGGTCCGGGTCTCGGTCCGGGTCGCGGTCTGTGTCCCGGTCTCGGTCACTGATTTAGTGGCGGTAAACGAGGCCCTGGGCGTCTTGGTGGAGGTCTTGGTAGGGGTTGCGGTCGGGACAAAGGCGGTCAGGGTCCGGCTGAACGTCAGACTGGCCCGTGGCGTCCAGGTATGAGTCAGGCTGATCGTCGAGGTCGGGCTGGCCGTCTGCGTCCGGGTCCTGGTCACGGTCGGCGTCACGGTCGGCGACAGCACCGGACTTACCGTAAACGTCTGCGTGATGGTCCGGGTCATGGTCTTGGTCGGGGTCGAGGTGACGGTCCGACTAGGGCTGGCCGTCGGCGTCCCAAACACGGTGAAAGGCGAAAATATCAGACCGTGGTTGGGGATAAGTGCGCCTTTTATGCACAAGTTCGAGGGGGCCGTCGGGTATGACGGGAAAGGCACGTCGTTCAGGCCTAAGCTGTATTGGTTGGCGTTGGCGTCCTCCAGGTCGTAGACGATGATCCAGTATTTGAACCCGGCGATAATGGTCGGCGTGCAGTTGGCGATGCAGGGCAGGGCGACGAAGCCGGCGGTAAAGGTCACGGACGAGGCGGCGACGCCAAAGACTATGGGGCTGGCCGGGCACGACGGGGAACCCCCGGCGTCGGTCCTCAGGCTGGCCCTGAGCATCCCGACCGTGCCTGAGACCTTGGACGCATAGACCGAGATGTAGGGCACGGCCCTGGTCGCGCCGGCCGTAAAGCTGACCATCAGCCCGATGCTACTGGTCAGCGCCGTCATCGTCACGTTGGAGAGCGCCAGGTTGTAGTCGGCGAAGCTCAGGACCGGGGTCGTGGTCTGAGTCGCGGTCGGAGTCGCGGTGGCGGTGGGCGTCGCCGTGTCGGTTGGCGTGAACGTGTCGGTGGCGCCGCCGAGCGCCGACGACATCAGGGCCAAAAATAGTGACAAGAACAGCTTCACTTGCCTCTCCTGTGTTGCTCAAGCCGGGCCCTGACCGGGTCCCGACCAACATAGATGTTCTCGCCATCAAGTAGCGTCGGAAGGCCCACGAGCTGGAACGGCTGAGGCATCCTCACACCGTCCAGCTCTACGAGCTTCTCCTTGCTCAGGTAGATGGCGATCTTTAGGTCTTTGACGCCCTCGAACTCTTTGCAATAAGGACATCCAGGCTCAACAATCAAAACCATTTAGATGGCCCGGCAGAACAAGACCGTGTAGTAAGGCAGTCCACCGTCGACCGTGTGTTGATGGTTGCCCGGATTACTGAGAACGCCCGGCGGGAACGTGTGATCGTGATTTTCAGCCGAGACGTCCACGTTGCCCTGGCCAACGCTAGGAGTTCCATTGACGACCTGCGTCGTAGCCCCCGCTTCGCCAGTGTTTCCGGTGTGGGTGTGTGAACCCGCTGCGCTTGTTAAAACTCCAGGAGTTCCAGGATCGAGCTGTGAAGCCGATTGGCCGGGTAGTGGAAGCGGAGCATAGTTCGGACCACCTCCGACCGGGAACCTGCCTTGAAGACCCGGAACCTCTTGGAAACCAGGAGGGCACGACGTTGTCTGGTCCCAAAGGATGATTGCGCCAGACGGAACATACTTGGACCCCATGTAGCCCGGAATCCACTCACCTTCGGTCACCTGGATGTTGGTCATCGAGAAGTTGCCGACCGTGGTGGCGATGCCACCCTGCTGGAACAAGAACTCCAGATACTTGAGCACCGCCGGGTCGGGATCGACTCCGGACAGGGTCTGGACCACGATCGACGCCCGATGCCACTGTCCGTCGTTCAGGATCGTGACGTCCAGCGGGTCGACCGACGACACGCCGTCGACGGTGATGAGCGAGTTCGGACCTGAACCGTTGCCGTCGGCGAGACCGACCCTGAACCTGACACTGAACCCGGCATCGGCCTTGTAGAACCAGGAGATGCCATACATGCGCCCTGGCTTGAGGTTCTTGAGCAGGTGGAAGACCTTGCTGGTGCCCAGCGTGCCGGAGGCACCGGCGTTGGTCGTCCACTTGCGGCCCGTGATGGCCCCGACCGGGGGCGTCGCAATCGAGGCGTCGGTGCCGGCGGTGACCGCCGTGGCCAAGCTGATGACCCGCAGGGCCCCGAAATCGACCTCGGTAACGTTCAGGGTGCCAAGCGCGTAATTTGAGTTGGCTGCCTGCT
>Ga0299915_10002049_pt1 | contig 14761 bp, 9 predicted proteins | sample RVTome_13_FD_200263 | JGI IMG/M metagenome (GOLD analysis project Ga0299915, IMG submission 200263) | Soil microbial communities from uranium-contaminated site in the Upper Colorado River Basin, Wyoming, United States - RVT92D227 (version 2) ... | reverse complement strand
GAAAGGCCCACAATCCCTCAAAGTCTTCTTCGGCATAATCCGGATCAATAATGAAGTTGCCGGTCACTCCGTAATCCAGAGAACGGGCAACCTGGATCGCCTCGACGGTTGCAGAAACCTGGAAGCCCTTGTTGAGGCCGTCCAGCCGGTTCCCCGCCGGCGACTCAAAACCGAAGAAAATGTCGATTTTCTTCGACAGCGGCCGCCAGATCTGCAGCAGGCCGGGATTTTCCGCCACCAGGTCGGTTCTCGATTGCACCAGCATCCAGTTTTTGCGTTCGCGGGAACTGAGCAATACCTTGGCGAGTTCTTCACTGCGCGTCATGTCAGCCCAGAAGATATCGTCAATGACAAAAAGATTGCGCCCGGTGGACTCGAAATCGGCACGCACGGATTCCGGAGGGTGGAAGCGGCAGGATCCTTTATAAAACTGCCAGACAGAGCAGAATTTACACCTGTGCGGACATCCTCGCGTGGTCTCGAGAGTCGATACCGGCATATAATTGAGGCAACAATAATTCTTGAGATATCCGGCAACGCTGGATCTGTCCGGCGTCTTCACCGACTCCAGGGTCAGAAGCCCCGATTGTGTCGAGGTCCTGTAAAATTCTCCTTGCCCCGTAGGAAGCAACAGTGAGGGGATTTCATCGGGGGGCCGCCGGCTTGCCAGGGCGTCGCAGAGGGCAGGCATCAACTCTTCTCCCTCACCGATGCCGATCGCATCAATGCATGTGCTCTGACGGAAAGCGTCGGGATAGGCCGATGCGGCATGTCCACCGACGACGACAAACATATCCTTGCGGAACCGCTTACTGTCTTCCGCCAGTTGCAGCGTTGCAGAGGTGTCCAGGATATGAAGGCAGGAAATACCAACAACGTCAGGGGAGTAATCGTGCAGGAGTCCGGGCATTCGCCGCCTGAGGAATCGCATGTCGGCGACCATCACCGAATGCCCCCGGCCCTTCAACGCGGCTGCGATGTACTCGAGCCCAAGCGGCTCCGTTTGAAAAAAGGGGGCCAGCCCGAACTGAACGGACTCGGGACGAGGCTTTACGAGCAAAATTCTCATCAGTATTCCCGGGAATGACACCCGCGGGGAATCTATATGAGAAAAACCAGGCTAGTCAAGGAGCGAATTGGAGAGGGGCTGTCTCGAAAATAAACCTGCTGCTAAGCGCTGCGATGGGGTTCACCGACTAAGTGACAATCTGTCTCTCGGGCTCTAATGGCACCAGTCTTGGGTTCGTAGCGGCGATTAGGTCAGACTGCTTCGCGAGCTTAACGCATCACAGAGAGTACGACCTTGATCCATCGCAAGCCCTATGCTCAGAAATTATTCCATTTTCATGCGTCGTAGGATGCGTCCCGGCGCATCAGCGACTGCTCCGAAAACATCGCGGTTTCCCGGCAGAGTTTGGAGCATTTACATTCAAGGCGGGGGCGAGGCCCGAAGGGCTGGAATTGAATAGGCCCGGCCGTCAGGCCGAAATACCGGTATGGCTGAAGGATCGAGCGCCGAAGGCGCGGCACTGGATCGTGGGCAAATTGGTTCAAGAAATTTCTGCAGGGAGTGCCGCGCCTTGGGCGCTCAATTTCTGGGAACAACTTCATCCCGGCCTGACGGCCGGGTTCAATTCCGGCCTGTCGGGCCTTACACCCGATTGTATCAACTCCACGGCGCGAGCTGGCTCGTGCCTGGAGTCAATAACTTGACCTGCGGGGTCTTCGACCCAGAAGTGCCGTCGGGCCGTCGGGAGCTACTCCCCGTCTCTGGAAGGAAGGAGCGGGGTGCCTGATCTATTTTCATGCACCTGGGTGCGCTCCGGTGCATGGGAGACAGTGGTGAGAGAGTCCTTTCCCCCAATCGAGGATGAGCGCATTCGTCGCATGAATACTCTGGAATGGCCGGCTCGCTGCAGTGCCTGAATCGCAGACGCCGGATGCTGAACCTTGTGTTTTCCATGGCGCTACGATAGACTGCAAACAAAAAACTTACGAGGATGCGCGCACGTGACCCATAGTGGCATTCATCCCGGCATTACCGCAATTGTTGCAGTCGTGATTGTTCTGCTGACATGCTGCTTCCTTCTGACCGGCTGCAGGTCTCAAAAGAAGGAGGCTTGGGAAATCGCGCCCCTCAAGGGAGACCAGATAGAGAGGGTGCGGTTGGAGGATCTTCCCGCCTTGTGCATCGAGCGGGTGCGCTTCTATTCCCGCGAGATGAGGAAACCCAGGTTCTTCCTGGTCCTGATCCCGAAAACGCAGGCTCCCGTCGGCAGGGTTCTTATCCTGAACCATGGCTGGTCTGACCGGCCTGAGTCCATGCTCGCCGCTCTCAAGCTGGACCAGGTTTATGCAGCGCTTCTTTCGGAGAGGAAGGTACATCCGGCGTTGCCGGTCCTGCCTGATGTCCGTTTTCCCGACTCTTATCGCAGGAATTCCGAAGATTATCTCTTCCCTCAGTACCTGATCCTGGTTGCCGAGGAAGTCTCCAGGACCGTATCGATGCAATACCAGGTCCCGTTTTCCCGTGACAGCTGGGGCATCGGAGGATTTTCCTTCGGCGGCTACCTGTCTCTTGACGTGGGCCGCAGATACGCCGGCCGCTTCGGAAGCGTCAGCGCGGTTAGCACGTTTTATGATACGGAGTGGCCCTTCTGGTCCGAAACTGCGCCGCCTCCCAGAAAATTGGATTCGCAGAGGAGGAGCAAGCAGACCATTGTGGAGCCCGGCCCGGTCCCGAGGCTGTTCCTGGCCTGCGGAACCATCGACCGGTTCTATCCCACCATGGTCGAGCTGCATCAGAAGTTCCAGAAGCTCGGCCTAATCCATCAATGGTCAGTCGTGCCGGGCGGACACACATGGAGCTGCTGGGCTTCCGTTCTGGATGGCATCCTCCGGTTCCATCTGGGGACCCCCAGAAACGGAATTGAAGGGCCCGGCGAGCAACATCTATGGCACATCGATGCCCACATCTCCACTGGTCGCTCGCTACCCGGCGACTAAGATCGTCTCTAGAAACACGAACGGAGCCAAAACAAAGGGGTGCCTATGCAAAACAGGATTTTGCCGCTGGCAATCATCGTTCTTCTGGTGGGCGCTGACCCGCTGATCGCGGCCATTAATGTAAATCTCAAGCTGGATAAGTTTACGCCTCATATCGGCGATTCTCTGAAGCAAAAATACAAGGGAGCCCATATCTTTCTTGCCGACTTCACAAACAACGCGGAAAATACCGGGCTTTGGAATTATTACTCCAAGAATCCCGCAATCAGTTACAAGACTTCCCATAACTTGAATTCCTTCCTCTGGTATTGCTTTGAAAAGGCTTTGACTGAAATGGGTATGTTTTTCTACAAGGAAGCGCCCTCAGTCCCCGGCATAGCCACATTGGAACTAGAATTTAGTTCCTGGACACATGAAGGCTTTACGGGCCGGATCACTCTTTACAAGAGCGGAGTGATCAAATACCAGAAGATCCGCCAACTGAAGTTCCAGCCCGCAGAATCGCTCGATCCGACGCATCTGGAAACGAGAGCCTATGATTGTGTAAACACCATCATTGCGAGCATTCTTGAGGATAAGGAGTTTCAGGCTTCGTTTTTTGAACGGCAATCGGGAAGGAACGCGAGGGAGTAGAATGAAAGCCTTATTGGTGCAAAGCCCCGCCACTTCTCCATGGGTTCCCAGGAGGCAGTGGGAGCCTCCCAGCATAGCCCTGGCTACCATCGCCGCTCAGATTGACAACCATGACGTAAGAGTCGCCGACATGATTGTCTGGCGCAAAAGGTCTGTTGAGAGATATTTGAAGCTCCTGCGGGAGTTCCGGCCGGATGTGGTCGGATTCACTTCCATGACCTTTCAGTACGACACGGCGCTGAAATTCGCCTACATCACAATAAAATTCAGCAGCGACATACGGACGGTCCTCGGCGGTTACCACGCCACATTATTCCATCTTCAGCTCGCAGAAAGTCAGGACAACCGATATTGGGATTTCCTTGTGCGCGGCGAAGGCGATTTCAGCTTCGGCGAGCTGCTCGACTGCCTCGAGTCCGATGGCACCGGCCTCGACAAGGTGTTGGGCTTATCCTATAAGGAAGACGGCAAGTTCCGGCACAATCCGCCGCGCCCCCTCGAAGATCTCGCGAGAATCAGGATCCCGGCTCGCGACAAACGCGTGGCGAAGGGATTTCACATGTACTTCCGCCGCGCCGACGTCATAGAGACCTCGCGGGGCTGCCTGCATTTATGCAACTTTTGCAGCATCCGGGAGATGTATGGGAGGTCCTTCCGGGTTTTTCCATTGGAGCGAGTGCTGGCCGATATCGAAGATGCCTACCGTCGCGGAGCGCGGCATATCTTTTGCACCGATGACAACATCACGCTGGACATGGAGAGGTTTGAAGCTCTCTGCGACGGTGTCATCGGCCTGAAGCTGAAGAACCTGGTTTTCACTACGCAAGCCAGTCCCGTCGGGTTCGCCCAGCGCCCCGGAATTGCCAAGAAGATGGTTCAGGCGGGATTTGTTTCCATTTTTCTTGGCATAGAGAATGCCGCGACGAAGAACCTTCGCATTCTCAAGAAGCCCAATACGCTCGAACTGATCAGAAAGGGCGTAGCGGCTCTGCAGAAGGAAAATATCGTGGTGATCGCCGGCATCATCAATGGATTGCCCCAGGATGATGAGGAAAGCATCCGGGAGAATTATGAGTTCGTGAGGAGCCTAGGTATCACCAGCGTCATGGATCAGCTCTTGACGCCTTATCCCAGGACGCCTCTGCGCGACGACATGCTGCGCGAGCATCGGGTGCGCAACCTGTCGGATTTTCGCTGGTACGACGGGTACTTCAGCAATGTCCGCACGGACTTTCTATCTCCTGAGCAGCTCAACTTCGTGCGCTGGAGGATCCGGCGCGAAGTGATCGGCATGTGGCGCCCGACGAAAGGCGACTGGCGCTACTTCAAGGGATACACCTATCTCTGGGAATTCGGGCTCCGCCATGTCGTCTGGCTCAACGAAAGGATGCTGGAATTGCTGTTCGGGCTGGAGGGCAGGTACAAACTGCAGATGAGGCATTTCCTGAATCTGAACAATTTCCACATCGCGATGAGCGGCGAAACGGCCGGCTGCCCCTATCACCCGGTTTTCGGCACCGATCAGGACCCGTACGCCGACAGCAGGTCCTCGATCCTCAAGGAAAAGATGAACCTTGATCTCGGAGGAGAAGCTCATCGACAGACCGTATGAGCCTGCGCTTCAGGACCGAATACATGTGGACAATCTCGTCGCTGCTGTAGCCGATGGACTGGAGGGTGCGGACCGCTTTGTCCACGGCCGCGGAATTGGCAAGTCCGAACCTGTTGTGGTACTCCAGGATGATCTTATTCATATCCGACTTTGACAGGGTCGGCGTTCCGAGTGGAAGGTCGTTGTAGGACATTCGGCTGCCCCAGTGGACCCGCATCGGGTCCCAACCGGCTTCGAGGGCCTGCCGTGTGATCTTGCATCCCGGGAAGCAGCGCAGGCAGAAATGATACGGCAGCAGGGAGGCGGCCGGGAGGGATCCAATCCAGTCCAGCGTCTGCTGTGCCTGCTCCCGCGTTTCGGTCGGAAATCCGAACATGGTGGTGATATTTACCGCCACGCCTTTGCGCTGCGTGTATCCGATAATGGCCCGAGCCCGCTCCAGATCGATCCTCTTATTCACCAGTTCCTGGATCTCTCTGCTTGCGGATTCAATCGCGTAGGTGAACCAGATCGCGCCAGCGGCGACGGCGCGGTCCACAAACTCCTCGCTGACGAGATCGGTGCGCAACCCATTCGCGAAGTAGATGCGTATATGGAGACCTCCGGCCATGATCATATCGAAGAGGGCGAGTGCTCTTTTGAGGCTGACGTTGAAGATATCGTCCACGATGTAGAAATCCCTGATGCCGTAACGATCGTGCAGTTCCCGGATCTCCGCGTACACATTCTCGGCGCTGCGAAGCCGTACGCCGGGCCATTGGTTGAAGCAGAAGGTGCAGTCATAGGCGCAGCCCCGGCTTGAAAGAAGAATCCCCTGCCGTCGATGGTTATACGAATAGCTGAGCTGCCGTTGATACAGGTCGAAATCCACCAGATCGTAAGCGGGGAATGGAAGTCGATCAAGATCGGGGATCGTCGGGGCATCGTCATTTTCCACCACTCTTCCGGAATGGCGATGGAGAACCCCCGGGATATCCTCGAGGCGCTTGCCGGACAGGATTCGGGCCAGGGCGGCCTCACCCTCGCCTTTGACTGCGGCATCGATTTCAGGCACACAGGCCAGCAGGCCGGCCTTATAGGCATGGACAATCGGCCCCCCGGCAACAACCGTGGCCTTGCCGTGAGCGCGGGTGAGGGCCGCGATGCGCTGCAACTCCTCGAGGAAGAAGGTAATGGATCGAATACCCACGACCGATGGCTCGAATTCGCGGAGTATTTCCAGATAATCGGCATCCGTCGGACAATGCAGTGAGGATTCGACGATGCGGATCTCGATCTCGGGCATAACACTGCGAGCATAGGCCGCCAGATACATCAGGCCGATCGGAGGTATGTGCACCTCGAAGGGGATATCGCCTCCCACCCACTTGCCCATGTTGTTTGCCTCAACCAGGAGCAGCCTGATAGGTCGTTGTCCTTTTCCTGATGGCTGATTCATCGGGGAGACCTCCGAGGGTCAGCAGACCAGTTCGGCCATCGCCTGCACGGTGCGCAGGTCCGATGTGATGCACAGCAGGGTCGTCACCCCGGAAAGGCGCCAGGCTTCGAGCCGCTCCGCGATCCCCAACTGCCCCGCAATAGGCCATCCGAAAGATCCTTATAGGTTGACTGGGGAAGTGGGCGGCAGGCCGATACAGATCCCTATCATAATGAACCGTGTGTTTGATTAACTCCTTTTCGGGGGCTGCTAGTTGATTGGATAGAAGCCTTTCCCTTTTTCTTCGCCACTGCGCCGGAAGCAGCCAAGCTACCTTGCGACCTTGCCCGTTGGGGAATCTCTAAGCATTCAGAATACCTCAGATGTCTCGACTGCCTCGGCCTCCCTTCCAGACCGCCTACGATTGCCTGCGCACTGCCGGATCGTGAGATCGATACCCTCGACTTTTCCTGAGCAGCAGCAACTCCTCCGCCTGCCGGCCAGTTGAAGTGTGTGAAATTCCGTTTGCCGCAAGATCGTTTTGCTGTAAAATCTCCGCAGTGATCGATCCTGGGCTCCGGGGACTGGGGCTAGTTGATAAGACCCCAAATCAGAAGCAGGCGCAACCTTCCCAGCCGGGCTCCGATCTTAAAAAATGCAGCTTGTTTGGACTAGCCCGTCCGCGCGCGGCGAGATATTATGTGATCGCGCACGACGTCAAAAGCAAGGCCGTCACCTCCCGTCAAGATACTGTGAAGAAGGGCATCGCTATGAAACCGGATGGGAGCTTGTCCTCAAGACGGATCGTCAGGATCTGACAGCCGAGGAGATCTGGCGCACATATATTCTGCTGACGCGAGTCGACGACGCATTCCGGGACATGAAGACTCCGGGGGCTGGTGTCCAGGTTTGACCGGCACCATGACCTCCATAGGCACTCCCAGCGTCTCGTATATTCGTCGGTGGGTAGCCTCCGGCGTGGTGTCCTTGCGGATTCTCAAGACTTAATGCTGAGAGTTCTTGACCGGCACGGCACAACCCAGATTTCCACGGCCCTAGTTTTTGACCATGCCAATAATGAATAGTGTTGCGCCTGTGGCCAAGTCGATGGCGCCTGCGGCCTTCCACATCGAGCGATCCTCGGAATAGCAATAGCTGCCATAGCATTCGTTCTTTTCCATGAATCCATAGACCAAGCCTGCCCCTCCCACACCCATCAATCCGAGGCCGACCCATTTGAAGACTTTAAAAACCGTCCTTTTTTCTGTTGGTGTGGACGAGGAGCCTTGCACATGATAGAGGGCCCTTCCATTCGCTTCCCACCGCTTCTGGAATGCATTTACGCGGAACTGCGGCCTGGCCGACAAAGACAGCGTGCAGTGTTGAGTAGAGAGGACAAATCCAGATGACAACGGCAAACTCATGTATGATCCCGCGGAAATGCCCGGAAACTGAGACGACTTGCCGATCACTCCTCGAAGGGAGGAGTCGTCAAACGTGAGAAGCTTCATCGATGGCGTAGTGGTCAGTGTAAGATCTTGCGCCTGTACCATTGTCGAACATGATATTAACGTAGCAATGAACAGAAGAATCGGCAGTCGTCGATGCATTGAGAGAATAAGAAGTTTCATTGGGACCTCCTTTCCAAGATTGATGTTAGAGAACGGAATGGTTTCCCAGGGGAAAAGCGGGATACCCTGGTAGCCTGGAGCAGATACTCCCCCACAGTGGCTTTCATTGTCAAGATAAACTGAAGAAAGCCAGCGACAGGAAACGGTATGATCGGAAATGGCCACTGCAGAATTGGCTGCCGCATGTACCTCCCAAGCTCCGGATCACAACCGACCCGGATCCGTTGATCCTTTCTGTGCCTATTGGTTGTGAGACACCTACTTCTGGTACCCTAACCCAACCCTAACCCGGACAAGCCGGAACCAAACAGGTTTAGCGCGCCTTCGGCGCGGGTTTTACCCCGCATTATTCGCGAATTGTGTTGAAAACGCGAGCGACTGATCCCAATTGCGCGTCAAAAACCCGTTATAGATTGGGGAGTGACCGTGGAACTCGGTCCGCGGTGTGTTTGGGCCGCCGGATGACGCTGATCGAAGCTGGAGTCGATGCTGGCGTCGCATTTCCGTACTAACGGAACACACTTCTGCCCCCCCGTGACGCTGGTTCCAGGTGGTCGAATCGTGAAGGTGGTCAGAAGGTTGCGCCCACGGCTGATGCAATGGCGCGCCAGCTTGGGGCCCACGGATAGCTGAGCGGAAGATGAATGACGATACGGCGAACCGATCGATGTACCAACGCGCCGAGCTTGAAGAGGCGTTGGCGCAGGGTGCTCACCTGCGCCGCAGCAAATTCGGTGCCGGCTGCACGAAGCCGGAGTTCTCACGTAAGCCGCAGCCGTCAGCAACACACGAAACTGGTTAGCCTTGAAACTGGTGCAACTGGTCCGGTCAACCTCGAGCCCATGATGCAATTCCTTGATTCTGTTTTCCATGTCCCCACGCCCGCGGTAGATCGCGTAGACACGCTCGGGCTTGAGAGTAAGGTTTGTAACGACGTACTGGTCGTTATCGCGGGCGGGTCGATCAGGGAAACGGACGACTTCAGCTTTGACGATCAAACGACGGGGCTTCAACCAGGTCTTGGTTTGATAGCGGATGTCCGTGAAGAGCGTTTCAGTCTTGCCGGAGCTGGACGACAGGATCCGAACTGCCCGCATGAGAGGCTCGACCTGGGCTTCGAGGGCCGGATTTCCCGTGAAGCCTACCTGGTACTCGGCCCGTTCCTGTTCCAGGTAATCGAGGATGGCCGGAGATGCGAATCCGCCGTCGAGGCGAACTCGAAGCCGCGTTTTGGGAAATGCCCGCCGCAGCCTGGCGATAATCCGCATCAGGATTCCGATCGCTCCGCGGGAACAGGGTGCATTACCCGGATGGAGGACGATGGTGAACAAAAACTTCTCCCCTTCGTCGTTGAATTAAAGAGTCCAGAACTCCTGACATAGCGCACTGGTTTTTCTGCCCATTGTGAAGGCAGCCAATCAGCAAGCGAAAACATGACCTGGCTGAAAGCCTGAGCTGGCGCGGCTTTTCAGCCACAAGTTCACTCTAAGCGCTTACCCTCCTATTGCTCGCAAGTCATTGATAATGTGGTATCAGTCTGGATTCATTATCAGAATAATATATGATACATTATTCTTGACTTGTCCCTCACTTTGATCTACCTTTATCTCATGACAAACTCTTTGCGCCTTATCGTGCCGCCTCCCCCAACCACCATCCCCGTCAACCACCGCTTCGCCCTTAGCGCCGAAGGTGATCTGCGGGTCGTTTTCCTGGAAGGGCAGCCGGTGATGGAGTTTCATACTTCTGACCGTGCCGCGCGGGATCTGGTCATCGTGCAACTGTGCGAGCATGGCGGGCTGTGCGAGACAGAAGTGGCTCGAGCGTTCGAGGTTTCGCGGCCCACCGTCGCCCGGGCCAAAAGCAAGTACGCGGAAGGGGGGTTACCGGCGTTGCTGTCCAAGCGCGGTCCGAAGGGGCCTTCGAAGATCAAGGACTACAAGAAGAGGCTGATGATCAAGATGGCCCGGCAAGGGCAGAGTAAGACTGAGATTGCAACACGTCTTGGAGTGAACGAATCGGCGGTGCGAAAGGCGCTGCGGCGGCTTGGGTTGGAGGAGCTGGCGATTCGCCAGACGAAGCTGGGGTTGCAAGAGCTGCCGCAGGAAACCGCCAGCGAGATCACGGGGGAAGGAACCGATGCTCCCCACTTGGCGGGAGTGGAGGAGGGGACAACTGGTGAGGTCAGTGAGGTTCAGAAGGTGGGGGAGGCTGCGCCGGTCGAGGGGCCTGCGCCCGAGGACATGGGCACACAGGCGGCCGATGATCGTTTGCCTGAAGAGACGAGCTTGCCCGTAGAGACGAGCATGGACAGCGACCCGCAGAACCGGAGTCTGGACCGTGCGCTGGCGCGTGCGGGATTTCTGAATGACGCGGCTCCCGTATTCGGGACGCAGCGCAACGTTCGCAGTGCGGGTCTTCTTCTGGCCGTGCCCATCTTGGTGATCCAGGGAGTTTTTGCGGATGCGGTGAAGATATTCGGCAACATTGGGCCGGCCTTCTACGGGATCCGCAATGTGGTGGCGACACTGTTGCTGATGTTTCTGGCGCGGATCAACCGTCCTGAGCACCTCAAGGAGCGCTCTCCTCGGGAGCTGGGGGCGGTGCTGGGGCTGGACCGTGCTCCGGAGATGAAGACGGTGCGGCGCAAGATCCGACTGCTGTCGGCGCTCGGGAAGTCGCTGGAGTTCATGCGGCAACTGGCGCGGCGTCATTTGCAGAGGAAGGGGGGTGCGAAGCTGTGGTTGCTGGTGGACGGTCATGTGGCGGTCTACTGCGGCAAGCGCAAGCTGAAGAAGCAGCACGTGACGCGGCTGCGCATTTCGTTGCCGGCGGTTTTGGACTACTGGCTCAACGACGATCGTGGGGATCCGGTTCTGGCCGTGACGGGGGTGGCGAAGAAGGGGATGACGAAACTTGTGCCTGCCCTGATCGAACAGATGCGTCAACAAGGAGAAAAGCGTCCGGTGACGGTGATCTTCGATCGCGAGGGGTGGAGTCCGGCGATGTTTGCACGGCTGGCTGCGATGGCGGGCGTATTCTTTCTGACTTATCGGAAGGCGGGGAGGAAAAAGAAACTGCCGCAATTGCCGGCCGGGGAGTTCGTGCCGTATCAGGGTGAGATCGAGGGGCGGGCAGTTGAGTTCGAGCTGGCTGACAAGTCCATTCATGTGGACTATGGCGCGCGCGGGAAGCGCAAACGGCTGCGGGTGCGTCAGATCAGCCGGCGCAAGCAAAACGGAGATCAGACGCACATCGTAACGAATGACCGCACGACCGGCGCTCTGCTGCTGGCGCATCATATGTTCGGCCGGTGGGGCCAGGAAAACTTCTTCAAGTACATGGGGCATGAGGCGGATTTCGACGGCCTCTGGACCTACGCCATGGAGGATGCAGACGGCGACCAAGAGGTGTCCAATCCCGAGCGGAAGAAGCTGGCGGCGAAGATGAACAAGGTGCGGAAACATCTTGAGGAGCTCACGCGTCAGTACGGGGAACGAGCGCTGGAGAACCAGGAGAGCCGGCGTCCAACGATGCGTGGTTTCAAGATAGCCAACGGCGATCTCAGCCAGGAGCTCTGCCGGACGAGCGAGGAATTGGAGCGGCTGAAGCAGCGTTACGATTCGATTCCTGCAATGGCGCCCATACGGGAAACGCTCAAGGGAGGTAAGTTGCAGCAGGTTCGCGTCGAAACGCGGCGTCTGATTCACTGTTTTCGCATCGCAGCCTTTCGGGCAGAATCGGCCCTGCGGGAGCTACTCAGACCTCATTACCGGCGATGGCGGCAGGATGGACGCACCATCATCCAGTCGATGCTGCAAAGCAGCGGCGACCTGGAAGTGAGGCCAGGCATGCTGCGCGTAATTATCGCACCCCAGTCCGCCCCCAACAGAAGTCGGGCCTTGGCCAGGTTGTGTGAGGAACTCAACGCCCTCGCAGTGAAATTCCCAGGATCTGATCTGCTGCTCAATTTCTCGGTTCAGGACCAGGAAAACGTATCATGATAGAGCCAAGCTATGTCCGGAGGTCTGGAGTCCCAACCATTGGCAGGAAACAGAAGGAGTCGTAGTGTCCGTTGAAGAAGCTGAGCTGCTGGGTGCCGTGAGTCGGATCATCGGTCGGGCCCATGTCGATGGTGATGCGACGGACTTTGTTGCCCAGGCGGCGGGCGTGGCGCTTGATCACCACGTCAGCCAGTTCTTCGGTCATGCGGAAGAGTTCTTTGTGGGATACCGCTCAGAGAAGGGGCGAGAAAAAATGTCGCTCACCGAGGGTCCGGGCCGTTATATGCAGTGCGGCATACCGGAAACGGGATGGAGCGTCCTCAAATTAATGTTGCGGTGCCGTGTTTAGGGAAGCTATGATGCGACCATCATCCTCAAGCAGGCGAAAAGTCTCATCCATGGTGGCATCGGCGCAGTGCGAAGCGGTCCAGGATTATCGCATTCTCCCTGGGTGTGCATTTGTCTGCGAAACACCGCTACCCGGGCCCTCAAAGCCCCGCCTGCTCGACCGAGTGCACGAGGAAATCCGCAAGCGTCATTACAGCCGAAGAACGGAGAAGACTTATGTCGGCTGAATTCGCAGATTCATCCTTTTGCATGCGAAGCGAGACCCCGGCGAAATGGGCGAGGCGGAAGTTTCCCGCTTTCTTTCGTATCTTGCCGTCTCCGGGAAGGTGAGCGCTTCAACACAGAACCAAGCATTAAGCGCCCTGCTCTTCCTCTACCGGCAAGTTCTCCGCAGGGAGGTAGAATGGGTGGAGGGGGTCGTTCGGGCGAAGCGGCCCATGCATCTACCGGTTGTCCTATCTCGGGACGAAGTGCGGGCTGTACTCGGTCAGATTCAAGCCGTCGAATGGATGATGGCATCTTTGCTTTACGGTGCCGGACTCCGGCTGCTGGAGTACTGTCGTTTGCGGCTCAAGGGCGTGGATCTGATGAAGAGGGGAATCGTTGTTCGAGACGGGAAGGGAGGCAAGGATCGCGTAACACTGCTTCCGGGCAGGGTGGAGGCACCACTGAGTGCCCATCTGGAAGTGGTGCGCAAGCAGCACGCGGAAGGTCTTGCCCATGGCATGGGAAGCGTGGAGTTGCCGTGAGCTATAGGAAAGCGCTTTGCGCTGCCAGAGCAAGGATATCACGGAAGTCTGCCGCCGGGAGGGAAAGTCGGCAAAGCTGAACGGCAATCGGAGCGTCACAAAAGTCGGGAAATGACAAAAACAGGTGCCAGCAGCACACTCTGATGTCGAACGGCCCCGTTGCTGCCCGTTTGGATTCCCACCGCAAGACGCACTTTCCCCTATGCGGCGCCAGCCAACTCCTGTAGCGGCCAATGATGCCAACCAACTGCCGGGAGCTTCATTCGGCCGGAAGGAACGAGGGGCGGGCGTCCTCGCCGGCAACCTCAGCGAAGTCATAACAAGAGTTCTCGGAGGTGCAGGGGGTGGCGCGCGCTCGGGTCGATCCCAAAGTTTGAGGTGGCGCACGATCCTTTCAATGACGACGGGGGCATCGATCAGGCTTATGATCCTGAGCGAACCGCCGAAACCGGGGGGCGTGTGTGCCATAATGCGTCACCTCATATCATAGGGTGGTTACCTAAGCAGCCCTCCCGGCAATGAGATCCCCTGCACTTCACGCCTTAAAAGAGCCAAGCTTGAGGGGTGGGTCTCCAGACCCACCCACTGGCCGATGCGATGCTATCCCCCCGCTACTGCCTGAACTGCCTCTCTGTTTTCCGCGATTCCGTGGCTGCAAAGGGCTATGGAAAAAGCTCCTGCAGCTGCTCGGCGCTCTGCTTTCTGGTGGCCAGGCTCCCGGCGATCAAAAAGAAGAGCGAGACGGCCAGCGCCGGATAGATGCTCGGAATCCCCCAGGGATCGCCGCCCTTCATAATGCCAGGGAAGGCGTTCGGGATCACGAGCTCGAGCAGGACGGCCATGACGGCACCGGACACGATGGAAGCGACGCCGCCCGCCCGGGTGGCGCGCTTCCAGGCCAGCGCGGCGATCAGCGCGGGTGTTATGGCGACGCCGTACATAGTGTAGGCGAAGTAGGCGTACTTCAGCACCGAAATGCGCGCCTGAAGGACTGTGGGTATGAATATTATAGCAAAGGCGCACACGCCCAGAATGACGACGAAGACCTTTTGCAGCGCCACCATCTTCCGCTGGTCGGCATCGGGCTTCATGAAGCGCTGATATATGTCGCGCATGATGTTCGTCGAGGGCGACAGCAAGTAATTCATGCCCGTGGAAATGACCACGGCGCAGGCTGCGCCCAGCAGCAGGACGCCCGCCAGGAAGCCGAGCCCGCCCCGCGAACCGATATCCCTGGCAGCCTGCAGCACAATGGACGCCGGGTCAATCCCGGCCCGCACTGCAGCTACTTTCTCGGGCGTGTCCGCCGCCGCAAAGGCCGCCTGCAGTCTTTGTTCCAGTTCCCGGGCCTGGCCGGGCTT
>Ga0299915_10002048_pt1 | contig 14762 bp, 13 predicted proteins | sample RVTome_13_FD_200263 | JGI IMG/M metagenome (GOLD analysis project Ga0299915, IMG submission 200263) | Soil microbial communities from uranium-contaminated site in the Upper Colorado River Basin, Wyoming, United States - RVT92D227 (version 2) ... | reverse complement strand
GCTCGCCAACTTGTCACTTGTCCAGACAGGCCTGCGCGACAAGCTTCTGGAATTCCGTCCGCGGATTGTTCCCGCCAGGACTCTGCGTGAAGACCAGCCCGAAGAGATCACGCCCCGGGTCCGCCCAGGCGAAGGTCCCATCGGATCCACCATGGGAGTAGATTCCCTCAGCGGATATGGACCATCCGTATCCATACCGGCTCGTCTCGTTCTCTCTGGCGTATGGCGTGGTCGCCTTCCTGATCGATTCGGGAGACAGGGGGCGCGCCTGCCCATAGCATCCGCCATTCAGGTACATCTGGAGAAACTTCGCATAGTCCATCGCGGTAGAAATCATGCCGCCGGAAGCCCGGATCACCGGGAAGTCGGGCGGATCATCGGGAGTGAAACCCTGCTGCCAGGCAATGCGGCCGTCTCCTCCCCTGCGCCCGCGGTACACTGTCGCCATCCGATCCAGTTTGGCAGCGTCCTCATGGTTGAGCGTGTCGGCCATCCCCAGCGGGTCGTAAATCTGCGTCTTTAGAAAAACCTCCAGCGGCATCCCCGAAGCAATCTCAATGATGGCCCCCAGGGTGTTGAATCCCGGATTGCTGTAACTGTAGCTCGTGCCCGGCTCCACTTCGGGACCCTCCTTGCCGAATCGGTCCACCGCGGAGCGCAATGTCGGCGGCTGGCCGTCTTTCGCATCGAAGGGATAGAAAATCACCGGTATCCGAAATCCCGATGTATGCGAAAGGAGGTGGGCGATGGTAATAGTCCGCGACCTCCAGTTATTGAACGACTCCAGGTACTTTGCCGCCGCGTCACTTACCCTGAGTTTGCCGTCCTGCTCCAGCATGAGCACGGCGGTCGCAATCACCGGTTTGGTACTGGAAGCCATACGGAACAGCGTGTCCTTTTCCATCGGCAGCCGGTAGCCCTTGTGTTTCCAGCCCAGGGCTTCGTGCAGGACGATTTTGCCGTGGCGAGCCACCATGACAACCGCCCCTCGAATGTCGTCGCGCTCGACGGCATCTTTGACAAGCTTGACGGCCTCCTGCAGCCTGGCGGCGTCCATGGCGGCCGCAGCCGGCACCCCATATTCCAGCAGACGCGCCTCCTGCGGGAAGGCAGGCACAATGGAGAGTAAAGCCGCCGCAATCAACATCGCTACATATCTCGATCGATCCGTTCCACTCATTGAATACCTCCGGAGCCTCAGGCTTTTTGTCTGTGCCGCGCGATCTCGAACACCACGGGATTTGCCGCGTCGGTGCATGGGTGAGTTTTTTTATCCGGGTCCTGAAGCCACGGGAAACTGGCGTCGTAGAGCATGGCGAAAACCGCGGGCATCATGCTGTAAAGCGCGTGGATGCATATCCTGCCTTCCACCCCCGACTCCGTGAACTTGACGACATCGCCCACCTTGTGTCCCAGTCCGCATGTTCCCTTCACGCTGATGACCTTTGCAGTAACCGAAGTGACCGGCTCAGCCATAAATTCCCCCTTTCCCATATCCGTGTTAAAAAGCGCCGGCAAACGCGCGAGCGTCAGGCCGCCGGCTGCGGCAAGCCCGCCCTCCTTGCAGAAGCTGCGGCGGTTGGTTTTGCGGCACGGCGCCACGCCTTCATCTGTACTTTTCATCCGCATCCTCCATCCCTGCATCTCAAGTTGGACTCCAAGCAGCAAGCAATGGTATACAATCAAACCGGGTCCTCCTGCATTATCAAACTGCAGCTGCCGATCAACAACAAGGGGGCGGAAATGGCCAAAGTGAAGTGGGGAATAATCGGGTGCTCGGACTTCGCCCGCAGGCAGACTATTCCCGCGATGCTGGAGACTCCCTCGGTGGAATTGATCGGTATCGCCAGCCGCGCGAGCGAGAAGGCGGAGTCCTTCCGCTCGCAATTCAGGTTGCGGCGCTGTTACGGCAGTTACGAGGCCCTGCTCGCGGATCCCGAGATTGAGGCGGTCTACATGCCGCTGCCGAGCGGGCTTCACGCCGAGTGGATGATCCGGGCAGCCGAAGCCGGCAAGCACTGCCTCTGCGAAAAATCATTCACCACCACTGCTGAAGAGGCGGCCCGCGTCGGGGATGCTTTCGCCCGACGAGACCGGTACGCGATGGAAGCATTCATGTGGCGCTTCCACTCCCAGCATGCAACGGCGTCCCGGGCAATTGAAAAGGGTGAAATCGGACCGGTCCGGCTGGTGCGAGCGAGTTTTTCATTCCACTTCACTCGCCGGCCCGACATCCGATGGGACCCGGAACTGGGCGGCGGTTGCCTGCTGGACATCGGCTGTTACACCATCAGCGCCGCGCGCTACTATTTCGCCGGCGAGCCCGTCTCGGCTTTCGCACTCGGTGAATTGCATCCGCAGGACCGTGTCGACACTGCCGTGGCGGGCGTGATCGAGTTCCCGCAGGGAGCAGCGCTGATTGAATGCAGTTACCTGTTGCCCTACCGCACCGAGATCGAAATGGTGGGCGAGAAGGGGTGCATCACCATCCCGAAGCCGTGGCTGCCCGATCATGAAGCAATATGGAAACTGAACGACGAATTCCACGCCCAGCCGCTGGAGAATCAATATGTGACCATGTTCGAGCACTTCTCCCGCTCCGTCCTGCGTCAGACGCCCCCCCGTTACGGCGTGGATGATGCGGTCCGCCAGATGCGCGTCATCGATGCGGTCCGCCGCTCCCTGCAGACGCGCAAGCCCGAACGTGTGACAGAAACCTAGCCGGAGTGAAACGGGGTCAGACCCCGTTTTGTGTGGTTTTCATTGGCTAGGCTTCCCGGTCGATAGCGATGACCGACCGGTAGAGGACTTCGCAGCCGTTGGCGGCGTCTTCCCAGCGGGTCAATTCTTTCGGCGCGTGGCTGATCCCGCCGACTGAAGGCACAAAAATCATTCCCATGGGCGCAAGGCGCGCCATCATTTGCGCGTCGTGCCCGGCGCCGGACGGCATTTGCAGCACAGATAAGCCTGCCGCCACCGCCTCGCGCGCGATGGTTTCCCGCACCCAGGGGGTCGACAGCGCCGGCTGGTGAACGCTGGTCTGAGTGATTTCGGTCCGGGTGCCCCATTTGCGGTCGATCTCCTGTGCGCGGGCCGATATGCGCTTGAAGATGGCCTCCACTTTTTCCAGCGAAAGGTCGCGCTGTTCGATGGTCAGGCTGACCTTTCCCGGGATGACATTCGTCACTCCGGGATCGACCGAGAGTTTGCCCACGGTGCCCACCTGCCGGCCGGGCTCGCGCACGGTTTCCTCGCGGACGGCCAGCACCAGCTCCGCCGCCGCGACCAAAGCGTCATGGCGCTCGGGCATCGGTGTCGTGCCGGCATGGTTGGCGCTGCCCGCAATCTGCACCTGATAGCGCACTATTCCGACTATCCCTTCGACCACGCCAATCTCTATGCCGGCCTTGTCGAGGACGCCGCCCTGCTCGATATGCAGCTCGAGGTAGGCGGCGTAGTCGCCCGGTTTCTTCCGCGCCTCTTCAAGGCGCGCCGGATCGCCGCCAACCCCGCGCACGGCGTCGCGGATGTGCTGCCCCCGGTCATCCTTCGAGTCCATCTCCCCGGGTTCAAAATATCCGACCAGCGCGCGCGAACCGAAAAGCCCGCGCCCGTAATGCTCCCCCTCTTCGTTGGACCAGATGACGCATTCCAGCGGGCGATTCGTTTCGATTTTTCTTTCGCTGATGGTCTGCAGAGCTTCGATCCCCGCGAGTGACCCGAGGGCGCCGTCAAAACGTCCGCCGTTGGTGACCGTGTCGATGTGCGATCCGAATAGAATCGGGGGCAGCCCGGAATTCCTACCCGGGCGCCTGCCGAAGATCGAACCCGCCGGATCGATGCGCATTTCGAGGCCCATCGGCTTGAGCAGCTTATCGACCACCCATTGCCTGCCCGCGACATCCGCCGCCGTCCATGCCACCCGGCTGACCCCCCCTTCCGGAGTCCGGCCGATTTGAGCAAGAGCCTCCAGGTTGCCGCGCAGGCGGCCCGGGTTAATGGAATAATCGGGCGCGGCGCCGGCGAATCGCATCCGGGCAGTGCCGGAAGCGATACCCGCCGCCGCTGCGACCAGCCTTCTGTTAAACTCGCGCCTGTCGATCATCCAGCCCTCCTTCATAGCCCTGCGCGTGCCCGTCATAAGGCCCGTCCACGCCGCCTCGCTACGAAATCCGGTGAGAAACGCGGGTTAAATACTGCCGCAGCGATACCGCCGCCGACCTGGGCAGCTCCACCTCCACATGGACACCGTCGTCCTCGTATGCCTGCGCCGTGATCCTTCCCTGATCATGGAGCTGCGAAAGAAACGCCGACTGCCCATATGGGATGGTCAGCTCCACCCTGATCGAAAACGAGCTGAGTTTCTGCGAAATCAGGTCCATCAGTTCCTTGATTCCGCTTCCGAAGCGCGCGGACACCAGCACGGCGTCAGCGAACACGTCGGCGCGGGTGCGCTCCTCCTGCCCGGCTGGGAGGAGGTCCGCCTTATTAAACACGGAAACAGTCGGTTTTTGAGCGGCTTCGATTTCAGCCAGGACCTCTTCCACCGCGGCGGCCTGCTCGCGCCAGTTCGGATTAGAGAGGTCGATGACGTGCAACAGCAGGTCTGCCTCTTCGACCTCCTCCAGGGTGGCGCGGAAGGCGGCCACAAGCTCATGGGGAAGCTTGCGCACGAAACCGACCGTGTCCGACAGTATGACCTCGAGGCGATTAGGAAGCGACACTCTCCGCAGCAGCGGATCGAGCGTGGAGAACAGTTGGACGCTCTCAACGGTCCCGGCCCGGGTCAGGGCATTAAACAGCGTCGACTTGCCGGCGTTCGTATATCCGACCAGCGCGACCACCGGGACAGGAATTCCCTGCCGCCGCGAGCGCTGCAGCCGCCGATGGACCCGGACTTTTTCCAGCTCATCGCGCAAGCGGGCAATGCGCCTCCGGATGCGGCGCCGGTCCATTTCAAGTTTGGTTTCGCCGGGACCGCGCGTTCCGATGCCGCCTCCCAGCCGCGACAGCAGCGTGCCCTTGCCCGCCAGCCTCGGCAGCAGATAGTCGAGCTGAGCCAGTTCGACCTGCAGCTTGCCTTCCCGCGTGCGCGCGCGCCGCGCAAAGATGTCCAGGATCAACTGCGTGCGGTCGAGGATCTTGCGTTCAATCTTGTTCTCCAGATTGCGCTGCTGGGCCGGGGACAGCTCCTCGTCGAAAATCAGGAGGTCGAGCTCCAGTTCCTCGGCCCGCAGGCGCAGCTCCTCGGCTTTACCCCGGCCGATAAAAAAGGCGGGATCCGGCGCGGGCCGCTCCTGCAACACCTGCTCCAGGACCTGAGCCCCGGCCGTTTGCGCCAGCGAGGTCAGTTCGAGCAGAGAATCCTCGGCGCGCGTCCGCTGCCTGCCGTTGAAACAGCAGCCGATAACGGCCGTTCGTTCAGCATCCTGCCCGGTATCTATGGTCTCGCGCCGATTCCGGCTGATAAGCCAACCCTCCATGCCATAGTTCTTGGTTCTCGACCCGCATGGTGATAATAGAGATGATGCCAAAACAATGCAAATAATTGAATCCGGGGGCCCATGACATGTCGATAATGCTGCAGGAAATCCGCCAGCAACCGGCCGCACTCGAACGCACCCTGTGCGCGGAGCGGCATCATGTGGCCCGCCTGGCCGGCACATTGAAAAAGCTGCAGCCCCACCTCATCGTCCTCGTGGCGCGCGGCACGTCCGACAACGCGGCGCTTTTCGGCCGTTACCTGATCGAGCTGGTCGCCGGGATTCCGGTCTCCCTGTCGGCGCCGTCAATTCATACGCTCTACCGCCGGAAGCTTATGCTCAAGAACGCCCTGGTCGTCGGCATCAGCCAGTCGGGTGAAGGCCGGGACATCAACGTGGTCCTCGAGAGCTGTAAAAAGCGCGGCGCCTTCGTGCTGGCGATTACGAACAGTGAGCAATCGACCATGGCCGCCATCGCACACGACACGCTGGTGACCCGGGCGGGAACCGAGAGGAGCATTGCAGCCACGAAAACATATACCTGCCAGCTCATGCTGCTGTATATGCTGGTCGAAGCCTTGAAAAATGTGGACTTCTCACCACTCGAACGAATCCCCCAATATGCCGATTCCGCGCTTGCTCTGGCACCTCGGATCGACTCGATTATCGAGCGCTACAGATTCGTGGACCGCTTTGCCGTGGTGGGGCGAGGATTGAATTATGCCAGCGCGAACGAACTGGCGATGAAGCTGATGGAAACATGCTATATTCTCGCGGAAAGATTTTCTTCGGCCGACTTCCTGCACGGGCCCATAGCCATGGTTCAGCGCGACTTTCCCGTGATCCTCTTCGCAGCCCCCGGCCGGGTGCTTCGCGACCTGCGGGCGCTGGCGGCAAGATTGCGCAGCCTGCATGCCGATTCGACGATTATTTCCAGCGAGAAGAGCATCCTGAAGTACGCCAGCTGTGCCATAGAAATTCCGCTGAAGATCCCTGATTTGTATTCGCCGATACCGTACATCATCCCCGGCCAGCTGTTCGCTGCAAAGCTGTCGGCGCTCAAGGGGCTGAGCCCCGACCATCCGCGCGGGCTCTCCAAGATCACAGACACGCTGTAGCCCGCATTTCTCCATGTGCTCCGCGGGCCTGAGAAAAAATCGCCGCATCCGGGGGCGTTGCTCCGGCCGGGGCGTTCAGAGCCGCGGGCATGAGCACGCGGTCCGGCGGGCAAAACGCTGATTCATTCCGCGATCTCACGATCGCGGCTCTGCGGTGCAGGCAGGAATCTTTCGAGACAGACCCGCCCTACTCCTTGGCCGCAGACTTCTTTTTTGCCGCCGCCTTGGCCCGTTTCGGCTTGGGCGCCTCGGCGGGCGGGGCGGGCGGCTCCGCTTCGGGCGGCGCCGGGGGCGCCTGCGGTGCTGCGGGCGCGCCGGTGCGATCAAAGCCTCCCAGGCCTCGGCAGTTCTGACACTTTCCGCTGCCGTGCGGATAGCAGGACGTGCATTGCTTCCCTTTCTGCAGGGCCAGCCTTCCGGTGCCCCTGCAGTGCCGGCAAATGCCGGTGCCCCTGCAGTGTGGACATCTTCTATATTCCTCTGTCACGCGGATCATCCTCCTTTCCTACCAGGTGCTTCCCGCTTCATATCTGGCAGCGAGGGCAGAAAAACGAACTCCGATTGCCATGGGCTATCCGCTCGACCAGCGCTCCACAGCGCCTGCATTTTCGCCCCTTACGCTGGTATACCCTCAGATGGTTCTGATGATCGCCCTTTTGCCCGCCGGAGTCCACAAAATCCGAGAAGCTCGTTCCGCGATGGCAAACCGCAGTCTCCAACACGCTCCGAATCGCTCTTGCCAGCCGCGCGCTCTCCTCTGGCGTGAGCGTGTTGCAGCGGCGCCGCGGATGCACGCGTGCGATGTGGAGAGCTTCGCAGGCATAGATGTTGCCGAGGCCCGCGATCCGGTGCTGGTCGAGCAGAAACGACTTGATTTCCCGGCGGCTGTTCTGCAACAGCGGCCGGAGAAAACCGGCATCAAAACCAGGAGACAGCGGGTCCGCTCCCAGGCGGCGCACCGCAGGTATTTCCTGAGCCCGGCGGACATCATGGATCTCGAGCAGGCCGAAACGGCGCGGGTCGCAATAACACAGCTCTGTGCCGTCGGAAAAGCGGATAGCTGCATGGATGTGCCGCGCGAGGGCGCCGGCCTGCGGATGGTAGAAGATCCGGCCGCTCATCCCCAGGTGGATCAGCCAATACCCGCGCGGCTCGACCTCCACGAGGAGATATTTACCGCGCCGGAATATTCGGCGGATCGTGCGGCCGCTTAGCCGTGCGGCAAAATCGGGCTCGACCGGCCTGCGCAAGGGCAGCCCCGACAGACGGACGGCCTCAATCCGTTTTCCCGTCACTGACTTGCGCAGCTGGCGCCTGATGGTTTCAACTTCGGGAAGTTCGGGCATGAGGCTCCGATGCCGGCGCGAGAACGTGCATGAAAACGGAGACGGAAAAAACAGCCCGGCCGATCCCCGGTTCGCCATAGCCGCGCGGCGCCGGCAGACCATATCGGGCGTGCGTCTCTCGATACGTCCTCAACAGGCGGACGTAATATTCCAGCGGTGCTCCACCCTGGGTGCGGCCGGGCATGCTGAGCGGTTCCGGACACCAGGTGGTGAACTGCGGCGTGATGCCGCGGCTCATGTAAAACTCGACCTCGGATAAGCCTTCCAGAGCCGACGTTATACTGCCGCCGGTGACTGTGTACGCCCGGCTGTCACTGTCACTCGCCGCAATGATCTCGAGGGCGGCGCCGGACCACGCCATTCCCAGGCGAAGAAGGTCCTCCTTGGCAATTGCTTCGAGCGGTATGTCGCGGTAATTGCGGGCCAGACGTTCCACTTCATCCAGCGGTGTGCCACAGCTCGGCGGAATGTGTTTCATCAGGTCCTGCCGTTCACCGACAAATCTTCGACATCAATCCTGTGGCGCGGCGGCCGGGAGGCCGCCGCCCACACAGGAACTGATGAATGCACACTATAAGTCGTCGGCGGAAGAAGAGGCGCCGGTATCCTCTTCGTCCCCGGCGCCGCCCGATGCAGCTTCCTGGGCAGCCTCCTCGGCAATCTGATCGATGTCTTCGCCCAGGTCCTCTCCCATCTCTTTACCCATCTTTTTCACCCAGCGGGCAACGCTGGCCGGATCGTTTTCGTCGAGGTCGGCGAAACTGGTGGGATCGGCCAGGGAGTCCAGCCGCTTCTCCTCGGATTTCGGCATGGCAAAACGTGAGAAAAGCTGTTCGATCTTCTCGCTCCCGCAGAACTTGCAGGCCGGCTTGAAAGATGTGGGGGACATCACCAGGAAGCTCATCTTCCTTTTGCACTTTGGGCAGTAATATTCGTAGATCGGCATATGACCTGGAACCTCCGCTGCACCCGGCTTACTTCATCGCCGCGAGCGCATTGTCAATCCGGCTCGGATCGAAACCGACGATCAACTCTTCCCCGATCATGACCGCCGGCGTGGCTGTTACGCCACTTTGGATCAACTCCTCGATGGCGCCGGGAGTCTGACGTATGTTGATCTCTTCGTAGGCCGCGGCCTTTTTCGACAGATACTCCGTCGCCTGATGGCAGGCCGGTCAGCCCAGTTGCGTATATACTTTGATCATCGCGCCTGCACTTCCCGTCGTGACGGACCGCCCTTTGCGGCAGCGACAATTGTACCACGGGGTTCGCCAGATGCTATCCGGCCCTCTCCCGGGCAACAGTCTCGCCGTACAAGCGAAGCGTGTTGTGCCAGGCTGCCTCTAGTACCTCTTTCTCGCTGCAGCCTTTCAGCTCCGCAACCGCGTGGGAGGCTATGCGGGCATTTGCCGGCTCGTTGCGCGCCGGCGGCGCGGGACCCAGCACGGGGCTGTCCGTTTCGATGAGCAGGCATGAGAGCGGCAGTCGTTTCACCAGCTTCTGCTTCTGCTCGGAGCGCACCACCGATGGAGGGACCGAGAAAAAGTAGCCCGCTTCGACCGCCGGCAGGGCGGAGGCGGCATTCCCGTCGAAGGCATGCAGATGCACCCGAGATGCGCCGCCTTCGAGCAGCAGCGCAACGACATGCCGCCCCGCGGAGCGGGAGTGTACGTTCAACGGCAGGTCCAGCTCTGCGGCCAGTTCGATGAATCCCCGGAAGATCTCCCGTTGCAGTTCCTTTTCGCTTTCTGACTTGACGACCCAGTAGTCGAGTCCCACTTCGCCGACGGCCGCCAACAGGTCCCGATGCCCGCGGATAAACCGCCTCATGTCAGCAGCCTGGTCGCGGTCCAGCCGTGTCGGGTAAAGCCCGGCGGCAGGCAGTACCATGCTGTGTTCCGCCGACAGCTCGAGGTTCCTGCGCGCGTCGGCCATGTCCTCTCCCACCGCAATTATCGCAGTTACGCCGGCATCCCGCGCTCGCGCCAGAACCTCGTGCCGATCCTCGTCGAAAACCGGATCACACAGGTGTGCGTGAACATCCACCAGCCCGCAGTCTGGCAAAGCCATCTTTCCCTCCGCCGTTTGGCAGTCGCACGCATGATATCAGCACGTCCCAGCCGTCTCTACGATTCAGGCAGCGGATGAAAATAGGGTGCGCCCGGCCGGCGGGTGGGCCTGGAGATGCGCAGGCGATCGGCCGCCGCCCATCCCGGACAAAATGGTCGGAAAGACCGGCCACGGATTTCCAAGAACGCACTCATGAAGTCCGTATGATCCGTACTACTAACAGTCAAGTCCTTGCCTTCCTGCCAAGGATTTATGCCCAACGCGCGAACACAGGCTTCTGAAAACTGAGAACTGATGACTGATAGCTCGGCGCGGCCGGCTGTGGAAGCGAACCGATGATTTGGTTGCGGCCGCCGGCCGCGCCGTGAAATCCGTGGCCACTTTGTTGCAAACGGGGTCTGATCCCGACGTTTCGGGGTCTGACCCCGAAACGTTTGGGTCAGTCGAGACGGACCGCCTGGGCGGGTCCGTAATATATCCCGTTGAACAGAAACTTGAACGTACCATGCGGCTGGCCGCGGAAGGTGATGTCCGGTCCAAACAGGAAGAACTTTCCCTTATCGACGGGCGCTTCGATCACTGCGGTCGTGCCGTTGAGATAGTGTTGCCCCCAGGCCCATCCGCTCCGCAGCGGCGTCGCCGTGTCGAACCAGGACACGGCACGCACTCCTTTAAGCGCCGCCGCCGGACTAACGTAGTATGCCGGGCTGTTGTCGAAGAAAACGTCCAGCTGTTCCGGCATTCCGTAGGCCAGCGGATGACTGTCGTCCACGGCCGCGCGCAGCACTGAGCCCGGAACGAAGAACTTGTCGCGGCCGAGGCTCCGTTCTCCGGCCGGCAGCTTCTCCGTCAGCGCGTCGTCTACTGGAATTCCAAACAGACCCGCCAGGGCGCTCGAGCCGCCGATCGAGATCAGTGTTCCGCCGTTCTCGATGAACTTTTTGAGTTGAGGCACGGTCGTGCCGGCAGTCACCTGGCCGACCCACCCCTGATATTCTGGCGGGATGTTCTGGCGCTGCTCGCCTCGTCCTCCGCCGGCAGGCATGGCCATTCCTGCGGGACCGCCGCGCCCCCCTTCACGCGCCGGGATGCCGTCGCTGGTGAATACCAGCACGTCGAACTTGGCATTGAGATTGCCCGCATCCAGTTCAGGCGGAAACACAACCTGGAACGGGAAATCAAACTGCTCGAAGAGCCAGCGCACCCAGCCGGAAGGCATGGACCCGCCGTAGCGGTCCCACAGGCCGATGCGCACCGGACGCAGTTTGTAGGCTTCGCCGCCGGGCCGGCGCGTTACCGCCGCAAAGTTCAGACCCACCTCGGCCGCCAGCTTTTGCAGCAGCGGCACCGTGGTTGGCTTCGCCGGGATGTACATGGCGCCCGGACCCATACCGGGTTCGGCTGGATTTTTCAGCCAATATACTTCCTCGCCCGCCTTGAGCAGCCGGTTGACCGCAACAAAGGCGTCGTTGACTTGATGGCTGAGCATGTATCCCACGGCGTTCGGCGCCTGCTTCACCTGGCCGGGCGGCGGCAGCAGCAGGCCGCCGATCTTTTCGAACGGTCCGTCGAATCCATCCAGGATACGGTCGAACTGCACGCCCATCTGGTATGCGAGCGTGTAGCCCGCGTTGTCATATGGCGGAATCGGCGGGCCGCCCGGGTACTGGAAGTCGTTCGGATGGTCCTGCGGTTCGAACATGTCCATCACATGCGGCCGGTAGGCCTGGGCTGCCTTGATGACCAGCGATCCGGCCGGATAGCTTTTGCCTCCGACCTGGAACTGCGCGGTCGCACGATGAACAGCGACTCCGCTCTTTACCAAGGCATTGACAAACTTGACTGCCGTGAGGAAGTCCGGCTGATCCGACGGCAAAATGTAACTGCGCGGGTCGCGCCGGCCCGGATCGCGCAGCACATTGAAGTACTTGCTGTCTGCGCTCCCCATGCCCCTCCCCATGGCCTGAGGATTGAAGCCTCCCTCCTGCTGCGCCGGCCGGTCCTTGGCCATGGCGGCCTGCACCATTTCAATCCGCTTGGGCGTGATGGTCCAGGTGTCCTGGCTTCCGCGCTGAATCGAGTTCCTTCCCATCTGATAGACGTTATAGAGGAAGATATCGCGGTAGCGCGATGCAAGGTCCAGGATAGCGCGGTCGGCAGTAATGGAATACTCGATAGACTGGCGGAAATGCCATTCTTCCTGGGGCGCGATCGGAAACGGAAGATCTCCGCTCGCCAGCTGGCGCTGGGGCAAAAAAGGAATTTGAACGGGCGTGGGATTGCCGATACTCTCGGTTAAAATCCCGATCTGGTTGTGAAAGTAAGAAGCCGTGCGCAACCCGCCGTTGAACCAGGTCGAATAGTTGGCGCCCCGTCTCATGGTCGCCCCGGGTTTCCCCTCCGCGACGAAGCGGTTGTGCATGGCCGCGCCGACCATGTCGATCCCCATCGGGATCAGGGGATCGAAGTTGTAGTTGAACGGGTCGCGGAAGGGCGGCGCGAACAGCACCGTGCCGGCCGGGCCCGTCTGGTGGTGGTTGTACATGACCTGCGGAAACCATTCGATGTACATCACCCGGCTCATGTTGGCGCTTTCGGGCATGTTGTTGGCATAGAAATCGCGGTTGTTGTCGTGACCGACATATTTCTGGTAAAGGCGAGGCAGGCCGCCGGTCGAGCGCCGCTTGGGATCCGGCTCGCGCATGTACCAATCGGCGACCAGGTCGTGCCCGTCCGGATTGGCGTGCACGGCGAGCAGGATGACGTCGCGCAGGATGCGCATGGTCTCGGCGTCGGTGTAGCTCGCCATCTGCCACACCAGTTCCATGAGCTGCTGCGCGCCGAGCACTTCCGTGGCGTGCAGGCCGCCGTCGATCCACACCACTGCCTTCCCTTCGGCTGCGAGTTGTCGCGCCTGCTCGTCGGTGAGACCCTCGGCAAGCGCCAGGCGGCGTGAAATTTCCTTGTAGCGCTCGAGCTTCTGAAAGTTTTCAGGCGCGGTGATGATGGCCATGAGCTGGTCGCGCCCTTCGGCCGTCTTGCCGATGCTCACGACCTGCATGCGGTCGGACTCCTTGTCCAGTTTGTGCCAGTACTCCGAAAACTGTTTGTAGTTCGGCAGCACGTAGTCGGCGCCGATCGCGTGGCCGAACTGTTGCTGCGGGGTTGTCAGTTTAGGGGGCGTCTGGGCCGACAGTGGCGCCAGCGCCAGAACTGCAAGCAGCATTGCTGCTGCCAGAATTGTGTGGGTCTTTTTAGGCATCATATTCCATCCTTTTGAATGAACATGCGGATTATATAACCACGAGAGCCTGGATACACTCCAATATGCTCATACGGCCGGCCTGCACTATCAGCGGTCGAACCGGTTGCGCTTGGAGTAATCGGGGAGCAGGAGCGCTTCAACCCCTTCCCCGGATGCCATAAAATCGCGCTCCCGGGGGAAAATGAATACAGCGTTCGCGCGCGCAAACCCGATGATATCGCCCGATCCCTGCCATTGCACCGGATCGATCTCCCACCTGTCGGGCTTTTCCTCAGCCCAGGCCGGCACAAAGGAGGTCCGGCCGCGCCGCTGGCGCACAGCGCGCAGCAGCACGCCCCGGACTCGCGGCAACTCGGGTTTTAGGTGACCGCACAGCCGGCCTAAAGCGGGTCTCACAAAGATCTCGAAGGTCACGCAAGTCGAGACCGGATTGCCAGGAAGACCGAAGACGAGACGGTCTCCCTGCCGGGCAAAGACCATGGGTTTGCCCGGCCGCACGGCGACCTTGCTGAAGATGATCTGGAGCCCGAACTCCTCGAATACGTCTTTCACAAAATCGTATTCCCCGACAGACACTCCTCCTGTAATGATCAGAACATCGCGCTTCAGGCCCTCGCCGATCAGCAGGCGCAACGCTTCTTTGGTGTCGGCGGCGATGCCCAGATAGTCGGACTCCAGGCCCATATAACGCAGCTGCGCGCTCACCGAGGGGGCGTTGGAGTTGCGAATCTGGTCGGGGCGCGGCGTTTCCCCGGCCTCGACGATCTCATCCCCGGTCGCGATGAGAGCCACGCGCGGCTTTCCCCAAACCGGGATATCGGGGAATCCGAAGGTAGCCAGAACCGCGACTTCCGGCGGGCCGATGTAACGTCCCGCCTCGAGAACCACACCTCCCCGCGCCGTTTCCGCTCCCCTGGGCCTTATGTTTTCGCCCTTCTGAACAGGCTTGAGAATTACGACTTCGCGCCCGTCGGCGGAGGTCTGTGACTCCTCGACGGTCTGGACCGCATCCGCGCCCTCCGGTATGGGAGCGCCGGTCATGATTGCCTTCGCCTGACCCGCCTTTATCGCGCCCGGATCTCCACCGCCGGCACGCACCTCGCCGGCAAGCCGGAGTCGAGCCGGAGTGTTTGCCACATCCTCGGCGCGCAGGGCATACCCATCCATCGCCGAGCGCGAAAAGGGAGGGATGTCGGTGGTGGCGGCAAGATCTTCGGCAAGTACGCGGCCCAGGCAATCGGGCAGGCCCACTCTCTCCACGCGACGCGGCGGCAGGTTGGAGAGAATCCGCGAGAGCGCTTCGTCAATGCTGATCATATTAAGAACAGCCACGGATTCCACGGGTTGGCACGGATGGTGATGCTTAGGGTTCGCGCAAAAATAAGTTCACATTTTGGCGCGAGCGCCGGGCGGGCAGATGCAAGGCGCCGCGACGCAGGCGATGCCGGTGTGCATCGTCGAGGAGCGGCAACGCCGCAGA
>Ga0299915_10002047_pt1 | contig 14768 bp, 15 predicted proteins | sample RVTome_13_FD_200263 | JGI IMG/M metagenome (GOLD analysis project Ga0299915, IMG submission 200263) | Soil microbial communities from uranium-contaminated site in the Upper Colorado River Basin, Wyoming, United States - RVT92D227 (version 2) ... | reverse complement strand
AGCAAAAGCTCGTGCAATCCACCCGCGTTTTTCCGTGTCCCAAATCTCTGTGTTTTCTCGGCGCGCTCTGCGCCGCTGCGGTTTGCTTTTTCTTTGGTTGCGGCTATGCCGCTCCAGGTAATCCGTGGCTTGTTCTTCTATTTTCGAAACAGGTTGGAGTCCTGAGCACATTTGACATCTGATGCAAATATGATTATCATCATGCATCATGCCTAGAACCACGATAAATATCGATGCGCCGATGCTCAAAGATCTGAAGCGCTTGCAGAAGCGCACGGGCCAATCGTTAGGCCGGCTTGTTTCTGATCTCCTGGCCGAAGCCATCGGACCATACCAGACTGGACAGCCCGAGCCTCCTGCCTTCCATTGGAATTCGCGACCGATGATCGCGCGCGTGGATCTGAGCGATAAAGAAGCGGTCTACGCGGCTCTGGAAGAAGGCAGGAAGCCGTCCTCCGCTACGGGGCGGCGCCTATGAGTTGTGCCATCGACGTCAACATTCTTCTCTATGCCTCTGACCAGGCGAGTCCATTTGCTCTGCGCGCGCAGGAACTGCTCGCGCAACTCGCATCCGGACGCGAGCTGTTTTGTGTTGCCTGGCCGACGATCATGGGCTATCTGCGGCTTTCCACCCATAACTCCATATTCGCGCATCCGCTCTCTCCGGAGGAGGCCATGGGCAATGTCGAATCGCTTCTGCGGCTGCCGCACATGCGAGTTCTGTCGGAGGAGGAAGGTTTCTGGGCAATCTATCGTGAGATCGCGGGACATGTTCCGGCGCGCGGAAACCTGGTGCCGGACGCCCATCTGGCCGCGCTTCTGCGCCAACATGGCGTGTGTACGCTCTACACTAATGACCGGGGCTTCCGGCGGTTCGATTTTCTTCGGGTTCGCAATCCGTTCGAGCGCAGAAACCGGATGTGATCTGGTGGACCTCGATCGGCCTGGCGGCCGGCAGGTTCGCCGCGTCGCTGCTGTACGGCCTCACGCCGACGGACCCGGCTGCGCTGGCAACAGCCGCCGGAGTTCTGGCGGCCGTGGCCGCCCCGGCGAGCTATGTTCCCGCGCGCCGCGCCGCGAAAATCGATCCGATGGAATCCATGCGCCAGGAGTAGCGCTTTTCGGGGTCGGACCCGTTGCCGTTAGCTTTAGCACAGGCCGACGAAAATGTGGCGGGGCCAAGGTATGGGCTTCCGCTGCGTAAAGGGACTGCAGCGCCGACTGCGCAGCGCCGCTGACAGACTGATCATCAATTATTCCTCTGTGCTCGCTAAGTTATGCGGGTTATAATCGCGCTAATTCACCAGCAAGGGATATAATGAACGGGATCTTGCTGGAGGGCGATATGCCCGAGATCGGTCGGAGTTTTAATCCTGCAATAGCAACATTTCAAGGGAGGGGGATAAAGCTATGAAAACCACTTACGCGGTAATTCTTGTCTCGGTGCTTCTGCTGGTTTCCGCGTGTGCCCAAAAAGTCAACGACCCTGCCGATGCGCAGGCGATCAGGAACCTGATGGCGGAATATGAAAAGGCGGCCATTTCCCGCGATCTCGCCTGGTTTAGCTCAAACTTCTTCACGGACGACGCAGTCGAACTGCCGCCCAACGAGCCGCTGGTTGCCGGCAAAGAGGCGATTGCAGCTGCGACCCAGGCGTCCTTCGACCAATTCAGCTCGTCACAAGAGACCGTCCCAGTTGAAGAGGTTCTTTCTTCAGGAGACCTGGCCGTTGTCAGGGGCACATACGATTGGACCGGTACGCCCAAAGCCAGCGGACTGAGCGCGGCCAGCGAGCAAGGAAAATGGACCGGCACATTCCGGCGGCAGGCCGACGGATCGTGGAAATGCTTCCATCTGATTTGGAACAGCGACCTGCCGGCTCCGGGCGCGACACCGAAGGGCGTTGAGGAGCAGGCTTTGTTGCAGATCGAACGGGATTGGGCGGATGCCGCGATGAAAAAAGATACGGCCGCGCTGGAGAATATCCTGGCCGCAGATTTTATCGGACAGAGCGCGGACGGAGTTAGAAATAAGAGGCAAGCCCTGGCCAGCGTTATGAGCAGTGCAGTCAAGATCGAATCAGGGGCCCTCAGCGATATGAAGCCGATAGTGTTTGGCGACGCCGCGGTCGTCCATGGCGTGTGGACCGAGAAGAGCACAACCGGGGGGAAGGACACAAGCGGTCAATATCGCTGGACGGACACATTCGTGAAGCGTGACGGGCGCTGGCAGTGTGTAGGGTCCTATGGCGTCAAGGTGGAGTAGCAGAGAATCTATGAAAGGGCCGCGTGCGTTCTTCAACCACGCAGCGGCCGATGCAGCTGCGCTGCACTACGGCGATGAAAACGGTGAAGAGCTAACGACCAGGCTCGCCCAACGGATCATATTTTGCCAGGGCGACTTTCTTGCCCCTGTCAGTGGCCAAATACGTCCTGTCGATGAGGTCGGAGGTCGTCAGCTGGCTCAGCGCACTTCTCACTGCGTAGTATGAGTTGCATCCTTGCGGAATCGCGCTCAGGGTCATCAGCAGCAATATTGGCAATTGGCTTTTATGCAGCATACTCGCATCGCTTTCCGGAAATGAATGTGAATTCCCTTCCGGGTCCGGCTCTCACTCAATCACTTTGAAAACGATTGTGTTTGAACCGAGCGACAGCTGCGCCAACCGGGCTATGCGGGCAGCTTCTTCTTCATCCTGCGGAGGCGGAAACGACAGCGGGCGTTTTAGGGAACACTTGTACTCGCCGGCCGGCATGACCTCGCCGTCAACAGTGATCCTGATTGTACCAACTACCAGGGGGAAGCTGTATGTAAGTTCGACCTGGTCCGGAAGCGATCGGGCCGGCATGAACGCAAGTTCTCGACTCCTGGGAAACAGCCGCTCTCCATCCCTCTCCGCCAGCAAAATGAGCGATGCCATCGCTTCCTTTATGTGAATCTTTACAGTGCGGTCGGCCGCATTCAGCAAAGTGACTTTTAAGAGCACCGGGTCGCCGGTCTTGTATAAGCGCTTCTCTGTTTTTCCATCGGCCGCTACCGGCGTGATCATGTATTTGATGGGCAACTTCGACTCATACAGCGAGGTGTTCGCGGGGGTTTCGAAGTCCCCTCTCCGTACCCCGCTCCCCGGTGGAGCCGGTCGCGCAAGCTCCTCAGGTATCCGAGTGGAATACGCGGACGAGGATGGCGATTGTTTCGTGACCGCACCATACAGCCGCGCAAATGAAGCCCCGTCCAGAGATTCGCTCAGCTGTTTTACAGCCTGATTGACAAGTTGGATGCGTTCTTCCTGAAGGGTCTTAAGTTCAGCCGGCGGCTTAATGCCCCGCTCGCGGCCATAGGTGGTGAGCGCCTTGGCCTTTTCGTCCAGAATGGAAACCTTCCTGACGAAATCTGCACCTATGTCCGCCAGCGTCTGGACTTCACTGTCCGCAAGCTGCGCCTTCCTTTGATAAGAGAGCATGGTCGTGAGTTGCAGGTTCGACCCCCTGGATCCGCCAACTATCCGGAACAGCAGCTCGAAGAGAACGTGGTCCGAAGCTTTCTCCTGCAGTACCGGCGGTGGAGGCTGTTGTGCGGGGCTGCTGTTGATCCAGGCTGCGGGCAATATCAGGCACAAAGTGCAGATTAAAATTTTCGCAGTCATGAGCAACTCCTGTCGCGAGATGCCGGTCGTTTCGCCCGTGTGCATCCGGCCGTTGTTGACCCCTTGCCCGACTTTGCCCAGAAGGCGAACCTTCTAAAACCTTCCAAGCTTGACCATTGGCTCCCCTTTGCTCATCGGGGGAGTGGCGATGATATACATGATGATGCCGTTATGAGGCGCTATGGCTTTCTGCAGGATATTCCCGAAATAATCGGTCAGATACCCGAGCGTCTCGCCCTCTTCTACGTGACGTCCAGCGTGGCCCAGCGGGTAGAAGATGCCTTCATGCTCCGATCGAATATAGGTGACCGATTTCACCCAGACCGGCTCGAAGAGCAGTTCGGGAGCCCCACTCATCATCTTCAGGTGCTTCAGGCTGTTGGACAGGCCGCGCAGGATTCGAACTACGTCCTCTTCGTCGGTCCGACCCAGACGGCCGGACTCCACCGTAAGGGCCGGTTTTCCTTTCAGCAGCGCTGAGTTTGCGCATAAGGTCGCCGATGGGGTATTCGGCTGCGCGGTCTCATGAATGATCATCCTGAATCCGAAATTGACGGCTAATGCTTTCGTCTTGTGGTCCAGATCGGGAGCACCCGTCTCGGTGTAGTACAGATAAGGCGTAAGATCCTCGTTGCCGTCTCCGCAATGCAGATCCAGCAGATAATCGCACTGATCGATAACCTGCCTGGAAATCTGGTAAGCGATCCGTTCGCACATGCTGCCGTTCGCTGTTCCGGGGAAGACCCGATTCATGTTTTTCCAGTCATATGGATTGTAGTAGACGGTCCGCTTTATGAAGGAGGGCACATTCACGACATGAACCATGATCACGGTTCCGGCCATTTCCGGGGGTTTTAACTGCGGACGCAGCCTTTGCAGCGCCAGGACCGGCGCATACTCGTAACCGTGCACTCCGGCGGTCAGCGCCAGAACAGGACCATCCTTCACCCCGCGGATCACCGTCACCGGGATCGAGACTGCCGGGCCATCCGCCCCGGCCGGCACCTCAATGAATCCGGACTTTGCTTCCCCGCGCCTTGCAGTAATATCGCCCACCGTCAGCGCTTCCTGAGAAAATGCCGTTGTTCCAGCCAACCAACAAATCAGGAGAATAAACAGAACTGAACAAAGCGCCATGTTTCGCATTTGTGCAGCCTCGCAGAATTGACTGATCCACCGCCAGCCGCATTATGCAACATCGGGTCGGACCCAGACAAGATTAACAATGTCAACAGATAGGCTGGTAATCATCCCTCCTGGAGGCCCTCAGATCCGATTGTTGCCCCTGCTTGTCGCCAACAAGTTGCGGCATCGGCAGGCGGGATAACCCGATTCCTCGATCGCCCGAAGAAGGCATCGAAGTCATGCGCGGTCTTATCAAGTCCGGGCGGGTCTCATAAGAATCCGGCCGGCGAACCATCCAAGAGAACCAAGTGAAGCACGCAAGCTTATGGACCGATAGCGGTGCGGCCGGTAGCGGGCGCGGCGTAAAAGATTGCCCGAGCGCAAGACACGAACACCGGAAGCCGAAAATCAAGCTGCACGGGAATGCTAGCCCGGCCGGCGGCTCGGAACGAACCTGGGGACGCGGCGGCAATACTCCTCGTATTCCTCGCCGAAGCGCTCTCGCAGTTCCCTCTCCTCCAGAAACACAATCCATAAGCCGAACGGTACACTCAGTGCGGCCAGAACGTAGGTGGCCAGGTAATTGGTGAAAAACGCATAGCCGAGCACCCAGAAAAAAACCTCCACATACCGGGGATGGCGGATCGTCGCATAGACACCTTCGGTCAGCAGTTTGCCTGGGTATCGACTTTCCGACAACTCCGGGATCCCGGCCAGAATAGCGAAGGTCAGGTGCCTCTTGTGCTGTCGCGCAATGACCACAGCTTCCGCAACGCAGGCGGCAGCCGCCAGAATCAGGAAATAGTTGGTCCCATACTCGACCGCCAACAGCTTCCCTCTGGCCTGGACTATGACCGCCGTCATGCCGAGAGCAGGAATGGCGAGCAACGAGTAGGTCCAAAAGGGACCCAACCTTCGCCAGAAGCGAGCCAGGGGGTGAATCGCAATCCAGAGCAGAAGCGCAGGCGGCAGGCTGACCAGAATGATGAGTGCAAGGTAATATCTGGCAGAATTCATGCCCTCCCCCACCCCCCACGAGACCCAACTGCCGACATGCCAAGCTTTGAAACTACGGAATCGCACGATCCGCAGCGTTTCGCTGGCGCTAATGCTTCTGTATCACGGCAGGAACACTCACCTCAAGCCCATTCCAACTTGCGCTGGATGATAGAATCTGGGATTCACCGGAGGCGAAGGCAACTGCTGTCGCTGCCGCCGCCCCATGCCGGTCCCAGGGAACTGATCAAAAGCGCTGCGGCCGGGCCCGACATCGGATTGATCTTTCTGACCGACAGGATGGCGGCGCTCCATGAGCGATTGGTGGCCCTGGGCCTTACAGTCAGCTGTCCGCCGACCGAATACGAAATCCCCGGACGCGGTCTCAGCGCCGGGCTCACCTGCTACGATTCTGACGGGATCTTCGTCGAGTTTACCCAGTTCGCGCCGCTCAAGGGCTGAAGAGACCTAGCGGAACTCGGCAAGGTCCTTGGGAGGAGCTTTCCACAGCGGAGCCTCCTTCTCGATGTATTCCCGCAGCGCCGCCCCTATGATTGCGGGGCAGCAAAAGTCCGTGCCCACCCGACCTGATCCGTATAATCCGTGTAATCCGTGGCTTCTTTTTTTCAATATTTAAGTCTCGGAGCGCTGTGCACCTTCGGCGAGGTTATTTTTGCGGCTATGCCGCTCCAGGGAATACGTGGCAAAAGAGGCATCTTCAATCGTCTGGGCCCGCCCCTCGCGCAAAGGATTCGCTTGTTGGCAGTGCGGATTTCACGGATTCGGCAGCGCGACTTCCCGTGAATCTCTTCCTCCTTTTTCGCTGGCGACTCTCACGATGGCCTTCGCCGAGCGCGCGACTTTAACCATCCATTCCGCCTTGACCGGCAGCGAACGGTCGCCGGCCAGGTGGCCGAGATCGACGGTCTCCTTCCCCATGACCGGGCCGGCTCCATTCAACGAGAGCGACACCTTGACGGTCTGAGCGGTTCTGTTCTGTATGGCCTGCTGGGTAACGTTGGTGGGCAGGAATCCCTGATTTTGCACACTGGCCGCGATCTTGAAGTAACCGCCCTCCATGGGCGTTACCGCGACGTCGGTGATCCGGACCAGCGGGGACATGGAGGCGAGATAGAGATTCCATTTGGTGTGCTTGACCAGGAAGTCCTCGAACGCGGGACCCGGATGGCACATCAGGTTGATATAGCTCTTGAAGCTAGGGTTGTAGATCTTTGAAATGAAACCGCCGATTTCGATCCGGCCGAGCTGCGGATGGTCGTAGGGCTTCCAGTCGACAAAGATCTTGCCGCCCATTTCGGTGTCGTTCCACTTCAGCTGTTCCGCCGGCGTAACCGTGCCATTCTTGTCGTAGTCGCAGAAAGGCGCCAGCGAGCCCATCTCGGGAACCCAGCTGAAAACGCCATAGTGATCGTAGCCCCATCCGATCATGACTCCCCAGATCGCGCCGCCTCGCGGCGGCTCGCCCCGCCCATAGACCTTGCGCACCGGCTGCTGGTTGATGATCTCGCTGTACTTGCGCCCGAAGAGCTCGTAAATGGAATCGTCCTCCGGCGCCATCGCCTCCTCTTCCCCCGTGATCGGGTCGAACTTCCGGTGCGTGGGCGGGCGGTAGACGAAATTGCCCGCCATGTGATGATTGATCAGGCCCGTGACATTGCGGTGCGACAGGAGGAATTCAGCCACGGCCCGCGTTTCCGGTTCCGACAAAGGATAGGGACCTGCTCCGCTTTGGATGTACTCCTGCTCCCAGTCGGCCGGCCAGTTGCGATTGATGTCCAGACCGCCGACGCCGTCTTCGTTGAACCGGCTGTCGTTGTCGTTATCGATCCCCTCGCTGTACACCCGCCACTCGCCCTTTTCGTCCTCCTTGCACCTCACCAGCAAACGCTTGTCATCCGGCGAGGTCTTCATATTGCCGGTCTTGTGCGGCACGCGCATCTGGGTGATGTTGCCGTCTCCGTCCAGGTCCTCGGGAGGATCCTCATCGAGCGCGCCGTCCTCGTCGCTGTCATGGGGGCGGACGCTGCTTCTCATGCCGTCGGGCTTCGTCAGATAGTGCTCCGACCCGTCGGGGTTGAGCTTGGGCATGATGTAGAGCGTCCGCGTGTCCACCAGGTCGGTCATAAACGGATCCTTGCCGTAAGCACGAACCACCGTGTCGATGGTCTTCAGGCAGACCTCGGCGCCCATCACCTCGCCGGCGTGCAGATTGCCGTCCAGCCAGAACCCGGGCTTCTCAATGCCGCTGCCGGTGCGCTGGTTGGTGATTTCGAGCACCAGCAGATCTTTGCCCAGGTAGCTCTTGCCGATGGCGTGGAGCCGGGCGATGTTGGGGAACGCCTGCGTTACGGCTTTGAGATACGCAACCGTTTCGCCATAGGTATGGTTGTGGTCGAACTTCAGTTCGGCCAGAACGCCGGAGGATTGGGAAAAACCGCTGGAGAAAAATACCGCTCCCAGCGCAAGAATCAGAATCAAGCACAACCCGGCATGTCGCATTGTAGCCTCCTTCTTCGATTGTTATGTGTGTGTCGTCGTCTCCGACTTGTTCCGCAGCGCCTCCTGCAGGCATCTCGCCACACTTCCCAGCAGGTCGGCCACGTCTGTGGCTTTTTGAGCCAGGTGCGCGATCTTCTCGCGGCACAGCGTCAGCCGCTTGACGCGGCGCAGTTGCCGGCCCTGCCTGATCTGATGGCTGAGCGTCTCCACCAGCTTGGCGTTGTCCCACGGCTTCTGCACGAAGTCGCGCACGCCATGACGCATCACCTGCACCGCCAGGTCGATGCTCGCCCACGCGGTCATCGCCACGATCGGGAGCGTGTCGTCCATTTTTTCGATGCGCGCGACCAGATCCAGTCCCTCGCGGCCCGTGGTGGTGTCGCGGGTGTAGTTCAGGTCCATGAGCAGGAGGTCGAAAGATTGAGTTCGGAGCGCCTCGAGGACCGCCGCAGGGGAATCGACGCAGACCACGCTGAAGCGCTCGGCTTTCAGCAGCAGTTCGAGGGCGGCCCGTATGTCCGCCTGGTCGTCGGCCACCAGGATTCTGGGCGGAGCGATACTCATGCTGTCACACTATGCGGCCGGTTTTTGTCCATGATCGCCCCAGTGTACAACAAAACCTGGCCACGGATTTAACGGATTTCGGGGTCTCGGTCGGGTAGGCGCCGAATAATCCGCACTACTAACGATCAAATCCTTACCCGCCGGGAAAGGATTTTTTCACCGGCAAGAGGCAGTTTCACGGAGCGCACCGAGGAAATCAGGACGCGGAAGAACACCGACCAACGCGGATTCTGCTGACACCGCAAGGTCGGCGAGTGGATTGCACGAGCTTTTGCTGCTGTCTTTGCCTGAGCCTCCCCGGGCAAGCGCGCCTTGTTGCGGCCTATCCATCCGATGCGACAGGTCCAACAGGCGCGCTTGCCCGGGGAGGCTCAGGCAAAGACCGCCCCGTGCAGCGGGGCGCCCTTCGGGAGCAGCAAAAGCTCGTGCAATCTACCCGCGTTTTTCCGTGTCCCAAATCTCTGCGTTTTCTCTGCGCCTCTGCGGTTTGCTTTTTCTTTGGTTGCGGCTATGCCGCTCCAGGGAATCCGTGGCTAAAAGTATTTTCGATCACCCGGGCCCGCGCTGCGCACCAAAAGGCGGGCTCCAACATTTTGGGCTTGACATTGCAATCGAGTAGTACTAATTATTTAGTATTATGAGACGGCCCCATCCGACTTTGACGGCGCAGGAACTGGAAATCATGAAGATCGTGTGGCAGCTGGGCGCCGCCACGGTGCGCGACGTTTATGAAACCATGCTCGCCCGGCGAAAGATCGCCTACACGACGGTCATGACCATGATGAAAATCATGGCCCGCAAGGGCTATCTGAAAAAACGGCTCGCCGGGCGGGCTTACGTTTACCGCCCGGCGGAGCCCCGGCGGCAGATCGTCCGGCGCATGGTGAGCGATTTCATCGGTCGGGTTTTCGACGGCTCAGCCGAACCGCTCCTGCTCCACCTGGTCGAAGAGCGGCACGTTTCTGAAAAGGACCTGGCGCAAATAGCCCGCATGATCCGGGATGGCAAGCAAGGCTCACAATCCTGAACCTTACCGACATCCCAAGTGGAGGAGGTCTTTTATGGCCCTGTCTCTGTGGCTTGACAACCTGATGGCCTACAGCCTTCAGCTCGCCATCCTCGTCGCCGCGGGAACCCTGGCCGCCTATCTCTTGCGTTTGCGCGCACCGAAGGCTGCCCTGGCGTACTGGCAGATTCTGCTGCTGGCCTGCCTCCTGCTGCCGGCCCTGCAGCCATGGCGCCGGCCGAGATTGATGTCCGCCGCGCCGGCGCCCGTGATGGCGCCGGCTGTTGCGGGGCCTCTCGATGCTCCGGATTCGCCTCCGGCGCGCGCGCTACCCTATCAGGCCATCGCCCTCGCTTTAGCGGCAGGCGTAGCAGCGCGCCTGGGCTGGGTGGCGCTGGGCCTGCTGCGGCTTCACCTTTTCCGCCGTTCCGCGCGCTGGATTTCCAGGCTGCCTGCGGTGGTGCGCGAAGTGCAGTCACGGGTGGGTGTGCGGGCGAACGTTTTTCTATCGCATGAAATCGACAGTCCGGTCACGTTCGGCGTCTTCGAAGCCACGGTCATTCTGCCGCCTGCATTCACCGAAATGAACCCGGACTTCCAGCGCGCCGTCGTGTGCCACGAGCTCTTACACGTGCGCCGCCGCGATTGGGCTTTCATCATCTTAGAAGAAATCATCCGGTCGCTGTTCTGGTTCCACCCCGCCGTCTGGTGGGCGCTGGGGCGGATCCACCTGAGCCGCGAGCAGGTCGTCGACTGCGAGGTGGTCGCAATGACCGGAAACAAGCAACCTTACCTCGAGTCATTGCTGGAGATTGCCCGGGCGCGCGGCCGCCCGCGCGCGGTCCCGGCGCCCCTGTTTCTCAGGGAGCGCCACCTGGTCGAGCGGGTGGCGCTCCTGCTTAAGGAGGTTACCATGAGCAAGACAAGATTGATCGCCAGCCTGGTCGCTGCTGCAGCTGTGCTGTTTTGCACCGGGTATCTCGGCGCCGGCTGGTTTCCGCTCACCGGGGCGCCGGAGCTCTCACAGGGCGCCCAATCCGGCAGTGCGCCGATTCAGGAGCCGCGGCGCGCGCCGATCCGTGTCGGCGGCAACGTCCAGCAGTCGAAAATCATCCAGCAAGTCGACCCGGTTTACCCTCAACTGGCAAAAAATGCGAGGGTCGCAGGGACGGTCATTCTTCAAGCGACTATCAACGAAGAGGGCTATGTCTGGGACGTGCAGATACTCAAGGGGCATCCCTTGCTGAATGATGCGGCAATTGCCGCTGTCAGGCAGTGGCGCTATTCGCCGACCTATCTGAATGGAGAGCCGGTCCCGGTCATGGCCACAGTCACTGTCCTCTTTAGTCTGTCGGGAAATGCATCTTATGGGCCCATTCGTCTGGCCATGGATGAAGCGGGCAACCTAAGGGAATCATCTTCCGGGGAGACGGGGGAAGCCCTCCTGGCAAGAATAAGAGAAGTCGGGGATCCCATATCCATCCAGATATCGTCCCTAACGCCTCGTCCGGTGGCAGAGGCTGCCTTACAGGAACTCTTACGGACAGCAGCACGGGATATTCGCGTATCGGGGGGCGCCTATGCCCTCCATAACGGTGGTTTGTTCTATGGCAGGGGGAGCGGCGTCACACCGCCGGAACTATTGCTGAACTCCGACCTGCTCTCCACGCTCGCGGCTGAATCAGGACAGCTGCCTCAGCCTCCGGCGGGCGCCCAGAGGCAAGTATCACTCGTGTGTTTGGTATTCGTGAACGAGGTTGGTGAAATCGTCGGTGTACAGGGCACATCCAATCCGAAAATGCCCGCAGTCGAGGATGAGCTGCTGCGCACCCGCGTCATCACCCCGGGCTACATCGGATCGACTCCGGTGCCGGCCGTGGCTTATGTGACGATCAAAGTCGGTTCAAGATAGGCAACGCGCCCGCCAGGCGGCCGGCGCCCACAGGACATATGACGGCGCCTGTGATATGTTGTGGGCATGCATATCACAGACCGCCGTGATGTTCCTCAATGCACGCTCGAGCAGTACGAGAAGGAGTTCGCAGGACGTCACCTCTTACATCATGTGATTGGCTGGTGGGCTGAGCGCAATCCCGATGCGCCGGCCATCATCAGTTATGACCGCAAGCAGGTCGTCGACTGGGCTACACTCAATCGGGTTTCCGCAGACCTGGCGCGCCGGCTTCTCCGTCTCGGTTTTGAAAAAGGCGATTTTCTGGCGGCATCGCTGCCGATGTCGCTGGAGCATATCTTCCTCGAATACGCATGCTTCAGGATCGGCGTCATCCACGCGCCGCTCGACCTGCGGCTGCGGCCGCCCGAAGCGCTTCGCTGCCTCGGGTTGATTAAGCCGAAGGGCTTCGCTTTCCTCATCCTCGACCTCGCCGGCATCGTTAAGAGCAACTGTCCGTTTGTCGAGCACTACTGGTCTCAATCCGAGCTGGCCGAAATGATTGCCGGGGGATCGCAGGGCCGCGGCCCCGAATCGCCCGTCGACCTCAGCGAGAACGATGGCGCCCAGGTGATCTTTACCACCGGTTCGACCGGCTCGCCCAAGCCCGCTCTGCTTTCTCACCGCAACATCACATGCCAGAACTTCTGCCTGGGGGCGGCGTTCGGATTTAACGAGCGCTCACGGCTGCTTCTCAACCTGCCGCCCTCGCACGTCGGCGGCCAGGCGGAAGCGCTGATGACATCGCTCTTCTGGGGCGGCGCCGCCGTCACCCTGGAGATCTTCGATCCTGCCAGGTCGCTCGACGCCATTCAGCAATACCGGGTGACCCTGTTGGGTCAGATCCCCGCGATGTTCCAATTCGAATGGCACCTTTCCGATTTTGCCAAGTTCGACCTTTCGAGCCTCGAGCGGGTCATTTACGGCGGGCAGCAGGTGTCGCAGCAGTTTCTCGAGCGCATGGCGCAGATGGCGCCCTTGATGGGAACGGGCCTCGGTCTCACCGAAACCGCCGGCTTCTGCACATACACTCCCATGACTTCAGCGGTGGACGATCTCAGCGCCGGAATCGGGTTCGACATGCCCGCCTATGCGATATCTATCCGCCGCGAAATGAGAGCGGACGGATCGGCGGGCGGCGCGCTGCACGACGGCGAGGTCGGACACATCTGCTTCAGCGGCCCACAGACGTTTCTCGGCTATGTCAATGATCCCGCGGCCACGGCGCGAGCGATTTCAAGCGACGGCTATCTCTACACCGGCGATATCGGCCGGAAGGACGATCGCGGCCTGCACTTCTCCGGCCGGGCCAAGTGGATCATCAAGCCGGCCGGCTACCAGGTTTTCCCGGGCGATGTGGAAAATCATGTTTGCGCGCTGGAAACCAAAGTAGCCGGCTGCGGGGTTGTCGGCGCCGAGCACCGGCTGCTGTCGGAGGGGATCGTCGCCTTTGTAGAGAAGAGACCCGGCGCCGAGCTGACCATGGCAGAGCTCCGGCAACACGCACACTCGATGACTTCCTATATGCGGCCGCTGCATTACGTAATCCTGGAACCGGGCCAATTGCCGCTGAACCGCGTGGTCAAAGTCGACTACATCCGGCTGAGCGAAATGGCGAAGCAGGAAGTCGATCGGTTGCGCGCCAGAGGCCGCTGGGATCGATGAGAGTGCCACGCCATAGGCGAACAGCAAAACAATAGGAATGCCAATGAGAATAGCTCAAAGAATTTGGGTCCGCTTCATTCCCGCACTCGCGCTTCTGATGGCGCTGATGACAGCCGGCGCTGAACAGCGCACCATCCGGGCGACCATCCTCTATGACAATTACGATTCTCGCGAAGGCTGCAAGGCGGACTGGGGGTTCGCCTGCCTGATCGAAGGCACGGAAAAGACCATCCTGTTCGACGCCGGCACACAGGGCGACATCCTGTTGCACAATGTCGAGCGGCTTCAGGTGGACCTGAGCAAGGTTCAAGCGGTCGTCATATCCCACACGCACGAAGACCACACGGGCGGGCTTGTGGCAGCACTGGGCAGGATCGGCAAAGTGCCGGTCTACTTGCCCTATTCATCCCCTCCCGAACTCGTGAAACTCATTGCGGGCGCCGGCGCCCAGGTGATCCGGCGCAAGGAACCGGTCTCTATTTCCGGTGACGCTATGCTGACCGGGGAGATGGGAAACGAAATCAGGGAGCAGTCGCTGATCTTGAAGAGCGCCAGGGGCCTGGTGGTGGTAACGGGTTGTTCCCACCCCGGCATCGTGGAAATCCTGGAACGCGCAAAAGAGCTTGGGAGGGCGGACATCCACATGGTGTTTGGCGGCTTCCATCTCCTGCGGCATTCAGCGGCCGAGGTCGAAAAGATCATCGCCGGCTTTCGCGAGCTCGGCGTCCGGAATGTCGGTGCCACGCACTGCACCGGGGACGAGGCCATAGCAATCTTCAGGAAGGATTTTGGTCCAAACTATGTGAAACTGGGTGTAGGCAGCGTTTACAGCCTCACCACTCCATGAACCCGTGTGGTGAAGAAATTCAGCCGAGCCGTAAACAACTGTAATGCCGTGTCTTACCATAGACACCGCTAACGCTGGCGACGCTTGACAAGTAGCCAAGAATCCCGGATGCTGCAGCTTTTCACCGCGCATTTGGAGGAACATCAAGGCCCTTTTACAGCCATGGCAGTTGTTGCTCCTGATCCTTGCCGGCCGGATCAACCGCCGGCAACAGGACGCCATCGAGTATCTCATAACGGAGAATCGGGTCCTCAGAGAGAAACTGGGAAAAAACGAATCCTGCTCAGCAACGACCAGCGGAGGCGCATCATACATTTCAACGTGACGGAACATCCCACTGCCGAGTGGACGGATACGCAGATCGTGCAGGCATTCCCGTGGGACACCGCTCCGCGCTGCCTGCTCCGGGACCGTGACCGGATCTATGGCGACGCCTTCCGTGCACAGG
>Ga0299915_10002046_pt1 | contig 14768 bp, 12 predicted proteins | sample RVTome_13_FD_200263 | JGI IMG/M metagenome (GOLD analysis project Ga0299915, IMG submission 200263) | Soil microbial communities from uranium-contaminated site in the Upper Colorado River Basin, Wyoming, United States - RVT92D227 (version 2) ... | reverse complement strand
GAGCTGACAGCTGAAAGCTGATAGCTCTCCAGCCGGCTTTGTTTGACTGTAAATCGTGCGGTATTATATTTTTAGCGTTTGCCTGAGCACGGGCTGAGAGATATTTGCCTGCGGGCGGCGCCGGGAATGACATGCAGCAGATAAACGAACTGAGCCTGAACGACAGGTCCCGGGAAATCCTGCAGTGGGTGATATCGACTTTCGTCACGACGGGCAAGCCTGTGGGATCGCGGGTGATAGCCCGCTGCAGCAGAGAGCGTCTGAGTGCAGCCACTGTGCGCAATATCATGGCTGACCTGGAGGAGATGGGCTTCCTGAAACAGCCCCATCCATCCGCCGGACGTGTGCCCACGGACAAGGGGTATCGCCTCTATGTTGACTATTTGTTGGAAAAGAAGGACATACTCCCCCGCGAGCGGGACCTGATCGACCGGACCCTCCAGTCCGAAGATACGCCCGCCCATCTAATGCACCGGACGAGCCAGCTACTGTCCCAAGTGTCGAAAAACCTCGGCATTGTGGTTTCACCGCCGATCAGCCGTGTGGCCCTGGAACATATCCAGTTTGTTCGGCTGGCCGAGGACAGGATTCTGGTGATTCTGGTTTCGCCCTTGAGCATTGTGCAAAATCGGGTCATCCACCCGGTCGAAGATTACTCGCAAACGGAGCTGGACCAGGCGGCCCGCTATATCGTCGAGCATTTCAAGAACAAGTCCCTGGTCGAGATCAAACTGATGATTTCCCGGATGGTCCAGGAAGAACGCGCCGTCTATGATAGGTTGATGCGCAGGGTCATCGCGCTCGGCGCACAGACCTTTTCCGGGACCGGCGATGACTCGGATGCGGAAATCTACCTTGAGGGCACTGCTAATCTAATAAAAATGCCCGAGTTCTCCGATATAGGCAGGGTGACGGCTTTTTTCGAGGCGATCGAGCAAAAAAACCGCCTGGTGTCCCTGATTATCGACTGCATTCGCGGGGACTCGGAGGAGGTGAAAATCACCATCGGGGCAGAAAACTCGCTCGCGGGCATTGAGGACTGCGCTCTCATCACTTCGCGCTACATGGTTGATGACAGGACCCACGGCTCGCTCGGCATTCTGGGGCCGACGCGCATGGAATACGCGCGGGCCATATCGCTTGTCGAATATGTAGCGCGGCTGTTCGGGCAGGTGCTCAGACAACAGGGCAGGGGAGACTGATGGAGAAGAGAGGCGACGACGGCTCCGATTACGTCGAGATCACCGAGGAAGCGACCGCCAGGGCCGCCGATGCGCCGCCGGCAGAAAACCTCGAGCCGCCCGCCGACCCGGTTGCGCAGGTCCACAGGGAGCTTCATGCCGCTCGCAGCGAGGCCGAGCGGTGGCACGACCGGTTTCTGCGCAAGGCCGCTGAACTGGAGAATTACCGCAAGCGGGCCGATAAGGTAAAGAACGACACGGTTTCTCATGCGAAGGGCGCTGTGATTCTGGAAATCCTGCCGGTTGTGGACGCCTGCGAGCGGGCGCTGGAGAGTTTTGATGAAGCGTGGGATCCGCAACAGGGGCTGGAGCAGTACAAGCAGGGGGTGGAGCTGCTCCACAAGCAGTTTATCAATATATTGTCCCGGCTTGGGGTCGTTCCCATTGAGGTGAACGGACAGCAATTCGATCCGCACCTGCACGAGGCGCTCACGCGCATCGAGAGTCCGGACCACGAGGAAAACACCGTGATCTCAGAGTTGCGGCGCGGCTACATGTACCAGGACCGCCTGTTGCGTCCGGCCCAGGTCGTGGTGGCCACGCGCCCCAGGCGGGAAAATGGCGTGGCGCAGTAGCGCATTACGGCACGCTTTGTGTGGCGTAATGCGCTGAAGTTGAGGTGGACGGCATTAAATGGCCGCAAAGCTTTCAGCAATCAGCTTTCAGCAATCAGCTTTCAGCAATCAGCTTTCAGCTCGTCGGTGATAATGGATAGCTTGTCGGCTATCAGGGCAAGCTGAATGCTGACGGCTGATTGCTGAAGGCTTTAGGCATTCGTTATGCCGACATTTGTGCCAAATATGCAACGCCTTTTGTTTGGTTCCGGATTGACCTGATCAGGGTATGGGAAAGATCATAGGAATCGACCTCGGCACCACGAATTCATGTGCGGCCGTCCTGGAGGGGAGCGCCGTTCAGATCATCCCCAACAACCTGGGAGGCAGGACCACGCCCTCGATTGTGGCTTTTGCCGAAAAGGGGGAACGGCTCCTCGGCCATATCGCCAAGCGGCAGGCCATCACCAACGCTTCGAATACCATCTATGCTGTCAAGCGGCTGATGGGCCGGCGCTATGATTCGCCGGAAGTGCAGAAACTGCAGTCGTATCTCACATACGGGCTGGCATCCTCCGACAACGGTGATGTCCGGATCGTGGTCCATGGAAAGCAGCACAGCCCGCCGGAAATTTCCGCCATGCTCCTCCAGTACCTGAAGCGAATGGCGGAGGAATATACCGGCGAATCGATCGCCGAAGCGGTGATAACGGTCCCGGCCTATTTCGATGACTCCCAGCGGCAGGCCACCAAGGATGCCGGCAAAATCGCCGGCCTGGAGGTCCGCCGCATCATCAACGAGCCCACCGCGGCTGCGCTCGCCTATGGGCTTGGCAAAAAGGAGCGCGAGCGCGTGGCCATATTCGACCTCGGGGGCGGCACGTTCGATATCTCGATCCTCGAGCTCAACAAGGGGGTCTTCGAAGTACTATCGACCTGCGGTGACAGTTTTCTCGGCGGAGAAGATTTCGACCAGCGCGTCACGGACTGGATGATGGCCGAGTTCAAGAACGAGACGGGGATCCACCTCGGCAACGACGTGCTTGCCCGGCAGCGGCTGAAGGAGACCGCGGAAACAACCAAGTGTGAGCTGTCGGCATCGCAGGAGTCTCACATCAGTCTCCCCTTCATCGCGGGCGATGCCACGGGGCCGAAGCACTTGGACCGGGTCCTGACGCGCACCAAATTTGAAGATCTGGTCCGGGGTCTGATCGAACGGACGACCGTATACTGCGAGAAGGCATTGGGTGATGCCGGGCTGCAGCCGTCGGACATCGACAAGGTAATCCTGGTGGGCGGCCAGACGCGCACGCCCGCCGTGCAACGTCATGTGGAAAAGGTCTTCGGCAAGGCGCCATCCATGGAAGTCAACCCCGATGAGGTCGTGGCCGTCGGGGCGGCTCTCCAGGGGGCCGTGCTGGACGGCGAGCTCAAGGAGATCGTGCTGCTGGATGTCCTGCCGCTATCGCTGGGAGTTGAAACGCAGGGAGGATTGTTTGCGCGCCTCATCGAACACAACTCCACCATTCCGCTGAAGAAGACCACAATTTTCACCACGGTCGCCGACAATCAGACCGTGGTGGAGGTCCACGTGTTGCAAGGAGAGCGGGAACTGGCCAAATACAATCGTTCTCTGGCCAAGTTCGACCTGGTCGGGATCGCGCCGGCGCCGCGCGGGGTTCCCCAAATCGAGGTGACATTCGACATCGACGCGAACGGGATCGTCAGCGTTTCCGCGCAAGATAAGGTCTCCGGCAAGCAGCAGGCCATCCGGATCACCCCATCCACCGGCTTGAGCAAGGATGAAATCGATCAGATGATGGTGGAAGCCAAACAGGCGGCCGCCGAAGATCGCCGGGCGCGGGAAATCGCCGAGCTGCGCAACAAGATTCACGGTCATGCCGCTTACCTGTCGAAGAGTTACGCGCAGTTCGGCTACCTCCTGGCACCCGATGACCAACAGCCGGTCAGGAATGTGCTCCAGGCGGCGAGGTCCTTCTCAACAACCGAGGACCGCCGGGAATTTCTCAAAAACCTGGTGGCACAAATAGAGGATGCCTCGGCGAAACTGGCCGCGGCGATGCTAGGATCCTCCGCCGTGAAAACCAGCGATGATATCGGCGGAACCGACGATGATGTGCAGCGACTGGTCAGCGCAGCCTTCAGGAACCTCGGTTCCGAAAAAGCCGATTGAGGACGTTCTCCAGCGGAGTCAGCTTTGAGTCAGAAGAGAGATTACTACGAAGTGCTCGGGGTATCACGCGAGGCCTCCGAGCAGGAGATCAAGAGCGCCTACCGGAAGCTCGCGATCAAGTACCATCCGGATAAGAATGCCGGCGACAAGGCCGCCGAAGAAAAGTTCAAGGAGGGAGCGGAAGCATACAGCATCCTGAGCGATCCGGGAAAACGGGCGCGTTACGACCGTTTCGGGCATAGCGGCGTTCAGGGGAGCGGTTTCAGCGGCTTCGATCCCACGATCTTTGCGGATTTCGGCGACATCCTCGGCGAGTTTTTTGGCTTCGGCGACATTTTCGGGTCTCGCCGCAGGCCCGGTCCCGAGCGGGGCGCGGATCTTCGCTATGATCTGAAAATTTCCTTCCGCGAGGCCGCTTTCGGTCTCAGGACCAAAATCAAGATACCTCGACAGGATGCGTGCTCCGACTGCGGCGGTCGCGGCATCGCCAAGGGGAAAAGCCCGGCCACCTGCTCGTACTGCCACGGGGCAGGCCAGGTCCGGTATCAGCAGGGCTTCTTCTCCATCAGCCGCACCTGCGGCCAGTGCGGCGGCGCCGGCGTGATTATCCGGGACCCGTGCAATAACTGTCAGGGCCTCGGGAGAGTCCGCAAAGAAAAAGTCCTCGAAATCAAAATCCCGGCCGGTGTGGACAACGGCGCACGGCTTCGCATTCAGGGCGAAGGAGAAGCCGGGGCCGCCGGCGGTCCTGCGGGCGACCTCTACGTCGTCATTTATGTCGAGGAACATCCTTTCTTCCAGCGTCAGGGAAACAACCTGTATTGCCAGGTCCCGATCGGCATTGCCCAGGCGGTGCTCGGAGGAGAAATCGCGGTGCCCACCCTGGATGGCGAAGAGAAGCTTTCACTTCCGGAAGGCACGCAGAGCGGCACGGTCTTTCGTCTGCGCAACAAGGGAATCGTGAGTTTGGGCGAACGCGGCCGCGGCGATCTGTTCGTGACAGTGAATGTGGTCATACCGACCAAGTTGACCAAAGAACAGCGGCAGCTGTTTGAACGCATCGCCAGGCTGAGCAAGGATGAGGATGTTACCCAGGAGAGAAACATCTTCGACAAAGTAAAGGATATCTTCGGGTAGCCTTCAGCCAACGCGTATTTCTCGCCGGCGCCCCATAGTGCAACACGAGGCCCAGCGCGGCCTAACGGCCGCAACCAAATTCCATAAATACGGTGTCGTATTTTTTGACAGGATTACAGGATTCATTTGAATCCTGTTATCCTGTCGAAAAATACATCAGCGAGTTTATGGATAAATGAACTAAGGAGCCCACATGTCCCGGAGACGCTTCTTCGTTCCGCCGGAGCAGGTTTGCCGGGGAATTGCGCAGCTTCAGCCGGATCAAGCCCATCACCTGCGTCATGTCCTGCGGCTGCGCGCAGGGACTGAGGTGGAAATCTTCGACGGGACCGGCAGGGACTACACGGGAGTGATTGAATTCGGCGGCGGGGTGGCACGGATTGTCGCCCTCCACGAGCTGGAAGTTCGGGGCTGCGACGGCCCGATCCTCACGCTGGCGGTGGCGCTCATCAAGTCAGACCGGTTTGAACTGGTGCTCCAGAAAGCGACGGAGCTGGGTGTCGATGCCTTCGTGCCCCTGCTGACGCGCCATTGCAAGGCGCGCCTTCCCGCGCTAAAAATCGCTCCCCGCCTCGACAGGTGGAAAAGCATCATCCGGGAAGCATGCAAACAATGCCGGCGTTCCACCATTCCCGAAATCCGCGCTCCGCTCGAATTCGAACGGTGGCTCGACGATGATGCCTACCGCGGATACGAGCGCTATCTGTTGCACGCAGAAGCGCCTCAGCCGCCGCTTGTGCCGCCGCCTGCCGGCCGGATCATCCTCTGCATCGGACCCGAGGGCGGTTGGCATGAAGCGGAGGTTGCGGCAGCGGAAAAAGGCGGCTGGAAAATATTCCGATTGGGTGACAGAATCATGCGTGCGGAAACAGCGGCGATCGCCGCTGCAGCCCTGTTTCGCTTCGGGCCGGCGATGTTCGCCGCCCATAGGAAGTGAACCTTGCGATACCGATCCGTCAAGTGCAAATGGATGTGGCTGCTTTTCCTCTTCCCGGTTTTTCCCGCCGGGGCGCAGCAGCGACCGCTCAGGACCGATGACGCCGCCCTGCTGGCCGCCGGGCGCGTGCGGGCCGAGTTCGGCATTGAATTCATGCAGGGACAAAAGTACCCCCTCTCCGGCCTGGTGGGCGACCTTACAAGGGTGGGTGCGACCGGCTTCCAGGTCGGTGTGGGTGAATATGCCGAGTTTCAGATCTCAGGCGTGTTCCAGGATTTTCTTTCAGTCACGCGGCAGGGCCAGGCGGTCATCCCGCCCAACTTCCTCGGAAACGCCACCAGCGACTTCGGCGATCTGGTTCTGGCCACCAAGCTGAAGCTGCTGTCCGATTCCGCATGGCGGCCCGGCATGGCATTCAAGTTCGCTGTCCAGCTCCCGATGGCCACTAATGAGAGCGGCCTTGGAACCGACGAAACAGAGTTTTTTGCCTCGCTTCTCCTTGCGAAACAGCTTGGCCGCGTCCGGCTGCTGGGCAGCCTTGGCCTGGCTATCATGGGATCTCCGGTCGAGCCCAACACGCAGGCGGACAAGATCACCTACGGTGCGGGCATGATCTTGAGGATGCACCCCAGGATCAACCTTGCGGCAGAGATCACCGGGCGCGAAGGACCTGAGCGGGTCGGGAACGAAAACCAGCGGCTGGCGCGGCTGGGACTCCAGTTCATCTCGGGGGGATTCCGCTGGGATGTGGCCGGCATCGCCGGTTTCAAGCACCACGATCCGGACACCGGACTGGCGGTGGGTGTGACCTACGAATTCCAGGCCTTCAACAAATCAGGGAAGCCGAAGACAATTAAATAGCTGTCAGCAATTAGCAATCAGCTGTCAGCAGTCAGCATTCAGCTCCTCGTGATAGCGGGCAAGCTGTGCGCACTCACCAAGGGGCTGACAGCTGATAGCTGACGGCTGATGGCTTTGCCGCCATTCGATACAACATCAGCTTGAAATTAGTGCCTTCCGGCACTAAGCGCAGGCGGCGCAGCCAACATTGAGCACCTGTGTCTCCCGCGAACGGTCACGATAGACGGTGATTCCCTTGCAGCCAAGCTTGTGCGCAAGCTTGAAAACCAGCTCGACGTCCCTGCGCGTCGAACCGAAGGCGAGATTGACGGTTTTGGAAACGCCGTTGTCGCAATGCTTCTGGAATGAAGCCTGCATCCTGACGTGCCATTCGGGGGCGATCTCCAGGGCTGTCGTGTAGAGCCGCCGGATTTCCTCGGGAATGCCGCTGATCTGGCGCACCGATCCCGATTTCATGATCTCGCGCAGTGCATGCCGTTGGTCCAAGGAGAGCGCAGCCAGGTCCGCCGGCAGCAGCGGGTGAACCTCGCTCAGGTGCGCCCCCTCCAGAATGTGCCTCCTCTGATGGCTGAGCGCAAAAGGAGGTTCGATACCGCTGGAGCAGCCGGCGATCAGCGAAATGGTGCCGGTGGGAGCTATGGTGGTGACCGTGGCGTTCCGTCGAATGCCGGAAACACCGGCGCCGCAGCCGGCCAATCCCGGGCATGCCCCGCGCTGCCGGGCGAGGTCGATGGAGGCCCTGTGACCGGTACGCCGGATGAACCCCATAACCTTCTCAGCCAGCGCCAGCGCCTGACCCGAGTCGTATGGTATACCCAGCTTTATCAACAGGTCAGACCAGCCCATCACGCCCAGGCCGATCTTCCGGTTCGTACGAGAGATGTCTGCCACCGCCGGGAGCGGGTACTCGTTGACATCGATGACGTCATCGAGGAATTGGACCGCCGTGCGCACGACTGCGGCCAGCCGGCGATAGTCAATGCTCGCCCTTCCCTTGCCCGGCGCCGTCAGCCTGGCCAGGTTAATCGATCCCAGGACACACGATTCATAGGGGAGCAGCGGCTGTTCGCCGCAGGGATTGGTGCATTCGATGCCGCCGAGGTGCGGGGTGGGATTGGAGCGGTTGATGGTGTCGATGAAAATGATCCCGGGTTCGCCGCACTCCCAGGCCCGATGGCAGATCCTGCTGAAAACATCGGCTGCGCGCATATGGCCCATGGGGCGGCCGTCGCGCGGGTGGATCAATACATAGCAGGTGTCTTCCTCCACAGCTTCCATGAAGGCGTCCGTGATTGCGACGGAAAGATTGAAATTCCTCAAACCGCCTGCAGACTTGGCGTCCACGAATTCGAGAATGTCAGGATGGTCGACACGCAGCACCCCCATGTTCGCACCCCGCCGCGTCCCTCCCTGCTTGACGGCGTCCGTGGCCGCATCGAACACCTGAATGAAGGAGACCGGTCCACTGGAGATCCCGTGAGTGCTCCTTACACGGTCCCCCTTGGGCCGGATGCGCGAGAAGGAAAATCCGGTCCCGCCGCCGCTCCTGTGGATCAGGGCGGCGTTCTTGACGGCCTCAAAGATGGAATTCAAGGAATCCTCCAGCGGCAGGACAAAGCAGGCCGAGAGCTGCTGCAGATCCAGACCCGCGTTCATGAGCGTGGGGGAATTGGGCAAAAACTCCAGGGAGTTCATCAGCTCAAAAAACTCGCGGGCTATCGTCTCCGCCGTCCGCGCTCCTCCGTAAGAAGCCTCTGCCGATGCCACGTTCCTTGCGACCCGTTCGAACATCTGCGATGGCGATTCCGACACCTCCCCGTGAGGATCTCGCCTGAGATACCTCTTGCTTAGAATCCTGATGGCGTTTTCATTCAGTTGAGCCGGCATTCCGCCGCTCATCGGCCCGGTGCAGTAGTGGTTTTTCATCGGACGCCTTTTTCCACAGATACCTGAATCATAGATAAGGCTATTTAAATCATGGCTTTATGCGGATCAATTCAATAAAATATCACAGGTTTTCCACATTCCATCTGGGGTTATATTCACCATACATTCACTATTTTAGTCAGACTAGCCAATAAATTCAAGCAAAAGGTGAAGAAAAGGTGATACAAGAGAGATTAATCCGCATTTCTCAGTGGGTTTCGCAGCCAGGCGCGCGGCCGCGGGCAAAGAACCGCACCGAGGAGAGGCAGGGCCTGAGAAAAAATCGGGGATCGGATGCTGTTCCGATATCCTTGCAGCCGTGCACGGGCCAGTGCTTTCAGAGCCGCGATCGTGAGATCGCGGAATGAATCAAGGCTTTACGCGGGGGACCGCGTGCTCACGCCCGCGGCTCTGAACGCCTCGACAGGAGCAACGCCGCCGGATGCGGCGATTTTTTCTCACGTCCGCAGGGCATGCAGAGGCTGAAATATTGAGAAGAAAAACAGAAGCCACGGATTACACGGATTACACTGGGCTTGGGTTTGCGCAGTTGGCAAAAATCCTTTGGCCCCTTTGAGATGCGAGGTCAGGCAACAACGAAACGCCTTTCGGAGCGTGTCTCATGCCTCTGCTGCAGCTCACCCCTGATCCCGATCTTGGCCAGCTTCAGAGGGATATCGCTGCCGCAGTTATCGAGAGCCTGTTTCACCAGGGATACGAGCCCGAAGCAGCAGGGGACCTCCATAAAGGCGATCTCGATGGATCGAATGTCGTTGAGCGCAAGTATCTGGGTAAGCTTGTCCACGTAGGCGGAGGAATCATCGAGTTTGGGGCAGCCGATGAGGAGCTTTTTCCCGGCGATGAACTTTTCGTGAAAATCAGCAAAGGCAAAAGGCGCGCAATCGGCGGCGATCAGAATGTCCGCCCCGTTGAAGAAGGGCGCCTGGACAGGCGCGAGGTGAAGCTGAACCGGCCAGTTCGACAAACGGGAGACTGCTGCAGGACGGGCGTCTGTCCCCGGATCGGACGCAGCCACCGGCTCCCTGGAAATTTCCCGTGATGTGGCCCCCGGACAGCCGCTGTGCTCTTGGTGCGCCACGAATTCTCGAATGGCGGACTGGGGTTTTTTCTCTTTTGCAGATAAACCGGCCAGATGAATCGCCACGGCGGCCGGATCGAACTCCTCTGCCTGGCGCCCCTCGATCCGGATGGCATCCTGGGGGCACTCGCCCAGGCATGCGCCGAGCCCGTCGCAGTAGGTTTCGCTGACCAACCGGGCCTTGCCGTCGATCACCTGAATGGCGCCCTCCGCGCACGCAGGAACGCACTGCCCGCAGCCGTCGCATTTTTCCTCGTCGATCCTGATGATTTTTCTCACCGCCATTGGGACACTCCTTCGCTCTTTGTCGAGTTGGCATGATCAGGATATACAAGCTGGAAGGGCCGTTCCTTGACCTGGGTCAAATGGGGACAGGCTACCGTGTCCCCATTTTTTCGGCATCTCGAAGTCGCGCGCCGGTCGCGACGAATCAGGAACGCCCCTGAATGATCTGGTCCAGGATGAGCAGAATCGCTGCGACCAGTGCCGCGTTGATCGAGACAATCCAGTGGTAGAAGAGCGGGCCGGTTTTGCCTGTCTCCTTCCGGGTAACCTCTCTGTATTGCGATGCGTACTTCGGGGCCAGAAAACGCAAGAAGAGGAAGCTCACTTTGAGACTCCTCTTCCGCAACGATTCATAGATCATGAGGGTTGCCGTGATATGCCATATTACGGCTGCAGCGCCGATGGATGCTGCAAAAATCGTGTAATTCATAATGCCTCCTTGTCCCGCCTGGCGGCCGGGACGCGTCCTACCTGCGAAAACGGGAAATCGACTCCATGACCAGCGATTCGACATCTCCCTTGCCGTCCGCTGCGAAACGGACGGACAGATTGTCCGACTCGTCCTGCCAGCGGCCTTGAGCGCCCTGAAGCTTCAGCCGGGTGATCCGCTTCGCCGCCAGGTTATTCAGGAGGAGGACTCCGCCTTCGTATTGAACAAGGAACTCGGCCTGCGCTTGCACCAGCAGGTATTTGCCGGGATAGCCTCGGAGCTCCGCAGGCACATCCTCGGGCGGCGCATCAAGCGGTCCCGTGCGGCGCAGCGGTATGATCTCGTGGATCCGAGCTTCGGTGATCGCCCCCGAATCTGCCGCCCCGAAGGTGACATACAGGCGGTCGGTGAGCTTGCTCTGCCAGGCTCCCTTCTCATCCGGGTTCATGAGTGCAAGGGAGACCTTCCCCGGAATGTTCAGGACCAGAGATCCGTCCTGGACGATAACCTGCACCTTGCCCCGGCTGCTGTGCGCGTACTCTCCCAGGTATCTCTCGTATTTCGCTTCGGTGGAGGATTTCGATTCCGCCGGGCTGCCCGAGCCGATCCTGTAATCGAGGATCTCCATTTTGCGCGCATTCATCGCCGTAGTTGTGGACTGGTGAATCCCGATGCGGATGTGTCCTGAGTCGATGTAGTCGGTTTCCCTGGTTGTCGTATCGACGGGGATCCATCCAGCCTCGCCCATATAGATCTCGTTCCAGGCATGCTGGCCGAAAACTCCTCCACGTTCGGGCATATGCAGGCACCCCCAGACCATGCGCGCGGGAATCCCGACGGCGCGGCAGAACGCCGCCAGCAGGAACGAGTGGCCGCCGCATTCGCCGCTGCGCGAGTCGTACACTCCCCGGGCCGTGCCGCCGCCGGGAATCGCTCCCTCGATGTTTTCTGCGACCCATCGGCTCAGGCGGCGCGCCGCTTCCCAGGAATCCCGGGAGCCCTTCGTGATTTCCCGGGCCTTCTCCACCAGCACGGGATCGTCCGACTGAATCAGGTCCGATGCCGCCAGATAGTCCTTCTGGGCCGGATCCCTGCTGAAATCGGGAGGGAACGGAGGCGCCTTCACACCGTCGTAGCGGTGGTGTTCGACCTCGAACTCGCCTTCCACGAGATTATCCTTGACGGTGCCGGTGAAGCGTTGTCCCTGCACATTGAGCGCCTCCGGCGACACCCACAGCCCGGTAGGAGCGATGGTGGCGCGAACCTTCATGTAGGAAATCTCCTTGGCATTCGGGATGGAGATGTTGGCTCTGGCAAGAAGGTTCTCATCCAGGTTGGCCGTCTGGAGCGCCTGCATCACCGAGGCGTCGGCCAGGTAGGAAAACCGGTTTGGATGTTGGGTCTGCACGGCGATTCCGGTCGCAGTGTCCAGCCACAACTTCGATTTCATCCCGTTCCACTTGTTCAATGAGTCGAGAACAATGGTTTCGTAAGACTTGCCCGCGCGCCGGACCGTCTCGGCTCCAACCTTTGTATACATGGTTTCCTGAACCTGGGCGTCCCTCCCGTCGAAGATAGGGTAGGTTTGGGTCTCCAGCCTGCGGTTCACAAAATCCGCCACGAGGTGCGGATAGTACAAAGTATTGGCCAGCACCACATCCAGCGGGAGCGGAACCACCTGCTCCGGGCTCGCGTCACTTCCCGTGACATATGCTTTGCCGCCCTCGATGCGGATTTTTGAGACCATCCGCATTCCTCCCTGTTCAATGGTGCTGTCATGGTAAACGAAGCGACCTGTCGCAGGGTCGATGTGATAGGTCAGGCCGAGCCGGCTCTCAACCTGGCTGCCCAACGCCGTCAATCGCATCAGGATCGTGTGCTTCAGCAGCAGCATCTTGCGGCCGTCCTGGACGAACGGGGATGGCATGAACTTGCTGTAGCCGCACACAATCCCGTTGATTTCGATCGCGAAGTAGTACTCCTCGCCGGGCGCTCCGGCCCCCTGGGCCGGTCCTGCCAGCAGCAGTAAAAACGGCACAATCAATTTCATTCTGTTCACTTTCATTGGAAGCCTCCCTCCGGCGTCAAGCCGGAAAATGCCCATTCAGCCTCCGTTTTCTCCTTTTTTCACAAGCAAGCCTCGCCCCTCGCCTTCACGCGGACGGCCACCTGCATGAGCCCGTAATAGGCGGCGAGCGCTATGAGGAAGAGACAGGGTTGCAGATACCACGGCCCGTCGGCCAGCCAGCGGACGATCGAGATTCTCGGGGCGCCCCCCCAATTCCCGTGATCGACGTTGACAACAAAGGTAACGACCACATCGAACACCACAAAGGCAAGCACGGCCACGGTCAGCGCCGACACGCCGAACCGCCAGGAAAAGATGTACCAGCAGGCCACCAGGGGTAGTGAAATAGCGCAAGTCAGATTGCCCAAGGCAACGTACGCAGGATACTCCCAGGTGGAACCCCATGCCGCCCGGACGAGCAGCGACAAAATGAGCCAGTAGGCGAAGGCAGCCACGACAGCGAGACCGAATTTCATGCGCACAATCTCGCGGTCGGTCACCGGCAGCATGCGCAGGAATGCATACGACTCCTGCTTCTCGCTCCACAGGACCGAACTGCTCAGCCACGCGGGTACAAAGATCGCCATCATGGAGATGACGCCGCCCTCGCCCTTCAACAGCAAGAATGCTGGCAGCGAGAATGTCCCCAGATGGGTGAGGAAAAAGTAGGATGTCTTTCGAGCGATGGCGAACATGTCATTCTCCCTTCAGCATAGCGATCAGGATGTCGTCGAGTCGGGCGTTTTCCACCTTGACGTCGCCGCCTGCGATCCCCGCCTCCAGATGCGCACGGACGGCGGAAAAGTCCCGGGTGAGCCCCGAGTTGCCGAAGGGCTGCTCGCGGACATCGGCGAATTCGCTGACCAGAGCGGGATCGAGAGCACCTTCTTTGAAGTGGATCCGCTTCCATCGAGCCAGCAGCTCGTCCTTTTCGGCTTGAAGCACGAGCCTGCCGTCATCCAGGAAGTTGACGTACTCGGTGATCTCCTCGAGACCATCGGTGATATGGGACGAGACCACGACGGTACGCTCACCGTCGGCGACAAATTGCCGCAGGCGGTCGAGAATCCTGCGGCGCAGAACGATGTCCAGGCCCGCCGTCGGTTCATCGAGGATGAGCAGATCCGCCTCATGCGACAGGGCGAGGGCGATCAACAGGAGCGTTTTTTGCCCCTTGGACAGGTGCTTGATTTTCTTTTCGCGGCTGATCTTGAATTCATCGAGCAGACGATAAAAAGCGCTGCCATCCCAACGCTCGAAGAATGGGGCGGCGAAGCGGGCGTTGAATCCGACGGACCTGTCGCTGTAGAAGCTCGGTTCCTGAGGGACGTAGCCGATCCGGTTCTTGATTTCCTTTTCCCGGTCGTCATAGCTCAGGCCGAAGACCTGGACAGCTCCGGTGGTCGCCGGGATCTGATGCGCCAGGAGCTTCATCAGGGTGGTCTTGCCGGCCCCGATGGGCCCGAAGAATCCCACGATGCAGCCGCAGGGAATCTCGAGGGAAACCTCTCTAAGGGTGAAATCATGGTATCGCTTGGTGAGGCCCGTGGCCTCCAGAATGGGGGGCATCTCAGTCCTCCTTGATTTGCCGGATCAGATTCACAATGTCATCTGCCGATACGCCGAATTTAGCGCCGGTCCCGAGAATCCGCGACAACTCGGTCCGGAATTCGGCGAGCTTCTCCTGGCGCAGGCGGTTCCGATCGATCTCGGCTACGAAAGAACCCAGGCCGGCACGGGTAAAAATGTAGCCTTCGTTCTCCAGGTCCAGATAGGCGCGCTTGATGGTAATCGCGCTGATCTTGAGCGCCTCGGAGAGTTCGCGGACCGAAGGCAGTTTCTCGTCCGGCTTCAGATCACCCGAGGCAATGGCGTTTTTGATCTGGTCTGTGACCTGCTTGTACATCGGGTCCGGATGGCTTGGCGACAGGGCAATGGCGCGCGGATTCGTCGGCCAGGGCGCCGGGAGGGAGGACCTTGACGGCCACGTCGCGCTGAAGGTGCTCGTCGTGCGCGAGGTATACCTCACCCATGCC